>ERZ795056.876-NODE-876-length-36821-cov-15.134717_pt1 | contig 36821 bp, 29 predicted proteins | sample MGYA00375140_ERZ795056 | MGnify/ENA primary metagenome ERZ795056 (study PRJEB30185, sample SAMN05720227) | activated sludge metagenome | isolation source: Anaerobic digester | place: USA | collected 2015-03-09 ...
CGAATCACCCAATCTCCAAATCATCAAATCAAACCATCATCAAATCGTTTCATCATCAAATCACCCCATTTCCCAATCACCAAATCATTAATCATCAAATCGCTTCATCATCAAATCACCAAATTATCAAATCACCAAATCATCAAATTCCTTTATTTTTGCCGCATGACAATTGAAAATTTAAAAGCTATAAGAGACCGTGTTCTTGTCTTGAGGAGGTTTCTTTGACGTCGCTAACAGACAAAATAAAATAGCAGAATCCAAACAGCTTTCGCTCAGTCCCGGTTTTTGGGACGATAACGAGCGGGCTACTTCCATTTTAAAAGAAATTAAGGCCAACGAGTATTGGGTAGCCCTTTTTGATGCTACGGATACCGCCGTGGAGGACTTTGCCATTCTCTTTGAGTTTTGGAAAGGCGGCGATGCCACCGAAGAAGAAACCAAGGAGGCGTACGACAAAGCCCTCCAACTGGTGGAGGATGCCGAATTTAAAAGTACGCTCAACCAGCCCGAAGATGAATTGCCTGCTGTGCTGCAGATCAACTCCGGCGCAGGTGGTACCGAAAGCCAGGACTGGGCACAGATCCTCAGCCGGATGTACCGCATGTATGGTGAAAAGCAGGGCTGGAGTATTAAAGAACTCGACTGGCAGGATGGCGACGGTGCCGGTATCAAGACCTGTACGTTTGAGTTTGAAGGCCCCTTTGCTTATGGTTTTTTAAAAGCCGAAAGTGGTGTACACCGCCTGGTGCGTATTTCTCCTTTTGACAGCAATGCCCGCAGACATACTTCCTTTGCTTCGGTGAATGTGTACCCGCTGGTGGATGATACCATCAAGATAGACATTAACCCGGCAGATGTAAAGATGGAAACCTCCCGTAGTGGTGGCGCCGGCGGACAGAATGTAAACAAGGTGGAGACCAAGGTACAGTTAACGCATATCCCAACAGGTATTGTGGTGGTGTGTCAGCAAGACAGAAGCCAGCTCGGCAACCGGGAACTGGCCATGCAGATGCTCAAGAGCCGCCTGTATGAAATTGAGATTCAAAAACGCAACGAGATACGGGATGCAGCCAACAGCAAAAAGAAAAAGATCGAGTGGGGCAGCCAGATCAGGAGTTATGTTTTTCATCCGTATAAAATGATCAAAGACCATCGGACTGATTATGAAGTAGGCAATGTGGGCCCGGTGATGGATGGGGAACTGGATGGGTTTATTAAGGCGTATTTGATGAATGAGAAGGAAACGGAGGGTTGAGAAGAAGTTGAAAAACAGTTGAAATAACTTTACTTTTAAGAATGCAAAAACCTGAATTTAATAAAAGGATCTTTTGGGATGTCAATTTTGATATGATCGATTATCAAAAAAAATCGGCTTTTGTTATTGAGCGTGTTTTTGAAAGAGGAGATGTGGAAGACATTCGGCAGGCAAGAAGATATTACGGAGATGAAGTAGTGGTTAATTCACTAACTGCAGCCAAATGGCTTCGCTATGATATCTATGTTTTTGTAAAAAATCTGTTTGATTTAAAACCGGAAGATTTCAGATGCTACACACAGAGACAGTTGAGCCAGTTACCCTGGAGTTATTGAAACAACTGATGGGGCTTGCAGCACTAAAAGATTTTACATTGGTTGGGGGTACTGCTTTGTCTTTAAAGTTTGGGCATCGTAAATCAATTGATCTTGATTTATTCAGTATATCAAAGTTTGACAACCAGGAATTAAAAGATCTTTTAGCAGCCAATTTTGAAAGCTTTGAATCGTCGGTGCCAAATAATGCGCCTGGTGTTTTTGCTTATATTGATGGAGTGAAAGTTGACTTTGTACAATATCATTTTCATCCGTTGATCCGGCCAGTTGAAATAGTGGATGGAGTTAGAATGGCAAGTGATGAAGATATAGCGGCGATGAAAATTTTTGCCATTCTGCAAAGAGCAAAGAAGAAAGATTTTTGGGACATCAATTTATTGCTGGAAAAGTTTGGTTTGGAAAATATCATTTCATTTTACAGGGAGAAATTCCCAAAAAATCAAATGTTGATTTCCATATCACAGGCCCTGCTTTATTTTGATGATGTTGAAAATGATGAAGACCCTGTGAGCTTACATAATATGACCTGGGAACAGGTGAAGAAAGAAATAAAAAAACACGTCAATAATTATCTAAATTGATTGCTTATGAATTTCGGAGATTTTTATTATCCAACACCGGTAAACGAGCCAGTACTCAGTTATGCGCCCGGTTCAAAGGAAAAGGAAACATTGAAAAAAGTATTGGCTGAATTAAAAAGTCACCAGGTAGATGTACCCATGTACATTGGAGCAGAAGAAGTAAGAACGGGCAATACCATGGAGATCCGTCCGCCGCATGAACGCAATCATGTGCTGGGTAAATTTCATATTGGTGAAGCAAAGCATGTAACCAGGGCCATCAATGCAGCATTGAGAGCAAAAGATAAATGGGCGGCCATGAGTTGGGAGAACAGGGCTAATATATTTTTAAAAGCCGCTGACCTGTTGGCGACAAAGTACCGTCCTTATATCAATGGTTGTACCATGTTAGGGCAAAGTAAAAACTGTTACCAGGCAGAGATTGATTCTGCTTGTGAGCTGATAGATTTTCTCCGTTTCAATGTTCATTTTTTAAGTGATATCTACAGGCAGCAGCCCATCAGTAGTCCGGGTGTGAACAACAGGGTAGAGTACCGCCCGCTGGAAGGATTTGTTTTTGCCTTAACGCCCTTCAACTTTACTGCAATCGGTGGCAACCTTCCTACCAGTGCTGCCATGTGTGGCAATGTGGTGGTATGGAAATGTGCCAACACACAGGTGTACAGCGCACAGATGTTCATGCGAATTTTAAAAGAAGCGGGTCTTCCGGATGGTGTGATCAACCTGGTATTTGTGGATGGCCCTACCATTGGTGAAGTAGTTTTCAATCACCCCGACTTTGCAGGCATACACTTTACCGGTAGTACAGGTGTGTTCAATAAAATGTGGGAGACGATTGGGAAGAATATGGGAATGTACAGATCCTATCCACGCATTGTTGGCGAAACCGGCGGAAAGGATTTTGTGATCGCACACAAGAGTGCTGATCCTGATGTGGTGGTGGCAGCGTTGGCAAGAGGTGCATTTGAATACCAGGGACAAAAATGCAGTGCCGCTTCCAGGGCCTATATCCCAAGCAACATGGCAGCAGAAGTAAGAAAGAAACTGGTGGCAGAAGTGAAGACGATGCAAATGGGCACCGTGGAAAACTTCAGCAATTTTGTAAATGCGGTGATCGATGAAAAGAGTTTTGATAAACTGGAAACCTATATCCGTGGTGCCAGGAAGAAAGATGCCAAAGCAAAAATATGGGTAGGAGGGAAGTGTGATAAAACGGAAGGCTTCTTTATTGAACCAACGATCATTGAAGCGCTTGATCCCAACTATGTCACCATGTGTGAAGAATTGTTTGGGCCGGTGCTCACCGTGTACATTTATGATGAAAACAAATTTGATGATGCCTTGAAACTGGTTGACAGTACATCACCCTATGCCCTAACCGGCGCCGTGATCTCGAGGGACCGCTATGCGGTAGAGCAGGCCACTAATAAATTAAGAAACAGCGCTGGTAATTTTTATATCAATGACAAACCCACCGGTGCCGTAGTGGGTCAGCAGCCATTTGGTGGTGCCAGGGCCAGTGGCACGAATGACAAAGCGGGTTCCATGCTGAATTTATACCGTTGGTTAAGTGCGAGGACGATCAAAGAAACTTTTGTGCCGGTGACGGATTACAGGTATCCGTTTTTGGGAGAGGAATAGAATTAAAAGAAGTCAACTTTTCAAAAGTTGACTTCTTTGTTTGATAAAGAAATAAATTCGCACACAAATATTGTATCATTGACAACCATTCTCAATAAACCACAACTGCATCTAACCATTCTTAGGCTGGCGCACCAGCTGGTGGAAAATCATACTGATCTTACCAACATCGTTTTTATTGGTTTACAGCCAAGAGGCGTGCAGGTTAGCAATCATATTGTTGAGCAGATCAAACTCCTGCATCCCAAAGAAAAAGTGCAGTACGGCATATTGGACATCACTTTTTACCGGGATGATGTAAGAAGTGAAATTCATAAGGCGAATACCACCGACATTTCATTTTCCATTGAGGGAAGACATGTGGTATTGATCGATGATGTATTGTACACTGGCCGAACAATACGGGCGGCGCTGGATGCTTTGCAGGACTTTGGTCGACCCCAAAAAGTGGAATTATGTGTGCTGGTAGACAGGCGCTTTAACCGGGAATTGCCGATACAGCCTGATTATTGTGGAAAAGCGATAGATACAGTGAGTTCGCAAAAAGTGAAGGTGGAGTGGGATAAGGAAGAGGTGGTGTTGTACTAGAAGGGAAAACAAGTTTTAGCAAGGAGGGCAAGGGGAAAAGGAGGGTTGGGAAATTTTAAACAGAATTGATTCATAAACCATAGCTTTGCTTTTTAATGCAACTATCTACCAAACATTTATTAGGCATTAAAGACCTCCTGCCGGAAGATATTCAAACGATTCTATCAACGGCTTCCCAATTCAAAGAAGTTTTACAGCGGCCCGTTAAGAAAGTTCCGTCTCTGCGTGATGTTACGATCGTGAATTTATTTTACGAAAACAGCACCCGTACCAGGATATCTTTTGAACTGGCGGAGAAAAGACTGAGTGCCGATACCATCAATTTTACAGCTTCGGGTTCATCTGTATCCAAAGGTGAAACACTGCTGGATACGGTGAACAATATCCTCAGCATGAAAGTGGATATGGTGGTGATGCGGCACAGTGCCAGTGGTGCACCGCATTTTTTAGCCAAACATATTCCTGCAGCCATAGTAAATGCGGGTGATGGCATTAATGAACACCCAACACAGGCTTTGCTGGATGCTTTTTCTATACAGGAAAAACTCGGAAGTTTAGAAGGCAAAAAAATTGTTTTGGTTGGCGATATCATGCATTCCAGGGTAGCACTCAGTAATATTTATCTACTCAAAAAAATGGGTGCTGAAGTGATGGTGGCCGGTCCGCCTACGCTGATCCCAAAATACATTCATGAAGCCCTGGATGTTACAGTAGAATACAATTTAAAAAAGGCATTGGAATGGTGTGATGTGGCCAATGTTTTACGCATACAATTAGAACGACAGAACCAGGTATTGTTTTCCTCTTTAAGGGAATATAATTTGGCCTACGGCGTCAGCAAAAAATTACTGGACGGCTTACATAAAGAAATTGTAATTATGCATCCCGGCCCTATCAACAGGGGCGTGGAAATTGATAGCGATGTGGCAGATGGTAACCAGTCCATTATTCTGAACCAGGTGGAGAATGGAGTGGCAGTAAGGATGGCGGTGTTGTATTTGCTGGCAGGGAGGAGTAATTAAATCAATTTGATAATGAAACGATTTGATGATTTGATGATGAAAAGATTTGATGATGGAGCGATTTGATGATTTGATGATGTAAAACCCAATCACCAAATTTTCAAATTATCAAATCTCCAAATTATCAAATCAAGCAATTTCCAAATTAATTATATGAGAGTTTGCCTTTTCCCCGGAACATTTGATCCCATTACCATGGGGCATACGGATATCATCAACAGGGCATTGCCTTTGTTTGATAAAGTGGTGATTGGTATTGGTAGAAACGCCAATAAAGTGCCGATGTTTTCTGAAGAGCAAAGACTGGGCTGGATAAAAGAAATTTATATCAGCGAACCAAAGGTGGAAGCTGTGGTGTACGAAGGCCTCACGGTGGAATGTTGCAAAAGGGTTGGCGCCAATTTTATTTTACGTGGCATCCGCTATGTCAATGATTTTGAATATGAAAAAGCCATTGCTGATATGAACCGAAGTATCAATGGCCATATTGAAACTGTTTTTCTTACCTGTTTGCCCCAATACACATCTGTGGCATCAACCTTGGTACGGGATGTATTAAAGAACGGCGGGGATGTATCGCAATTTTTACCTGCCGTGGTAAATGAGTCAATCAAAAATAATAAGTCATCTTAAAAAATATTGTATGTCATCAATCTGGTATAACAAATCGATCAAATTAGCTGACCTTGGAGCCATAGAGCCCGGCACCATGGCAGAGTTTTTAGGAATGGAATGGACCGAGATCGGCGAAGATTATGTAAAAATAAAAATGCCGGTTGACCAGCGTACAAAACAGCCTTACGGATTATTACATGGGGGTGCCAGTTGTGCCTTAGCCGAAACAATTGGCAGTGTTGCTTCACAGTTAGTGCTTGATCCCAATAAATTTATTTGTGTTGGACTTGAAATAAATGCTAACCATGTACGCAGTGCAAGAAGTGGATTTGTAACGGGTATTGCTAAGCCGCTGCACCTCGGTGGCGCTACGCATGTATGGGATATCAGGATCTACGACGATGCGGAAAAATTGATCTGTATCAGCAGACTTACGCTGGCGATATTGAAGAAGGCTTTGTAAAGTTTCTCGTTGCTGGTTACTTGTTGGCCGTTCCTCGTTTGTTAAATGGCCTGCTTTGTCCTGAATTGCCAAAAGTATAAAATCTAAAAGAACGTATAAACAAGAAACCAGTAACAGAAAACGAGAAACAAGAAACGGTCTTGATAAAATGTTTTCCAAAGGCATTGTAGGTGTGGTAAGTTTCGCCGATTTTCTTTTTTTTCTGTTTCTTGTTACTCGTTACTCGTTTGTTAGAAGGCAGACTTTATGCTGAATTGCAGAAAGTATAAAATCTAAAAGAACGTATAAACAAGAAACCAGTAACCGAAAACGAGAAACAAGAAACGGCTCTTTAATTCCCCCATTGAGTTAGTATATCTTTTATCGAAGGATACGTATTCTCCAGCGGTTCATTAATGTCTTTTACTTTCACCCATTTCACTTCAGCTATGTCTTCTTCAGTTTGTGGTTTTACTTCCTGTTTAGATGGGCATGTCATGTGAAACCAATGCGTAGTCTTGATAAAATGTTTTCCAAAGGCATTGTAGGTGTGGTAAGTTTCGCCGATTTTCTTTTTCATTTTCAACTGCGTTACACCGGTTTCTTCTTCCACTTCCCGTTCAGCAGTGGCTTCAATATCTTCTCCCTTTTCCACTTTCCCTTTTGGCAGATCCCATTTACCCAGGCGGAAAATAAACAGCAATTCTTTTTTATCATTCTCTACAATGCCTCCAGCCGCTTCTATAGGCGTAAAATTTTTAAAGAAAGCTTTTTTTAGTTCCTTCAGGTTATTGTTTACCAATACACCGGCATGAAATTCTTCTTTTACAATTTCGTGTAACAATGATTTAATACCTGCATTGGAAATCTCATCCATAAACACCGCATCGGGATGATGCAGTATCTCCTGCAGTTCCTCATTGAGCTCATCACAGAGGTAAACAGGTTTGTCGCCGAAGTAAATTTTGATGTGCATAATAAAATTTAAAATGCGTTGTGGCTGGCATAAATTTGCGCCATGACAAATGAAAAAGCAGTTGCTGAAAAGCTGTTACAAGTTAATGCAATAAAATTAAATCCTGCACAACCATTTACCTGGGCCAGCGGATGGAAAAGTCCCATTTATTGCGACAACCGTAAAGTATTGTCCTTTCCTTATATCAGGGAATTTATAAAAAGTGAAATGTGCAATGTGGTGTTTGAAAAATTTCCTGAAGCGGATATGCTTGCCGGGGTAGCCACGGCCGGCATTGCCTGGGGTGCTATGGCGGCAGACCAGTTAAAGCTTCCCTATATCTACGTTCGCCCCAAACCCAAAGAACACGGATTGGGAAACCAGATAGAAGGTTTTTATGAAAAAGGGCAAAGAGTGGTGGTGATCGAAGATCTTATTTCCACTGGCAAAAGCAGCCTGCAGGTAGTAGAGGTATTAAAAAGAGAAGGCCTGATCGTGGAAGGCATGGTATCAATTTTCACCTATGGTTTTGATGTGGCCGATAAAGCATTTTTAGATGCTGGGGTGCCGTACCAGTCGCTTACCAATTATGCTTCCTTAATAGAAGCAGCCATGGAGAAAGGACTGGTGACAGCGGAGCAGCAGGATACTTTGTTAAACTGGCGCAAAAACCCCTCAGAGTGGGGGAGATAATTCCTACCTTTAAAAAAATTTAAACGATGAAATCAATATCATTAACCGTATTATCCTTCTTTGCTTTTATTGCAATGGGTTTTGCTCAGTCTCAAAAAGTAGAAATAAAAACACCTGGAGTGCAATGTGAAATGTGTAAAACAAAGATTGAAAATTACCTGATGAAAAGAGAGCCGGGCATTACTGCTGTAAAAGTGGATATAAAAAAGAAAACCACTACGGTTACTTTTTTAAAAGACCGTAATAATATTGAGCAGGTAAAAACAGCCATTGCTAATGCTGGCTATGATGCCGATGATGTAACGGCGGAAGAAGATGCCTACAAGCGTTTGCCTAAGTGTTGTAAGAAGCCCGTTGAAGCAACTCCTGCTGTGGAAGCTGCGCCTGCCGAAAAGAAAGAGTAAGTTGAGTAAACCAATATGATTTAAAGCGCATTCACATAATATGAATGCGCTTTTTTTATTTAAAATTTTTTTATAAAGTATAATAAGTTGAGTTGTTTTACCTCACCAGTACCAAATTTCCTTTCTTTTCCACGTTCCCACAATTGCTTTTTGCTTTTACATAGTAAACAAAGTTGCCCGGGTTGCAGGGCTTTCCTTTGAAAGTACCGTCCCAGCAATCGGCGGCATTACTGGTAGCAAAAACCACTTCACCAAAACGGTTGTATATGATAAATTGTAAATTAGTTACAATGCCAAAATACTTCAGTCCAAAACAGTCGTTCTTGCCATCGCCGTTTGGTGAAAACGCATTGGCTAACTGGAATAAGGAACGGTCACTGAAATCTGCTACAACGGTAACTGTTGCAGTACTGGTACATCCGTCGCTGTTAGTACCAGTTACTGTATACGTGGTAGTGGCAGCAGGACTGGCAATAGGAGAGGAACTGGCTGGATTATTTAAATCAGCAGCAGGCTGCCAGCTATAAGATGCTGCGCCGGTCGCTTCTAATTGGGAACTTTTGTTAGCACAACTTACATCATTCGACTTGCTGGCGTTGATAACGGGAATGGGTAACACCTCGATATTGGTGTTAAGGATCGTATCATAGTTACAGGCAGTATCTCTTATCAACACAGAGTAAGCGGTAGTGATGGCAGTAACCGCCGTTGGATTGCTGATGCCTGGATCACTTACAAGCGATGCCGGGCTCCATTCATAATAATTTCCACCCGTGGCATTCAGCTGGGCATTGTTATTTAAACAAACAGACTGATCTCCTGAAACGGTGAAAACAGGTAGAGCTTTCACTGCAACAACAAAAGAATCTTTATTGATACAGTTATTGGCGCCGGTTACCGTAACTACATATTTTATATTGTTTACAGCAGGATTTGCAACAGGGTTGGCAATGGCAGGATTGTTTAACAACGCAGCAGGTTCCCAGGAGTAGCTGGTACCACCTGTGGCAAACAATGCTGTTGATACACCTGTACAAATCGTGGTATCCCCGGTGTTAGTAATTACAGGCTTTGGATTTACGGAGATGGTGACAGAATCTGTGGCCGTGCAACCAAAAGCGCTGGTACCAATTACAAAATATTCTGTAGTAGTGACGGGAGTGGCAAAGGGACTTTGCGCCGCCGTATTAGATAAACCTGCTGCCGGCGACCAGGAGTAAGTAGCAGCACCCGATGTGTTAAGTTCAACGGTCACTGATTCGCAAATGCTGGTATCTGCCCTCGTTGATATAACAGGCGTGTCAACGGTGATGCGAACAGTATCTTTTTTGATGGACCAGGGTGAGAATTTAATATCATCTATTGCAAAATAATCATCTATGCCACTGTTATTTGATTTGTTTTGGATGGCCAGCGTAACGCTGCTGGTATTGCCGGAGTTCCATAATACCGCATGCTGCTGCCAGGTGCAGCTGCCGGCTGGCGAAATATTTTCAACAACTGCATTACCATTAATGACAAGTTCCAGGTTTATATTACTGGGTACCTGCAAGGATTGTACATAGGTACTGAACTGGTAAGTTGTATTTGGTATTACTGTCACCGTTTGCGACCATACGGTATCGTTAGTAAAGGCATTGTTTCTTGCAATCAGCATATTGCCTGCGCCGGATGTATGATCACTGCAGCTTGCGGTTGCAGGTCCTGCATTAATAGACGTAGTACCAATTACATAACTGGATGCAGCCAGGGGAGTACTGCCGGATAAATAGCCCGTACTGAATCCATTGTCTCCTGCAGAAAAATCACCATTTATGATGAGGTTGTTTTCTTCACTTGCAGACAATAAAGTGTAAGTGATATTTCCCGGTGTATTGGTTCTTTGGTTGGCTGGATCTGTATCTTCCAGGTAGATAAGCGGGCTCCAGCAATATCGCAGTGAGGTATCAAAATCAGCCCGGAGGATTTTGCTTGTACCAAAACAGATCGTTGTGTCGGGCGTAAGAATGATATTGCTGTTTCTATACCCTATAAATATTGATTTTTGAATTGTATCAATACAGCCGGTAGTAAAATTTCCGGTGCTGTATTGTACAAGGTACAAACCGGTATCCGCAAACTGGTGAAGTGGGTTTCGAATGTTATTGATAACAGTGGCGTCACCTAATGACCAGTAAATTTCAGGTGTTGTATCTCCCACGGCCTTGAATAGAACGGAGAGGGGGTTGCAGGCATCCTGCTCATGTACAAAATCGAAATGAATTCCACTGGTTGAAACCAATTTTGTAATGCTGTCCTGGCAGCCATTGATATCTGTTACCACCAGTTTTACGATGCGGTCTCCATAGCTGGAATAAGTATGGGATGTATTTTGAAGGGTATCCGCTTCACCATCGCCAAAACTCCATTCCCATTTATTGATGGGGTTGTTGTTGATGTAAGCAATGCCCTTAAAATCAAAACTGGTACATGCTGTCAGGCTGTCGTCTATCCTGACTGAATCGATGTTCTTCACAAAAGGTACCGTTGCTTCCGGTATAGCAAGGTTGAATTCAGTTCCACCCGGTTCTCCGTTGGTTGCATTATAGTTAGAATTGAAGCAAGCACTGGCGGGGTTAAGAATCAAACCGGCAGTTCCGCCATTAAATGAGGTAGTAATAAATGGCGGCAATACCGTAAGAGACGAGCCAACAAACCCGCCACCACCGCCACCACCAGGACCATGACACCTGGATGGGTAAATAACATTTTCATTGGAACTGCCTTCTCCACCATTGGCTTCAATAAAAAGATTGCCAGCATAACCATTCACAAAAAGCAATACACTTCCTCCGGCGCCACCGCCTGCACCACCTTCGTCTCTCACCAATGTGGAAACAGATTCTCCATTAGCGATAATACCCTGGTTATTACTGTTAAGGGTAAACGCTTTTATAATGACGATGCCCCCGCCTTTTCCTCCAGCAGCAACCGGTTGTCCATCATCCTGTTGGCCACCACCACCGCCGCCTCCTGCAAAAACCCTGTAGCCCTGGGAGTAATCGCCTGCTTCTCCCTGCATACTCTGAGTAGTAGTGGCACAGGTATTGGAATGAGAGCCACCAAAGCCACCAGCACCAAAATTGCCACCGCCACCGCCGCCAGAGTTGGCAGCATAAGATCCGCCACCACCTGTAGCCAATCTTCCGCCGCCAGCATCAAAACCTTGAATATAATCAGCTATGCCTTCTCCTTTCATACCTCCGGCAGGAAAAGCAATAGCCCATAAGTCGGTATTGCCACAACTAAACCCGGCACCAACTGCGCCACCCGAAAAACCTTTATTGCTTACATCAATTGATGCATTCAGGTTTACTTCAGCAGCACTATTAACAATTAATACGCCGCCCTTTGATCCATCCCAGGCAGGGCAGGTGAGTGTACTGTTTACCGTGAGTGTTGAAAAATAAGGCACCCTGATCAATTGTACCCTGCCTCTTACGGCATCATAATTATTTAAAAATGCATTCTGGAATTCAATACTGTTGCCTGTCTTGCTTTTTACATAATTGAATTCATATTTACCTGCATTGTTATAGTTTGTAATAGAACCAAAATTGTTGGAATTAGAGGAATCAATGGAAACCCCTTTCATCTGCATGATCACCACCGTGTCACCAACCTGGAAGCTGGACAAATCGTCAGCAGTAATGGTATTAGTGCAAATATCAATGGAAAGCACGGCTGCGTAGGAGTTGATCACTGTATCTGCACAATTATTGACCCTGATGGTTTTTGTGATGCTGTCTTTGCAACCGTTGATATCGATCACCACTAATTTTACTTCATAGTCTCCTGCTGTGGCATAAGTATGTGTGGTGTTTTGTGAAGCAGCAGTATTATTATCCCCGAAAGTCCATTGATAGCTTTGGATTGGATTTGTGTTCGTAAAAGCCAGACCACCAAAGGAAAACGTTTTACAAAACCTGAGACTGTCGTTTATTCTGACTGAATCAATGTTGGGTTTAAAAATTTGGGAAGAAATGGGAAGTACAAGATTGGCGAGGTTTACTCCAGCTTGTCCGGGTTCACTTCCATATGCATCATTAGCCCCCTGCAGCATAACCCCATTCCGTCCACCTGCATTTACAATGGTATAGTTGCCGGGAACCGTATTTTGATTTACCCATACCACACCACCAGCTCCACCGCCACCTGGTCCAACACTTCCACCAAGAAGCGTTGCATGCATATCGCCGCCCCGGCCACCAGTTACATCTATTGTAATATTTCCTGTGATGTTGTTACTGTTGATCAGCACAGCACCACCGGCACCTCCTCCGCCCATTCCATCGTGTGTTTCGCCACCGGTACTGTTAAGTTCGTAAGCTGAATCACCTTTGGATATGATACGCTGGTTATTACCTATTAACCGGTTGGTATTGATTATTACGATTCCACCACCATTGCCCCCATCATAATTTGTATTGGATGCAGGAGCCACAAAGCCATTATTACAATGACCTGCACCACCACCACCACCCAAATAAATACGGTTTAAGGCATTCGTATAAGCAAGGCCGTTACCTGGTATACCCCGGCTGTCAAAGACTGTTCCGCTGCACTCCAGTAAAGGGTAACCGCCAATACCACCAGTAGAAGCATTGCCTCCACCACCCCCACCTGAATTATGATCAAGACCACCACCACCTGCTGATGCAAGCCTTCCTTTGCCACTGGTGCGGTCAACGCTCAGTTCCGCAATGGATTCACCTTTTGGTGCTGCCAGCACACTGTTGGCAGGATAATAAAATTCGTTTTGAAAACAGTTAGCCGCATTGAGATTAGTGTTAGTCACTTTGCCTCCACTAAAGCCCATCCCGGTAACATCTATGCCTGCGTCTAATACGAGACTGTCCTGCACATTAAACACCACTACGCCGCCTTTCCGGCCATCCCATGGAAGGCAGGTAAGGGTTCCGGTGACATGAATATTCTGATAAAAAGGTACCCGGATCAATTGTACACGCCCGTCGGGTATATCGTATTGCCTTTGCAAAACATTCTTTAATTCTATGGTATTGCCTGAAATACTTTGTACATAGTTGTACTCATAATTACCTGCATTCCGATAATTTGTTACACTACCAAAAGCAGCTGTATTGGAGGAATCAATTAAGGCACCTTTCATTTGGATCACCAATACAGTATCACCAACTTTAAAACCCGGGGCATCCTCAACAGAAATGCTGTTATCACAGGGATTAAAAGCGGTCACAGGGGTATAATAGTTGATAATGTTTTTTATACCAGTAGTTGATCCGCAATCGCTTACGGCTATTTTAAGAATATTTGAAATAAAGCTGCAGTTGGGACTATTAATATTTCCTGCTTCAGCAGACAGCATCCGCACCAGGTATCGCCCGTTGGTCAAAGCTCCCGTCATTGCCATCAAGGAATTGGCACCCGCAATATTCGTATATGTTAAGCCGCTATCGGCACTGATCTGCCATTGATAAGCCGGGTTATTAAATGAACCGGTAATGCTGCCGAATAGTTCTACACCCAGGCAATTGTTGGTTCCAATGGAATCTATATCCTGGCTAAAAGAAAAAGATGCTTTTGTTAAAGGACCACAAGGCCTGAAAGTGATATCGTCAATGGCAAGGTCATTTCCTGGTTGAGCACTGCCGCCGACGTTGTTGTTGGCCAGTACCAACGTTACAGAAGAATTTGTTGATGGTAATGTAAATAGAAAACTGCTTTGTTTCCATGTCATGCTGTTTTCCATTGCAATATCCCCGGAGTTGAAACTTGCAAGGACAGACTGTGTAGCAGGGTCAAGAATTTTAAAAGTTATATTAGGCAATATTGCCGATGGAATCACGGCCGGGTTAAGCACATTGGCAATCCATGCAGAAAACTCATAAGTTGTTCCGGCACATAGATCGGAAACTGTTTGCCTGTAAAACTCTCCCGGAGCAGGTGCGGAATTAAAATAAGCCATGTAACCGTTCGGATTACCAGTATGATCTTTAGCACCAGTGTACCAGGCACTGTTTATCGGCACTGCGTTTACCAATGCGTAATCGCCGTCAAAAATTACGGCAGGAGGATTGCCGGTGGCATAGCCTGCAAAATTATAATTTGTACTGGCACCCGGCACAGCAGTAGCAATGGGCAACCCTGGATTGGTGGCACCACTTCCAAATGTGATGTCGACCACAGGATTACCAAATGATCCGCTGCAGGTTTGTTGCTGTCCGGTTACAAAACAGGAATCGGCAACAAATGCACAGGCAGGAACAGTATTGTTGAGTGAAGCCGTGCCGTTTAAAGAACCATCCCAGGCTGTATTGCCTTGTTTATTTAATAAGTCATCAAAAGTATAATATGCCAGCAGGCCGGGTTGGGTAGCTGGATTAGGCAAAGCATTATCCATAAAACTCCTCACCTGGTTTTGAGTACGGGCCACATTCCAGATCCTCACTTCATTTACATAACCTAAAAAATTGGAGTTCCAGAACTGGGAGGCATACCAGCCTATTTGCGTAGGCCAATTATTTTGAAAGAGATTTCCGGAAGCAGTTACCTGGGATAATAAGAATCCGTTGCGATAAAATTTCAACGTGCTGCCGTCGTACACCATGGCCACATGATATCGTTTGTTCAATTCCGCCGTACAAATATTACCAGGTGTTTCAAAAAAACCATTGCTGGTAGTAATATAGCCCTGGTTGGCGCGGAGTAAATAATTTACATCAGCAGGGGAGTTGTGTTTGGAAACGATATCACCTTCAAATGCGCCGGTGCCTGTTTGATAAAATACAGCCTCTACAGTGATTTGGTTACCCGAAACATCCAGGTCACCCACGTTTACAAAAGATGGATTGGAGGGTAAATGAAGCCAGTTGGTACAGGATACCTGTGCCGATGCCTTCAGTGAAAAAAGGAGGCAGCATAGGAACGTAAAAAGGGTTGGCATTCTCATTAAGGCAGTGTTTGACATTGACTAACAAATATATTTCATTCGGCAACACAAAACGCTATTGTTGAAGGCCAATACAGGTGTGCAATAAAAAAGCTGCTTACAGATTGAAGCAGCTTTTTTATTAAAGTATTTTAATTTTTACTTTTTTGATATCACCCTGGTATTTTCAATTTTTGCCTTGTTGGCAGCATTGCTATCCTTATCCGTCTGAATTTTAGCAAGTGTGGGAGCAATCACCAATGATACGATACTCATCAGCTTGATCAGAATATTCATAGAAGGACCTGATGTATCTTTAAACGGATCACCTACAGTATCACCTGTAACAGACGCTTTATGTGGTTCTGATTTTTTATAGAACATTTCACCATTGATCTCAACTCCCTTTTCAAAAGATTTTTTAGCATTGTCCCATGCACCACCTGCATTGTTCTGGAACATTCCCATTAATACACCGCTAACAGTTGCACCTGCTAAGAAACCACCCAGTGCTTCTGCACCAAGGCCAGGCATAAAACCGATAATTAAGGGAGATATGATGGCAATAGCACCAGGCAGCATCATTTTTTTGAGAGATGCCTGTGTAGAAATGGCAACGCATTTATCATACTCAGGTTTGCCGGTGCCTTCCATGATACCCGGGATAGTACGGAACTGCCTGCGAACTTCTTCCACCATTGCCATGGCTGCTTCACCTACTGCACGGATGGCCAATGAAGAAAATATAAATGGAATCATGGCTCCCACAAATAGACATGCCAGTACATTCGCTTTATAGATATCAATACCACTTATACCTGCCACACCCACAAACGCTGCAAATAATGCCAAAGCGGTTAAAGCCGCAGAAGCAATGGCAAAACCTTTACCACTGGCCGCAGTTGTATTACCTACCGCATCCAGTACATCGGTCTTTTCACGAACATCACCTGGCAATTCACTCATTTCAGCAATACCTCCAGCATTATCGGCAATGGGCCCGAAAGCATCAATTGCCAGTTGCATGGCTGTTGTTGCCATCATACCGGCAGCAGCTATCGCCACACCATATAAACCGGCACATTCATAACTGCCCCAGATACCACCAGCCAACACCAAGATGGGTAAAAATGTACTTTCCATTCCAACTGCCAATCCACCGATGACGTTAGTCGCATGACCAGTAGATGACTGGCGAATAATTGACAATACAGGGCGTTTACCCATTGCCGTGTAGTATTCAGTAATGATACTCATTAACGCTCCAACAGCAAGTCCCACCGCAATTGCCCCCATCACACCCCATTTGGTAAATGGCACACCACGCAATTCCATTTGCTCCGGTAATAACCAGTTTACTAAAAATGCAGCAGCAATCGCTGTCAATATCATTGAACCCCAGTTGCCCATGTTCAATGCTTTTTGAACAGTAGCTGTATTAATGCTTGCTGTTTCGCTGATGCGTACAAACAAAGTACCGATGATTGAAAATATAATACCAACACCAGCAATCAGCATGGGTAATAGTATTGGAGAAAAACCGTTTAGTTCGTCTGGCGCACCAATTACGGTTGTTTGCTGTCCTAATACGATGGTTGCTAAAACAGTGGCAACATAAGAGCCAAACAAATCGGCACCCATACCGGCCACATCACCCACATTATCACCTACGTTATCTGCAATGGTTGCAGGATTACGGGGATCATCTTCAGGAATCCCGGCTTCAACTTTACCCACGAGGTCAGCACCCACATCGGCAGCTTTTGTATAAATACCTCCACCCACACGGGCAAACAAGGCAATAGATTCAGCACCTAGTGAAAACCCAGTAAGAACTTCAATCGTTGTAAACATTTCTTCCGAATTAACGGCAGCACCAGGTGCAAAGAAGTGTTTTAGTACAATATATAACCCACCCAAGCCAAGCACGGCTAAACCTGCAACACCAACCCCCATCACGGCTCCCCCGGTAAATGATACATTTAAAGCTTTAGAAAGACTGGTTCTTGCTGCTTGTGCCGTACGGACATTAGCTTTTGTTGCGGCCTTCATGCCAATGTAACCGGCTGTTGCACTCAATACAGCACCAGCAACAAAAGCAAGTGCTATACTCCAGTGGCTGTGCGGATTAGCGCCTGCCATCACGGCAAGTAAAATACTTACAATAACTACAAAATAGCCAAGTACTTTCCACTCCGCTTTTAAAAACGCCATTGCACCTTCGGCAATATAGTTGGCGATCTCTTTCATACGTTCGTTGCCGGCATCCTGTTTGGATACCCAGGCAAACTTGATAAACGTGTACAAAAGGCCAACGATGCCTAATGCCGGAACTACATAAAATAGTTTGTCCATATACAAGTAATGTTAAATTTTTAGGTGGGCAAAAATAGGGGAATTGACCCAAAAATGACGCAAACGATGCCGAAAGGGTATTTTATGTTGGATGAATCACCGGGTATGTAGTGGGGCGGCCGAAGGCCGCCCCATAGTTCTAAACTTAAAGGCATCAGCCAACTATAACAATTACTTTTAAAAATTTAATGTTAATGCATGTTCCAGCCACACCATACATTAAAATAGTGGTACACTTATTAGTGTAAAACGATATGCGATACCTGCTCCTGGCACTCATCCCGATTTTGTACCTCAATTGTAAAAAGGCAAATAATGAATCATCAATAACAGATGAGGAAGGTTGTGTGCAACAGCGTTCCTCACAAAATGGGGCCGCAATTAGTGGCCGGTACATCATCGTTTATAACAATGATGCCGCCAGCGGCAGGATGGATACCAGGCAGTTAACCAATTTCAGCAAAAGCATATTACAGCGAAACAGGATCCCTGAGGTTTCTTTACGCAGTTCTTTCGGTGGAGATAAAGGTGGCTTTGTAGCAGATCTTTCATTAGATGAAGTAACCAGGCTTCAAAGAGATAACAGCGTTCAGATGATCGAGCCAGACAGGGTGATTGCGCTGGGCACCTGTTTTACTGTAGTGGCACCCTGGTTGATCACCTGGAATATCAACAGGGTAGGCTATGGCGATGGTACGGGAAAAACAGCCTGGGTAATTGATACCGGTATCGACTTTACGCATCCCGATCTTACAACAGATGCCACCAGGAGCCGCAGCTTTATCAGCGGACAAAGCTCAGCTGCAGATGAAAACGGGCATGGCACGCATGTGGCTGGTATCATCGGTGCAAAGAACAACACTACCGGAATTTTAGGTGTGGCATCCGGCGCTACGTTGGTTTCACTAAGAGTGCTTGATGAAAACGGGGATGGTGCTTTGTCAAATATCGTACAGGCGTTGGCGTATGTGAGTACCAACGGCAGGGCAGGAGATGTAGTGAACCTGAGCCTGGGCCAGGATGGTATCTCTGCTATTTTAGACCAGCAGGTTATCAATACAGCTAACAAGGGCATATACATTTCAATTGCAGCCGGCAATGATGGATCACCTGCAATGGATTTCTCACCCTCCAGGGTCAATGGCAGGAATATTTATACCGTATCTGCTATTGACAGCACCGGCAAATTTGCCAGTTTCTCTAACTATGGAAATGAGGCAGTTGATTTTGCAGCACCAGGCGTAAGGATCTTATCTACATTTTTAAACGGACGATACGCTGTCATGAGCGGCACTTCGATGGCGGCACCACATGTGGCCGGGTTACTATTGTTAAATGGAAATAATATCAACTCATCGGGTACTGTATTAAACGATCCGGACCCGGTGCCCGACCCAATTGCCCATAACTGATCAAAAAGGTTTGAATACTTTTCCACCAGCCAGTACTTCCTGTACATCTTCATCAAAAGTTACTTTTTCACCGGTAATGGCAGCAGCATTTGTCATAATGGTGGCAATGGAATGATTGTAACCTGCTTCCACCGGCGCATTGGGTTGTTTACGGCTTCTTACACATTCCATCCAGTTGCGTACATGGTTGGAGGTTAGTACATCACCACCGGTATTGGCCGAGCTGATCACTTTTTCCTTGTTGGCCAATGCTGTTTCCGGTAACAAAAAAGGCTGCATTCCCATAGCATCTGCAAAGTTTTTTGTAAGCCCGCCTTTGGGCGAGATCTTATTGCTGTTCAGGTTTAATTCCCCTCCATTGGAATAGTATATCTCTGCCGGGTTTTCTTCGCCATTGTGCATTCTTGAAGTAAACATCACCTGGAAGCCCTTACTTGTATCATTCAATGGACCATAATCAAAAACTGCTGTCATAGTGTCCCAGTTTTTCCTGCCGTCTTTCCACATGTATATGCCACCGTTAGCCACCACACTCCGTGGATGCGGCAAACCTGTAAACCAATGCACCGTATCAATCTGGTGGCTCATCCACTGGCCGGGTATGCCGGATGAATATGGCCAGAACAAGCGGAACTCCAGGTATTTTCTTACATCAAATTCAACCGAAGGCCGGTTTAATAAAAAACGTTTCCAGTCGGTATCCTCTTCTTTTAATTGCGATAGCAATGCCGGCCGGCGCCAACGGCCTGGCTGATTCACATTCCAGCTAAGTTCCACCATGGTAATAGCACCAAAACTACCAGAACGTATATAGTCATTAGCCAAATGATAATTGGCGCCGCTTCTTCTTTGTGAACCAATTTGTATGATCCTGTCTGATGCCTTCACTACTTTTAAAGCTGCTCTATTGTCATCCATTGTTTCTGCAAAGGGCTTCTCTACATATGCATCGCAACCCGCCTTCACGGCCTCGATACAATGCAATGCATGTTGAAAATCTGCGGTGCCTACAAACACGGCATCCACTAATTTCTTACTGTACATTTCCTCGTTGTTCCTGCAGGCAACCACATCATGGCCCATTTTTTCTTTCCACGCTGCAGCACCTTCCTCCCTTCTTTTACTCCATATATCTGATACTGCCACCAGGTCAAAATTCAATTCTTTATAATGATGAAGAAAACTGGGCATCAGGCTGAATTTATGCCTGTCGGAAAAACCAACTGCGCCAACCCTTATACGGTCGTTTGCACCGATGATGCGGTTATAGCTTTGAGCAGACCATGCCATTTTTGAAAATAGCATACCGGCCCCTGCCATTGCTGATTGTTGGATAAATTTTCTCCTGGATGACATAGCGATTGTTATAGGTTTTGATTGATTATTTTAACTCCTGTATCTTGATACTTCTGAATGAAACAGCATTTCCATGATCCTGTAAAAGGATATGCCCTTTTTCTGCCATCCCAAAATTTGTCCAGCCAGCATATTTGCTCCTGGCAACTAAAGCGTAATAGTAAGGAGCTCCACGCTGGTATTCCAAAACTTTCCATCCGTTGAGCCAATGCTCTACCCGATTATCTGGATAAACGATCAGCATACCCCGGTTCCATTCCCCTGTCTTTCTTCTTGCTCTTGGTTCTTTCGAGGATGGAATAAGATCGTACAGCGAAGCCAGCGTTCTGTTGCCAACCACACCCTGTTTGGCATCAGGATGTTTTTCATCGTCCAGTAACTGGTATTCTAAACCAATGGCAGAACCGGTTGCCGTATCTTTTTCTGTTACGAAATATTTCAATCCGCTGTTGGCACCTTCTGTGAGTTTAAAATCAAATTGTAAAATAAACGCACCATATATGCCTGTTGTAACAATGTCACCACCATTCGTGGATTCGCCACCGGTAGATGGCTGTACGCTCAATATACCGTCATTGATTTCCCAGCCTTTTACAGGAAATTTATTTTTATAAGCACCCCGCCAGCCATTGGTCGTTTTGCCATCCCACAAAAGCGTGACCCCATTGTTGCTTTCAGCAACAGCAATATGATTTGGCGTAAGGTTCAGTACAAATTGATCAATAAAAGCAGCAGGTTGTATATTTTCTGTTTGAATACGGATATTACGCCAGCGCACCTGTTTCCCATCTTTGTCATCTTTACCTGTTTCATGCACCTGTAAGGCAATAAATCCTTTTGAAGCAATGCTGTCAATTAAAAACGCAGCGGGAATATTGTTGATCCATGTTCTTATGCTATGGCTAATACATTCAATCCGGGCCTTGTTCCATTGGTTTTGTTTAAAAGCTGGTTTGGCAGCCGGGTTAAGGTCAAGTGGATACAGCCAGTCCCTTCCTGCTTCATCATAAATGCCGCCTGTCCAGTTTCTTTTAGATGGATCAATTTCATACTGGTAACCATGCACCCTTCCGTTTTTATAATCATCCCTGCTTTCACTCCTGAACTGTACACCAGAGTTCATCGTACTGTCCACTTTAAATTCAAACTCAAGAATGTAATCACCATATTCCTTTTCCGTTGCAAGAAAGGAGTTCGGCTCACCGTAAACGGTAGTGCCAATGATTTCACCATTTTTTACTTCAAACCTGGCTTTGCCATTTAGCTGTTTCCATCCCTTTAGATTAATGCCATTGAATAAGGATTGCCATTTTATACCGCCTGTTTGAGCTTGCAGGGAATGCAGTGCGCAACATATAACAACTGTTGTTACTAACTTTTTCATTCGATACTATATGATTTAGTTTGTTCTGCATTTCTAATAACTGCGCCGGTATAGTCTGCCTCTTTACAATCCTGTATACGCACAGGATAACTGTTGCCGAACCAAAAAGGAATTTGATCCATCCGGAAACCAATATATGTATATTTAAAATAAATGCCACCTATGCCAATATCATCAGCATGAAAGTTACAAAGAAGAACGTTTTGAAAAAGGATTTTACAATTTATTATTTATCCTCGTTATGGGTGGGGATGGCGAGCAGGGGAATCCTGATCCGGTTTAAAATTTTCTCAGCAAGGTTACCGATTAATAATTTTTCAATACCGCTTCTGCTATGGGTTCCCATCACCAGCAGGTCTGCATGGCTGTTTTCAATAATAGTATAGATAGCTTCTGAAAAATCACCTTCCAGTACACTGGTTTCTATGTTATCATCACCCAAATGTTTTTTTGACTCATCCAGGAAGCGTTGTGCCTCGTTGTACAGGCCCCGGTCTATCTCTAAAATATCCGGGGCTGAAAAACCAACAAAGCCCATGATAGGTGAATAGGCACTGCTTTCATAATACGACGGTTCGTTTACCACATGTAACAGCATTATTGAAGCATTCATTGCTTTTGCCACATCATATCCCAACCTGGCCACTTTTTCTGCAGATGGGTCATAGTCAAGTGCGATGATTACTTTTTTCATGATTATTTTATTTTTACGGTGAGGTTTCCTTCCACACCATCATCAAATGGTTTTCCGGCAATTGCCGCAGCAGCAATCTTAAGCAAGGTAATCATTTTTGAATCTTTTGTATCCCAATAATGAGCATAGGTTGGATGTACAATGATTACGGAAAGACCTGGTGTGTTTTTACCATCCGTAAACCAGGCGCCTGCAAAAGGGGTCCAGGCTTCATCAATTGTTTTTTGATCTGTAAAAATATCTGCCTCACCAAACACACTCATATAACGTGAACCTGATGGGTCTGAAAATATTAATTGAACCTGGTCATTCTGCTGGATTTCCATAATCTTATCACTTTCACCACTGCTCATAAACCAGAACTTACCCGTTTCATCCACCTTACTGATACTCATTGGTCTTGCATGAAATGGAATAGACGAGAGTTTTGTACACAACATGCAGGTGTTGACACGCTCTGCAATTTCTTTCATCTTTAAAATAGCATTATCATCGGAAAGATTGTTTATAGCTGACATATTTTTTTTTTAGTGTTAATTAATAGGCAAAGAAGGGCAATTTGTAAACCAAAAATATTGTTGATTGTTTCCTTCCGGTGAGCACCAAATTTTCCCCTGTTCGTGGTAAAAATATCCCGTTAGTTTTAGCGTAATCTTTTATATGACGCAGGCCTGTTAAAACTTTGCCATAGACCGCCACTTATACTGTAAATGGTTTGTTTTTTGTCTAAGCAAGAATCTAAACACATTATACAATCATTCTAAAAATTTAGACTATGAAAATTACAATCGCATTAGCAGCCGTGATATTAAGTGCCGGCACTGCAATGGCTCAAACCCCTGACACAACTTTGGGCAAAACACCAAAACAATGGAATGCAGATTCTGTTGACAGAAAGAACAATGGTGACAGTAATCTGAATAATTGGCAAAAGCCCGCAGAAAAGAAAGTTGACTCATCTATGCAGCAGAAGCCTGTGATAGCTGAACCAGTTTCTGACAGGGTGATGATGAGAGATGGTGCCATGGTGATCATAAAGGACGGAACCATGATGCCATTAGAAAAAGAAGTCACACTTCCATCAGGTACCATTGTTCAAAAGGATGGCACTTTAAAAAAGAAAGATGGCAGCGAGATAAAATTGAAAGATGGTCAGTTTATAGAACTCCCTTCTGAAGACGAAAAAAAGAAGGCTGACAAAAAATAATCCCGCTGATAGAATCCAGTGTTTGATTGAAGGGGCTTCAGTTTTTTTGCTGAAGCGAAAGCGGCTGTTTTGCAGCCGCTTTTTTTATTTCAATCCTTATCTTGTGAGGAAAATTACAAATGAGAAATTTCCTCTTATACCTGTTACTGTTTCCTGTTTTTTCTTTTGGTCAGTCTAAAACTTATGAAGATTCATTGAATAGCTTTATAAAAAAGTATGTGGATAGTCATGAAGTTGTAAAAGCTGCAGACAAACACCAAATGCAGTTTTACCCGGTTAAAAAATCATACCGGGTATTAGCTACGTTTGTAAAAAGAGAAAACAGTGAGTGGTTTGCCATGTCCACATCAGGAAAGATCAAAAAAGATTTCAGGGTGTTTGGCACCCTCTCTTTTACTGTGAAAGATTCTGCCTGTACACTGCACATTTACCAATCAAAACAACTCATCGCCGCTCCAGGCTATACCGATTATTTATTTATTCCTTTTACTGATAAAACATCCGGCCTGGATACCTATGGTGGCGGCAGGTATATCGACCTTTTACTGAATGATATTGAGGGAAATACCTGTCTGCTTGATTTCAATAAAGCGTATAACCCTTATTGTGCCTATACCACTGGTTATAATTGCCCTATACCGCCCAAAGAAAATGATTTACAAATTGCAGTGGAAGCAGGGGAGAAGAATTATGGAGGACATTGATTGACATCTTTGGATGCGGGCCACTTTAAGAGAGATGCTGATCGGGTGCACTATTCTGGTATCAATAATATGCCTATGATGCTATAGTGCCACAATAATTGCCATTTAGTCAAAACTAAAGTTTCAGTTTCTATCATCTTTAGGATAGCATGATTGGTCATGTTTTACCTGTGTATAATATGTGTAAGCAGGGGAACTTATTACTTAAATGCTTAAACAGGGAAATTTAAACATCAACTTTTCCTAATTCGCCGCCACAAAATCCGGCCTTCTTACCAGGCTATTATTATACTTATACCTCAAATTGGTATTGAACTTTACTTTGATGCTATTCATGCCCGGTAGTGTTCGGGGGAAATAAGAGAGCCTGGCTTCGATGGTACCAAACAATAAGTTTTCATTCCTCAACCGGAAGCCGCCGCCCAAACCGGTGTAAAGGTCACTTTTACCCAATCCTTCTCCTTTGTTTTTGATAAGTGAGGCGTCAACAAAACCAAAGGGTGCAAAACCAAATCCCCAGTGTTTTTTAGTGTTATAAAAAACGATCTCTGCCTTGCTCGTTATCCGCAGGTCGCCGCTTGGTGGCAGGTAAGCAGAGTCTTTTGGTACTTCAAAAAAAGGCTGACCATATACGCTGTTGAGTTGCAGTGGTGCATTCAAAGTGTTGGAAAACTGTTTTGCAAAAGATCCACTAAAGAAATAACGACGCATCCAGTTGCCATTCATTTTGTGCAGTTTGGTGAAATGATCACCACTCGCAAATAGTTCAAAATCCTCCCAACTGCTTTTATAACGGAAACCACCCATCCTCACATTAAAGAAACTGTAAAACTCTTTTTTACTGTATTTGCCAATGGTAAACTCCGTTCCAAAATAAGGTCTTGTTTTAGTCAGCAATCTTAAACTGTCTTTTTTTACATAGCCCCCGATAAAAGAAGCGGTGAAACCTTGTGGTACATCCTCATTTCTGCCAAAACCATAAATATAACTGGCACGATAGAAGTTTTGTTTAAATACACTAAAGCTGCCGAGTACCCCAAGTGTATTGGCAAACCGTCCGTCGTTGGTGGCTGTTTCTTTATCTGGTATGTCTTTAAAATGCTGGTGAATACCCCTGATGGCAATCAACTTTCGAAGAGGGCTCATTTTGGCCTTCAGCATCTGCCGCCTGGCTCCGATATTATATCCTACCCAGCCATCAATATTGTATGCATTGTACTTGTAAAAGTCATTGTAAGTGGAATCAGCAATATAAGCGTTGCTGGTTTTGTTAAGTGAAAGATCAAAGGCGCCAAACCAGCGCAGGTACTGCGAAACCAATGGCTTTTCGATACGGATATAGTATAAATTTTCTTCGTCCCGGCGGCTGGTGAATGACCTGTTAAAGGTTTTGAAACCCATGCCCCAATTAATAAAACTACCCCTGATATTCCGCTGCAGGAAATCGCCGCTAAAACCAAATCTAGGGTCACGCTGATCTTCCCATAATGAACTTACGGCGAGTAGCGACCCGGTACCGGCAATATTCTGTTCTTTTAATTCCAGTTTGTATTTTTTTGTACCCCCCACACCTGCGCCAGGCACAATAGAAAAACCGTCTTTCACCAATACCAGCAGATCCACCGCATCACCCTGGCTGGTTGGCTGTACAATGATCAATGCATCCTGGATATAGTCAAGATCACGAAGCGCCCTTTCGTTATCGGTAAGCAGGTAAGGATTCAGTTTATCACCTTCTTTAAACAACAGGTTGTTGGCAATCACTCTTTGAGTAGTGTTTTTATGCAAGGCATTCCCGATCCGTACGCCAAAACCACCGTTCACTTTGGTAGTGTCTTTTATATCTCCTTCAAAACCCACATTTTTTATTTTGATCTGCCGGATGGTCTTTCCGGCGTAGGCTTTAAAAGGATTGTTTTTTGGATTGAACGCATTGGCATTGGCCCTGAAAATAGTATCCGTATTGCCACCAGGTTGTGCAATGGCAGCTGAACTTAATAATAAACAGCTTATGGAAAACAAAAGGTTTTTCATCAATTAGTTGTGGTTCTGTGTTAAAAGATAAAGATAGAGATTTAGGGCAAAAAGTTGCATGTAACTTTCAACCTGTTGCATGCATTTGCCAGGAACAGGTTGCCAGTCTTTTGCTGGATTTTTGGATGGCATGGGAAGAAATGTAATTGTTCAGCATGTATGCTATTTTGAAAACCAACCGGCTCATTACCAGGTAAAGCAATTTCACCTTACCAGTAATTAACATCATTCAAAATACCAACAACTTGAAAATATTTGCTGCTTTACTTATTGTTATATTTTTTCATTTGCATTGTACCAGTAATGCTGCCAGAAAAAAAGGATCATTGGCACTACAGGCACCTCCGGCAAAAAATTATGATACTACCACAAAAACCATTCACGTACTGGTGGCATTGTGTGATAATAAATACCAGGGCATTGTACCCGTACCTGCAAAAATTGGCAACGGTCAGGATCCTGATAATAACCTGTACTGGGGTTGCGGCTATGGCGTAAGAACTTATTTTAAAAAAAGCAGCCATTGGATATTTATCCGCCGGGTAAAAGTTAATGATACGTTGATGGAGCGGCTGGTTTTTAAACACTGTAAGAGTAATTATTACCTTGTAGCAGACGCATACAATGGAAAGTTCATTAAAGATTGTACAGTTGAATTTTTTAACTACTGTGCAGGAATTGGTAAAGACACTATGCAAATAAAAGGAAAAACCATCGGCACCGGCGGCAATGCTTCTTTGGTTGCATATACCGGCCACGACGGACTAATGGACTTTTCCCTGGATCAAAATTTTGCAAACAGTGATGGTAAGAAAAGAGATGCTGTTATGCTGGCTTGTATCAGTAAAAAATATTTTGCAGCACATATGAAAAAAACAAAAGCCTATCCTTTATTGTGGAGCACCGGATTAATGAGCCCGGAAGCTTACACGCTGCATGATGCGCTGGAAGCGTATATCAGTGGCAGTGATGTGAGACTGGCTGCAGCCAAAGCGTATTCAACATATCAGAAATGCAGAGTAAAGGCAGCAAAAAATTTATTGGTTACTGGCTGGTGATCAATGAAAATGATTACCATTTTATAACGATCTTACCCATGCTTTTTCTTTTCTCCAGGTATTCATGTGCAGCGGCGATCTCACTTACAGGAAATACTTTGCCGATATTTGGTTTGAAAACTCCTTCTTCATATAATTTTATCACGGCTTCTAAACAACGTTGTATCACCTGCGGTTTGTCGTCAGCTATCTTTAGCATATTAACACCGATAATGGCTTTTGATGGCATCATCAGCATTACCGGGTGATAAAAGCCAAAACCCAATGCGGACCCGATCTTCCCAAAAATATTTTTATCACTCATGTCGGAAGCGCCATAGCAAATAAGCCTTCCACCAGCTGCCAGGGAACGAAATCCCTTTTTTACTGAAACGCCGCCCACCGCATCATAAATAACATCCACACCCTTGCCGTTGGTTAATGTTTTTATTTTGTTTTCAAAATCTTCTGTCCGGTAATTGATGCAGTGTTGCACACCAAGCAATGCCAGTTGTTTCAATTTTTCATCGCTGCCAGCAGTAGAAAAAATTTCGCAGCCCTTGTGTTTTGAATATTGGATCAATGCAGTACCCACACCACCTGCTCCCGAGTGAACCAGCACTTTATCTCCTTTAAAAAGATTGACGGCCTCGGCTGCCGCATAATATGCCGTGATATATTGGGTGGTTAAAGCAGTTGCCGTAGCATCATCCACTGACGCTGGTATCGCCGTTACAGCCGTTGATTTTGTAATTGCATATTCTGCATAGCCGCCAAACCTGGTAAGCGCTGTTACCCGTTGCCCCGGTTGAACGTTCGTTACACTGCTGCCGGTTGCTTCCACCATACCAGCAACGTCATAGCCCAGCACACAGGGCAGGGGTGGTGCCTCTTTGTACATACCGTTTCTTGCCATTACATCTGCAAAGTTTAACCCGAAGGCGGAAACCTTTATCAGCACTTCATCGCTGGCAGGTGTGGGTTTGGCTATTTCCCTTATTTCAAATGCTTTTGCAGCATCGCCGTTTTTTATAAGTGTAACTGCTTTCATTTACTTTATAAATCAATAGGTGATTTTACAAAGTTCGCCTAATGGCAGGTGTAACCCCACTGTTTATGAGGATATTTTTTAATTTTTTAGTCTTAATTTCATCGTTTAAATTTATTGGTAAACAAACCCACGGTGAATGAAGAAAATCAGCAAAAGCCTGTTGTTGTGTTCAATCGCTTTAAGCAATTGTTTATGGTCGCTGGCACAAAAGCCGGTAAAACTGTTTAATGAACTTGGTCTTACTGGTAACGTAAAAATGGTTGCCGAACGAACGTTTGAAGCGCTCGATAATTTTGGTAAACCAGAGAAAGGAGACAGGAGCAATAACAATGGCGACTATACTTTTTTGCCAAATGGCGATATTGCTGAGCAGAATATCTATAACCAAAACGGCAGCCTGCGTACCCGGCATGTGTATATATATGATGGTACAGGCAGGTTGACAGAGCAGAATTTGTACAACCCGGGTGGGCCACTAAGAATACGCTATCGGTATAAATACAATAGCGGAGGTTTATTGACGGAACAGCGCTCTTTTAAACCCGATGGCAGCATGTTTGCCAAATATGTGAATGACTATGATAAGCAGGGAAACCTTATAAAACTCAGTTCATACAACCATAAAAATGAATTGGAAGAAAAAACTGTGTACACCTATGACAGTGCCCGAAACCAAACCGGCTGGCAATCTTATGATGCTGACAGCAGTGTTGTGATGAAAGCAGCTTATGAATATAATCTTTTTGGAAACCTGATAGAAGAGAACCTGTATGATGCAGAAGGCAAACTGGAAAAAAAATCATTGATGATCTATGATGTCAATGCCAGGGTGTCTACACTGGTGGAATATGCGGGCGTTGACTTAATGGTGAAAACTGTGCAATATAAATATGATGCCCAGAATAATATTACAGATGAGATATGGTATGATAAGGACAATAATATACTCGACCACTATACCAATAAATACAGCTACGATAAAAAGAAGAACTGGACGAAAAAAATGGCTTACCGCAACCAGGTACCGTTTTCTATTACTGAACGGGAACTTACCTATTATAAATAACGATTGTATAAATGAGGATACCGGGCGCAGTCTTACCGGTTTCATTGTATCTTTAAATTATAAGTAACTTATTTTGATACATTTTATTTTAAATGACAAGCAAGTAAGCACGGCATTACCCAAAGGAATGCTGCTGCTTGATTTTATACGCTATCACCGGCACCTGACGGGTACAAAGATCGGCTGCAGGGAGGGGGACTGCGGTGCCTGTACTGTATTAGTGGGCGAGATGAAAAATGGGGAGTTGCTGTACCGTTCTGCCACCAGTTGCCTGATGGCGATAGGCAATGCTGAAGGGAAACATATTGTAACCATTGAGGGCACTAATATACAGGGGCTCAATTTTATTCAGCAAAGTTTTGCAGAGGAGGGTGCCACGCAATGTGGTTTTTGTACACCAGGCTTTATCGTATCGCTGGCCGGGTATGCCTTGTGTAAAAACGAAGCCACTTATAAAGGAGCCATTGATGCTGTTAATGGAAATATATGCCGTTGCACAGGGTATAAGTCAATTGAAAGAGCTGTAGAAAAAATCGCAGGGAAACTGGGCGAACGGAAAGGAACCGACGCTATCACTTTTGGGGTTGAGAATAATTTTCTGCCTGCCTATTTCACTGGAATTAAAGACAAACTGCTGGCTTTAACCAAACCAATCAATAAAGACAGCAATCAAAACGGGTCCTTAAAATACCTGGGTGGTGGCACCGATTTGTATGTACAACAGCACGATACCATGCCCCACACTACAATCGATTTTTTATTTGATAAGACGCATCTCAATGGCATAACGCAGGTTGGCAACAGGTGTTACCTGGGTGCTGCAGTGAGTGTTACAGATATTGCGGAATCACCCATCTTTCAACAGCATTTTTCTTCCTTGCCCCAGTATATTAAGCTGGTAAGTTCCACCCCTATCCGTAATATGGCCACCATTGCCGGCAATTTGGTAAATGCGTCACCCATTGGAGATTTTACTATTTTCTTTTTGGCACTGAACGCACAAATAGTATTGAGTGATGGTATCAACACCCGGGAGATGGCGCTCAATCAGTTTTACAAAGGATACAAGCAATTGGCTAAAAACCCGGATGAGTTTATCGAAAAGATTTATTTTGAACTACCTGTCCATGATACAAAATTTAATTTTGAAAAAGTGTGCAAGCGTATGCATCTGGATATTGCCAGTGTAAACAGTGCCATTAGTTTGCAGGTGGATAACGATATCATTGCTGAAGCCCATTTATCAGCAGGCGGGGTTGGGCCGGTGCCGTTTTATCTTGCAAAAGCTGCTGCTTTTTTAAAAGGTAAAATTGTAAATGAAACTACGATCGAAGAACTCATTACAATTGCTAAAGACGAAATTTCACCAATCAGCGATGCAAGAGGTACGGCTGCCTACAAAAGATTTTTACTGGGGCAGTTGATAAAAGCGCATTTTATTACGTTGTTCCCGGAACATAATTTTCAACAAATGATTGCTGTTTAACAATGAAGAACATAGACTCCTATACGCATACAAGAGGCGAATCCATTTATTTAGACGATATCCCTTTGATAAGGGGTACCTTGTTTGCAGCCTGCTTCGATTCTCCCATTGCACATGGAAAGTTATTGAGTATTGATACCAGCGAAGCTGAAACAAGCGAAGGAGTTGTAAAAGTGCTTACCCATAAAGATATTACCGGTGCCAATCAAATTGGAGGCATTATTCCTGATGAACCATTGTTGGCAGACCACCAGGTGCATTTTTGCGGAATGCCCATTGCACTGGTGCTGGCAGATACGGATGAAGCAGCAAGAAAGGCAGTAAAAAAAATAAAGGTCCAAATAGATCCGTTGCCTGTTATCACCGACCCAAGAGAAGCCGCAGCACAAAATGAACTCATCATTCCTCCACGAACATTTAAAATAGGTGACAGTGCTGGTGCTTTTGCAAAATGCGACCATGTTTTTGAAGGTAAATGCGACACTAACGGGCAGGAACACCTGTACATAGAAACACAGGGAGCTTATGCTTTGCCACAGGAAAATGGGGTGATAAAAATTTATTCTTCCACCCAGGGGCCTACGGCTGTACAGCGTGCCGTAAGTAAAGTAACCGGCCTGCCCATGCATATGCTGGAAATAGATGTAACAAGGCTGGGCGGTGGCTTTGGAGGTAAAGAAGACCAGGCCAATACCTGGGCAGCATTATGTGCACTGGCTACGCATATTACCCGGCGCCCGGTAAAATATTCACTCAGCCGCATGGAGGATATGCGTATGACGGGTAAGCGGCATCCTTACTCCTCTGATTTTAAAATTGGATTGAATAAGGACCTTAAAATAATTGCATTTGAAACCACTACCTACCAAAATGCGGGTGCTGCTGCGGATCTTTCGCCTGCCGTGATGGAGCGTACTTTGTTTCATTGCACCAACACTTATTTTATCCCGAATGTGACAGCTACAGCCTATAGTTGCAGAACTCATTTACCCCCCAATACTGCGTTCCGCGGTTTTGGCGGACCGCAGGGAATGTTTATCATAGAAAGCGCCATTGCAAAAGCAGCTGATGAATTAGGAATAGATGCCTGGACAATACAACATAAAAATTTATTGCATTCCGGGGATGAACTGCCTTATGGACAAAAAGTGGAAAGCGAAGCCCATGAGTGCTGGAACCGGGCGGATGAACTATACAACCTGAAATCTATCCAGGATAAGGTACAGGATTTTAATGCAGCCAATACGCTGTATAAAAAAGGACTTGCCATAATGCCAATTTGTTTTGGTATTTCTTTTACCAACACTCTAATGAACCAGGCAAGAGCCTTAGTGCATGTATATACAGATGGCAGTGTTGTGGTGAGTACCGGGGCGGTGGAAATGGGGCAGGGGATTAACACCAAAATGCTGCAGGTGGCAGCACATGTTTTTTCTATCGATCCTTCCAGGGTCAAAGTTAATAGTACCAATACGTATCGTATTGCCAATACATCACCCTCCGCTGCAAGTGCAACGGCAGATCTAAATGGTAAAGCTACCCTGAATGCCTGCGCTGCTATTTTGGTGAGATTGAAAGAAGTGGCTGCCGCTGAATTAAATGTTGCGGAAGGAGATATCACTTTACAGGATGAATTTGTGTATGTGAACGGTGTAAAAACTGACTGGAACTGGAATAAGCTGGTGCTTACAGCGCATAATAAAAGAGTCAGCATTTCGGAGCATGGGCATTATGCCACACCAGAAATTCATTTTGATAAGACAAAGGAGAAGGGACATCCGTTTGCCTACCATGTGTATGGCACTTCCATCACCGAAGTAACGGTTGACTGTATCCGGGGAACTTATGAAATAGATGCAGTAAAATTAGTGCATGATTTCGGCCACAGTATGAACGCCCTTATCGACAAGGGACAGATAGAAGGAGGCCTTGTGCAGGGTATTGGCTGGATGACGATGGAAGAAATAGTATATGATAAGGAAGGTAAACTCCGCAGCAATGCATTGTCAACCTACAAAGTGCCGGATATTTATGCTGCTCCAAAAGAAATTGATATTGACTTTTTAAAAACAGAAAAAAGCAGCCTGGCCATTTTTCGCTCTAAGGCTGTTGGAGAGCCGCCGTTAATGTATGGTATCGGGGCCTTCTTTGCATTGCGGAATGCCATTAAACATTTTAATGCTGATGTTAAGCCGGCTTTTGATGCACCTATGACTCCGGAAAAAGTGCTGATGAATTTATATGGGCAATTAATTAAAACAGAAACTCCCGTTATGACGGCTGTATAGTTTTATTCGAGATTTGTTTTGTTAATGATATACATCGGCCGCCCTTTGCTTTGCATAAATAATTTACCCAAATACAAACCGATGATCCCCAAAATGATCAGTTGCAAACCTCCGAGAAAGGTAACCGTCACGATCAACGAAGACCAGCCTGATACGGTATGGTTGGTAAAATAACTGTACACTGCAAAAGGTATATACAGCAACGATAGTAAAGAAAAAACAAAACCAATATAAATAGCAGCATACAGGGGTTTTGTACTAAAAGAAGTGATACCCTGCAAAGCCAGCATCATCATTTTACGGTAAGAGTATTTTGATTTTCCGCTCAGGCGTTCTGCCGGTTCATAAGTAATGGATGCCTGTTTAAATCCTATCCACTTTACAAGCCCTCTTAAAAAAACATCCTGCTCTTTTATTTTCCGGAGTTCATCGGTCACCTTCCTGTCTAATAACCTGAAGTCGGCACTTCCATTTTCCACTTCTATATCACTTAGTTTACCGAGTATTTTATAAAAAAGGGCAGAAGTGAACCGCTTAAATATGGATAAATTGTTTTGATCTTTTCGAATCGTGTAAACAACATCAAATCCTTCTTCCCATTTTTTAACAAGTGTTGCTATCATTGCAGGCGGGTGCTGCATATCGGCATCCATAGTAATGGCAGCGTCTGCATCACTGTGATCTATACCCGCTTTAAGCGCTGCCTGGTGGCCGTTATTTTTCGAAAAGGAAAGATATTTCACCTCTTTATTCTCCCGGCCTAATTCCTCCATTACCTGCAAGGTCGAGTCCGTGCTGCCGTCATCTACAAAAAGGATATAATAATTACAGGACATTGATTTAAACACATCATCCACGGCAGCAGCAATTGCCTTGATATTTCCTTCTTCGTTATAGGCAGGTATTATTACACAGACCCTTTTGCTCATTTGCGGTTTATTATATGATGCCTTAAATATCTGTAAAATATCAGACACTACATCTTTTCAATGATAGATAATAACCTTGTAACCATTGCAGGTGTGATATCCAGGTGGGTAACCAGTCTCACCTGTGTTGGCGAAATAGCAAATGCCAGCACCTCATTCCTGGCCATGAACTCCACAAAACTAACGGGTGTGTATGGTTGCAAAACTTCAAAGACCAGTATATTGGTTTCTGGCTCTACCAGGTTGGTTACAAAGTCTTTTTTGCTCAAGGCTTCACCAATTTGTTTGGCATGCAGGTGATCTGCCGCCAGCCGGTGAATATTATTTTCCAGGGCAAAAATGCCTGCAGCAGCCAGGTACCCAGCCTGCCGCATACCACCTCCAAATACTTTACGGACTCGCCGGCCTTTCTTTATAAAGGCAGCTGTACCCAACAACAGACTGCCCACGGGTGTACCTAATCCTTTGCTCAAACAAATGGAAATACTATCGAATATGTTTCCGTACTCTTTGGTTGTTTCCTGCTTTGCAATGAGGGCATTAAACAACCTGGCTCCATCCAAATGCAATTTCAAATTATATTTCAGGCAAACTTCTTTAATATCTTGCAAATCAATACAATTGTAACAAGCACCGCCACCCCGGTTGGTTGTGTTTTCTACCGAAACCAGGCTGCTGACAGCTTTGTAATCATGATCTGGATTAATACCTTCCAGCACCTGGGCTGCTGTGATACGGCCTTTATTGCCTTTCAGCAATTTCACAGAACAACCGCTGTTGAATGCAATACCCCCACCTTCATACTGATAGATATGACTGAGTTCGTCACATATCACTTCATCGCCTGGTTGGGTATGACATTTGATGGCTATTTGGTTTGTCATGGTGCCACTGGGACAAAACAAAGCGGCTTCCATTCCAAACATGTTCGCTGCCATGGATTCAAGTTGATTGATGGTTGGGTCTTCAGAAAACACATCATCACCCACCGGGGCCTTGAGCATTGCTTCCAGCATGGCATCAGACGGTTTTGTAACGGTATCAGAGCGGAGGTCAATTATCATGTGGCAAAAATAAGGACAGTGTTATTGTCATTTTAAAATTTAAATACCTGTTTTGCAATCGTTTGAGAAAAATATATTCTGCTTTTTTACTTAATATTTACTTGCTTTTTTCGTTTACGCTATGAAAAATAAAATCCGTAACGTATCTTTGCAGGCATTTTTGAACCGGTATTTAGTAGGTTTTGCAACAAATATTGTCCAACAAGTGTCTTAATTACAATAAAAGCACCATTCTCAACTTAAACATAGCAAATGAGGCAACTTAAGATCGCAACCCAGATTACTAACAGGGATAGCCAGGCAGTAGAAAAATACCTGCAGGAAATCTCTAAAATTTCTATGATCACCCCCGAAGAAGAAACCATTTTGGCTCAGAAGATCAAAATGAACGATCAACGGGCACTTGACAAATTGGTTCAGGCAAACCTTCGTTTCGTGGTTTCAGTTGCCAAACAATACCAGCACCAGGGTCTTTCCTTAAGTGATCTGATCAATGAAGGTAATCTCGGTTTGATAAAAGCTGCCCAGCGTTTTGATGAGACAAAAGGTTTTAAATTCATTTCATATGCGGTATGGTGGATCCGTCAGTCAATCCTGCAGGCTTTGGCCGAACAAGGAAGGCTGGTGCGTTTGCCACAAAATAAAATTGGTACTTACAACAAAGCCAACAAAGCCTATATGGCTTTTGAGCAGGAGCACGAAAGAGAGCCTTCAACAGAAGAACTGGCTGAATTGCTGGAAATGAGTGAGACGGAGATCAACAATATTTTCCAGAGCAATACCCGTCACTCTTCTTTGGATGCACCCGTGCATGAAGCAGAAGATGTAGCAATGGGTGATCTGCTGAAAGGTTCGGCCGAAACAGATGAAGATGTGATGCATGATTCTTTAAGAAATGAAATACGCCGTGTACTGAAATCCTTAAGCCCAAGAGAAGCAGAAATTGTAAATGCTTATTTTGGACTGGATGGTGAGAACGGTGTTACCATTGAACAAATAGGACAGAAATACGATCTAACGAAAGAGCGTATCCGCCAGATCAAGGAAAGGGCTATCAAGCGTTTGCAAAAGGCCCGGTATAGTGGTGCTTTGAAAGCATATCTAGGATAAGTTTTTTTGAGTGGGTTATTAATAAATCTATCCCCGGGACTGTGAAGTTACCGGGGATTTGTTTATCGCAGATTGGGTATGATTGCCAAGATTATTATGATTTTTTCCATGCTGGCAGTTTGCAGATTCGTCGCCTTGCCTTTTTGCCTCCTTGATACCTT
>ERZ795056.877-NODE-877-length-36814-cov-8.536440_pt1 | contig 36814 bp, 36 predicted proteins | sample MGYA00375140_ERZ795056 | MGnify/ENA primary metagenome ERZ795056 (study PRJEB30185, sample SAMN05720227) | activated sludge metagenome | isolation source: Anaerobic digester | place: USA | collected 2015-03-09 ...
CACCTGCTCGGCAAGTTCGTCACCTTCGTCCACGTGGAAAAAGAGGGCGTCGCCAGCGTTTGGGAGCTCCTCCGCGACGCCGGTTACGATGCCTACCGCAACCCCGGTAAACGCGAGGCCAAGAACTTCGCTGTCCGCGACAAAACCGTCGTCGTGCGCCCCGGCACCCCCACCCAGGCACCGGTGGATGGCCACTACGCCACCCCGGAAAAGCTCTTGGTCGATCTTGCCGCCGAGCTGGATGACCTGCCCCTCATGGATCCCGCGGAGCTCACCGCGCTCTTCTTGAGCGCAAGTCGGGACGGGCGCCTGGATTTTCCTGAGCTGCTCCGTTACTCAGATCGCAAGCGGTTAGGGGAGCGCTTCTTGAACCTAATCAACTCGGTAACGTCACAAAACGGCGATTCGTGACGTTACCGAGTCCTTCACTCTTCGAATGATCACCCCCGAGTGCTTTGCCCTTCCTTGGTTGCAGGACCAGGCGGCGCGACTGCAAGTCCGAGACCTGGCACTGCTCGAACGCTGCATTCACGCCCTCGAACTCGTGGCTCGCCTGCGCCACGCGGGACTGGATTTCGTCTTCAAAGGAGGGACCAGCCTCGTCCTCCACCTCCAGCCCATCCGCCGCCTCTCCATCGATGTGGACATCGCATGCAACGCGAGCCTGGAGGAAATCGAACGAGCGTTGCGGCAAGTCACCTACCCAGCGGGGCAACCTTTCATCCGCTACACGCATCAAGGCCATCGCGACCGGAGCGAACCGCCGACCAAGCACTTTCTGATCAATTTCAATTCCGCCGTCCGCCCCGGCCACGAATCCCATATCCTGCTCGATGTACTGTTCGAGACCTCGATCTATCCCGACGTGCGCGAAACCAATCTCGAGGTGGACATCATCCGCACCGCAAGTTCGGTGTCCGTCCGCTTGCCCACGGTTGACTGCCTGCTGGGCGACAAACTGGCCGCCTTTGCCCCATCGACCATCGGAGTGTTGTACGAACCGCCCGTGAATCGGGCAGGCGATCCGGTGGAGCCGCAGCAGACGCGAGTGGTTAAACAGCTCTTCGACGTGGCAGCGCTTTTCGATGTCGCCCACAGCTTGGATGCGGTGCGAAACACCTATCTAGCCATCCTGCCTGCCCAGAACGGTTACCGAAGAACCAGCTTCACGATGGCGGAAGCACTCCGCGACACCATCGACGCCGCTTACTGGCTCTGCCAGCGCGACCTCAAATTTGGGGAGCAGCACGCCAAGTCCGACTTCCTCCTCAAAGGCGTCAGCAACCTCGACAGCCACATGATCGGGGCTGGGTTGTCGGTCCCAAGCGCCAAAGCCGCCGCCGCCAAAGCGGCATGTCTCGCGTCCGTGCTTTTGAACAACGCCGGCGAGACGCTCACGGAAATTCGTGCGGAAGCGAATCAGCCGCAAACAGGTGACACTCTCGTCGGCCCCTATGAACGCTTGCGCGGCCTGCGAAAAACCGCCCCGGAAGCCTTCGCCTATTGGTGCGTTGCTGCGAGCTACGGACTGTAAGTGGCTGCCCGCGAATCGAATTCGGGCCGCGTAGGCTACCTACAAGCTTTGAGAACTCTGCCTCGCTTCACACCGAGCCTTTGACCCGTTGCGGAGCACCGAACACTGCGGGGGCATCCCACGACCACTACCGTGCCGGCGTTGGGATCGGCGACGACGATGCGCGCGGGGAGTTGGCCGGCCCGCGCCCATCCGGCGAGGAAGATGCGGGTGATGCGGCCGCCGCCGATGAATCCGATGGCTGGTGTGTGCATGGCGGTGCGTGTTTAGCCGATGAGCTTCTGCGCTTCCTCAAGCGTGGGGACGCGCCCGGAGAGTTTCACGACACCGTCCACGACAAGGGCAGGCGTGCTCATCACCCGGAAGCTCATGATCTGCTTCAGGTCGGTGACCTTCTGGAGTTCATAGGGCACCCCGAGCGTCTTGGCGGCTTGGTCCGCCACGGCGGCGAGATTCTGGCATTTGGCACAACCGGTGCCGAGGATCTGGATCTTTTTCATCGGATTGAATGTGGATTGGCGAAAGGAGCGTCACGCGATCGGGCATGCGCCGGCGGAGGCCGTCGATGCGACTGGTTGGAGCGTGGCGTGTGCGACGCCCCATTTCTCAGCGAGGCGATGGCGTAGGTTTTCAAGGTCGGCGCAGAGGGTGGGCGCCGAGGTTGTGGTGGAGACGACGTCGGCCGTCAGCACGGTCTGGCCGGGCGTCAGCTCCCAGGCGTGGAGATGTTCGAGGCGGCAGGCCGGGGCAACTGTGGCGAGATCGGACTGCACCGTCGCGAGGTCGAGATCGGGCGGGGCCGCTTCGAGCAGCACGCGCAGCGAACGGCCGAGCAGATCCCAACTGCCGCGCAACACGAAGGCGACGACGAGCAGCGAGACGATGGGGTCGAGCCAGGGGCCGATCTTTGTGTTGGCCAACAGCGCTGCCGCCACGACGGCGACGGAGGAAACGGTGTCGAGCACGAGGTGCAGGAACGCACCGCGCACGTTGAGGTCGTCGTGGCGGTGGCCGCCGAGCAGCAGCACCGAGGCGAGGTTGGCGACCAGGCCCACGACGGCGACCGCAAGCATGATGCCGCTACCGATGGGCGTGGGATGCAGCAGGCGCTCGACCGCCTCTTTGATGATGAAGGCGGCTGCCGCGAGGATCGTGAGCGCGTTGACGAAAGCCGCCACCACCTCCAGCCGGCGCAGGCCAAACGTGTGCCGGGCCGTGGCGGGCCGGCGGCCCAGGATGCGAGCGGCCCACGCCATCACGAGCGCGAGTACGTCGCTCAGGTTGTGCAACGCATCGGAGAGCAGCGCCACGCTCCCGGAGAGCACGCCGCCGATGATTTCGACGATGACGATGATGCCGTTGAGCCATGCGGCGCCGGCGAGTTTGCGGTCGAGCGCGTGCGGATCGGACGTGTGCGCGTGGCAGTCGTGTCCGTGCGAATGGTGATGGTGGTCGTGTGCCATGGGAGGTTTTAGAGGAGGATGTTGAAAAGATAGCCGACGATCAGGATGCCGCCTGCGACGACGCCGAAAAACGTGGCGATGAGCCGGGGGCGGAGCACCTGGCGCAGGATGATCGCCTCGGGCAGTGACAGGCCGATCACGGCCATCATGAAGGCGAGCACGGTGCCGAGTGCCGCGCCCTTGCCGAGCAACGCCTGTACCACGGGGATGATGCCGGCGGCGTTGGCGTACATGGGCACGCCGAGGAGCACCGCGAGCGGGACGGACCACCAGGCGTCGCGCCCCATGAGCGAGGCCATGAAGTTCTCCGGCACGTAGCCGTGAATCCCCGCGCCGACGGCGATACCGAGGAGCACGTAGAGCCAGACCTTGCCGACGATCTCGCGTACCGCCGTGAGGCCGGCCTGCACGCGAGCGGCCCAGCTCATGGAGGTGCCGTCGTCGCTCGGGGCATCCGTGGCGGTGGCCATGTTTTCGTACACCCAGGGCTCGACGTATTTCTGCAGACGGAGGCGTCCGAGAATCCAGCCTGCGACGATGGCGATGACGAGGCCCAGCCCGAGGTAGAGCCCGGCGACTTTCCAGCCAAACATCCCGAAGAGCAGCACGAGCGCGACCTCGTTGACCATCGGGGCCGAGATGAGAAACGAGAGCGTCACACCGAGCGGCACGCCGGCGGTGACGAAACCGATGAACAGAGGAACCGCCGAACAGGAGCAAAACGGCGTGACGGTGCCGAGGAGCGCCGCGAGGACGTTGCCGACGGACTCGCGCCGACCGGCGAGCAGGCGCCGTGTGCGCTCGGGCGTGAAGAACGTCCGCACGACGCCTACGCCGAAGACGACCAGCACGAGCAGCATCAGGACCTTCGGCACCTCGAAAACGAAGAACTCGACGGAGGCGCCGAGGTGCGAGCCGCGCGCGAGGCCGGCCACCGTGTACGTCAGCCATGCGGCCAGCGCGGCGAGGTGCCGGTAGAGGCACCACCAAGCCACGAGCCCGGTGGCGGCCGCCAGCAGGCGGAGGGTGGCGTGGGCTGCAGGTTTCATCGGAAGGAGTTTTTCTGTTTGGCGGATTGGCGAAATAGTGGGCAAAAAAATCAGGCGTGCTTGCAGGACTTGGCTGCGCCGGACGCTTTGCTGGCGGATGCGGGCTCGCCGCCGAGGCAGTCGAGAAACGTGCCGACGCAGGGGAGCGCCAGTCGGTAGTGGACGTGCAGGCCGTGTTTCTCGTCTTCGACGATGCCGGCGGCCTTCAGGACGGACAGGTGGCGGGATACGGTGGACCAGCCGCCGGCGGAAATGTCGACCAACTCGCACACGCAGCGCTCGCCGCTGCGCAGCTCCTCGACGATGCGCAGCCGGGCTGGGTGGCCGAGAGCCTTGAAAATGGCAGCGCGCCGTTTGCGGCAGGTGATGGTGGTGGAGGACATGTTGCCGGCAACTAGTCCGCGGAATCGCGAAATAGTCAATCCCCGAGTTTTCGCCGGCAGAAGCGCGCCCGGCGTGGGATACAAAAAAGACCGGCCCGTTGGCGGGGCCGGTCTTGGTGAGAAATGGCGTGGCGCGCGTGTGCGTTATTTCTTCTCCACTTCCGGCGCCGGGATGAGGAGGCTGGCGAGCACGGAGACGGCGATGACGCCGCCGATGACGCCGAGCGAGACGCCGGTCGAGATGTGCACGTAGGCGGAGATGAGCATCTTTACGCCGATGAAGCTCAGGATCACGGCGAGTCCGATCTTGAGGAAGCGGAAGAGCTTCATGATGCCGCTGAGGGCAAAGTAGAGTGAGCGCAACCCGAGGATCGCGAAGATGTTTGAGGTGAGCGCCACGAAGCCGTCGCGTGTGATGGCGAGCACGGCCGGCAGCGAATCGAGGGCGAACATGACGTCGGTGGTCTCGATTACGATCAAGACGACGAAGAGCGGAGTGGCGGCCCAGCGATTCTGGTCGCGCACGAAGAAGTGCCCGCGTTCATCGTTGCTGGTGGCGACGGGGAACCAGCGGCGGAAGAGGCGCACGGCGACGTTGTGCTCGGGGTCGACCTCTGCCTCCTCCTTGCTGGGGATGGCCATCTTGATGCCGGTGTACACGAGGAAGGCGCCGAAGATGTAGATCAGCCAGTGGAAGCGGGCCAGCACGCTCACGCCGACGAGGATGAAGATGGCGCGCATGATCACCGCACCGAGGATGCCCCAGAAAAGCACGCGGTGCTGCCACTTGGCCGGCACCTTGAAGAAGGCGAAGACCATGATGAACACGAATACGTTGTCCACGCTCAGGCAGAGCTCGACGAGGTACGAGGCGAGGAACTGCTGGCCGAGCTCGGGGCCGCGCCAGAAATAGATGAGGACGTTGAAGGCCAGCGCCAGGGAGGCCCAGACGGCACACCAGCCCAGCGCCTCTTTCATCTTCACCTCATGGGAGTCGCGTTGGAACACGCCGAGATCGAGCGCCAGCATGGCGGCGATGAACGTGAAGAAACCGGCCCAGGCCCACCAAGGGAGCGGAGGAAGTGCGTCAACAATGCCAAGTAATGCATGCATGCAAAGCCAATGATGGTGCCCCGGCTCTGGCCGCGCGCAAGCGGGAACGGTATCGTGCCGGTCACACCGTTGACATGGCGGGATTGCCGCATTTCAGAGGAGCCCTCTTTCCCTTTATGAAGATGACATATTGCAAAGGTTTGCTTGGCGCGGCGCTCTTGCTCGGCGCCGGCTGGCTGCACGCCGACGAAGCCAGCTCGGCCCAGTCGCCGCTCGACCCCGCGCCGGCCGCATCGGCGCCGACCGCGATCACGGGTGGCACGGAGCAGGCGCTCAACACCAGTGCGGCGGCCGCGAGCAAGGTGGCCCCGGCCAGCGTGCGCACTCCGGATTTCCTGGAGCACACGGTCGATTCGGCTCTGAAGCTTTTCAACGTGCGCAACAGCGGCAACACGCCGACCCACTATGTGCTGGCGGCGCTTTTCCTCGTCGGTGCCATCCTGCTGCGCCGTGTGGTCACGCTCGTGATATTCGGTTTCTTCAAGCGGTTGGCCAAGCACACGGAGACGACGCTCGACGACGAGTTGTTTGCCGCGCTGGAGACGCCGGTGGCGACGCTGATCGTCGTGGCCGGTTCCGTCTGTTCGCTAAAGGTGCTCAAGCTCTCGGAGACGGGCGACCGCGCGCTGGGCTACGGTGTGACGGTGGCCTTTTCACTGGTCTTCTTCTGGATCCTGCTGCGGGCGTTCGACACGATGCTCGATCACGTTCATAAACTGGCAGTGGCTCGCGGGATGGGCGTCGCGGCGTTCATGCCCTGGATCAAGAAATCGTTGATCACGATCTTTGTGATCTTTGGCACGCTGATCACGATCCAGAGCCTCGGCTACGATGTGAAGGCGTTCCTCGCGGGTCTGGGTATCGGCGGTTTGGCCTTCGCCTTGGCTGCGCAGGATACGATCGCCAACCTCTTCGGCTCCGTCGTCGTGGCCGTCGATCAGCCCTTCAAGGTGGGCGAGTTTGTGCGTATCGGTGGGTTTGAGGGCACGGTCGAGGATATCGGTCTGCGCTCGACCAAGCTCCGCACGGGGGCGCGCACGGTGATCGCCATTCCGAACAAGACGGTGGCCGCCGAGGCGGTGACCAATCTCACTCGGATGCCGCAACGGCGCGTCGATCAGACGATCGGACTGACCTACGACACCACGCCGGAGCAAATGGAGGTGGTGCTCGAGGACATCCGCCGCATCCTGCGGGAGGATTCAGGAGTGCATCAGGAATTGATCGTGGTGAACTTTGCCAACTACGGGGCGTCGTCCCTCGACATCCAGATCGTCTTCTTTGCGGCGGATCCCAACTGGGCGAAACACATGGCGCTGCGGGAGCGCATCAATCTGAAGATCATGAAGGCGGTGCTCGCGCGCGGGCTCTCGTTTGCCTTCCCCACCCAGACGGTCGTCTTCGATGGCCCGGTGGCCAAGAAGCTCGCCGAGCGGAAAGCCTGACCTGGCTCCCTCGCGCGGTTTGTCTGGCAAAGGCGGTCCCGTCCGGGCCGCCTTTTTCGTTTTCCGGCGAAGCGGTCTGGTGTCAGGGGCTCGCCGGCGCGCGGAGGTGCAGGAGCGCGTTGGCGAGGGTGATGAGGGCGCCGCCGCCGAGGAGGCTCCAGGTGACGGTTTCGTTGGCGTAGGCGATGCCGCACCACCCGGAGAGCATGGCGGGTAGTGCGAGGGCAAACAGGGAGGCGAAGATGGGCTCGAAGCAGTAGATCAGCCCGGCCTCGGTGGCGCTGATCGCGGGCTGCCAGGTGTTCATCAGTGTGCAGGCGCACGCGGTGCAGACCACTCCGAGGATGACCGAGATCGCGAGCCAGGATGGCGAGGCGAAGGGGCTGAGCACGGCGCCCAGACTTGGCGCGGTCGGGACGAGCAGAGCGGAGTAGAGGATAGCTTGCGCGGCAAACATCACAAAGGAGACGCGCAGGGGATCGTTGTTTGAAAAACGGGGGCGCTCGAGGCAAAGGATCTGTCCCATGAAAAACACGGAGCCGGCGAGTGTCTCGAGTTCGCCCCGACCGAGTGTGAGACTGTGCCAGTCGAAGCGGCCGAGGATGGCGACGCCGGAGAGCACCAGTGCGGTGCATAGCCAGACTAGGGGCCCCGGGCTGCGCCGTTGCCGGAGTGCGAGCCAGACTGGGATGAGGATGGCGTAGAGCTGCGTGAGAAACGCGGAGGTCGAGGCTTCGGTGAAGCGTAGGCCGTCGTTTTGAAAAAGCATGCCGCCGGCGGAAAACGCGGCGAGTTCCAGCCCTTGGCGGAGCTCGCTGCGGGTGGTGCGCATGAGCGCGCGATTCTGCCAGAGGAGCAGGAGCGCCGTCGCGATGGCGAATCTCGGCGCCAGCAGCATGGCGGCGATAAATCCGCTGCCGCCTCCCGTGGGGGAGATGCCGAGCGCGGCTGCCTTGATGAGGGGGAAGCTCAGGCCCCAGCACAGTGTGGCGAGCAGCAGCATGCCGAGTGCGTGCAGACGGTGCGGAGGTTGGGGCATGGGGGCGCTTCGGGGCATAAAAAAACCGCCGTCGGTTTCCCGTCGGCGGCTTTTGAATCCTGTGGAAAGTTTAGGAAACGTGGCCCGAGACGAGCTTGGTCATCTCGAACATGCTGACCTGCTTCTTGCCATTGAAGATGGCCTTCAGCTTGTCGTCGGCATTGATCTGCTTCTTGTCCTTCTTGTCCTGGAGACCGTTCTTCTTGATGTAGTCCCAGATCTTCTTGGTGAGCTCCGTGCGGGGCATCGCCTTGGCGCCAACAACGGCGGCGAGGGCGGCATCAGGCGTAACGGGCTTCATGAACGCGGCGTTCGGTTTACGGGCGGATTTTTTGGCCATGTGAGGTATGATTGAGAGTTGTGCTTAAATAAAGCGTGGTGGTTCTAGAGCCAAAAACCGGCGCTTGCCGAGTGAAAAGTGACATAGTGCCGAGGGGAAATAAGCGATTTACATATTTGCTTTGTGTGCGCGACGCGGGCAGGAGGCGGCGCGCTCGCGGGCTTCCGGTATGGTGCAGGTTGCTGCAATCGCTTGGCCGGGGCTGAGCTAGGCCTCTATGGCTTGGCGGGCGGCGGTGCGCCCGTGGGCATCTGATTTTGCGCCTGTCGCACCTGCTGGCGTTCGAGCTGGCGCTGCTCCCGGCGGCGTCGCAGCTCGGCGGCGACGGCGTCGAGCCTGCGCGCCTCGTCGGCCGGTGTCGGGTTGAGTACGACGGGCGAGACGGGCGGGAGCGCTTGTGCGGGCTTTCCGGCGGTGGTGGCGGCCGGGGCGACACCGGGGGCCGCCGCGCCGACCCTGCCTTTGGCCAGCCGGAGCCGCAGTGACTGGCCGCGGTAGCTTACGGTGGCGCTTTCGTTGCCGTCCTGGGCATCGTAGCTCGTCACCACAAATTCGTGACCGGATTCCTGGAGGCCCACCCAGGCGCCCTTCTGGGTGGAGGCATCCACGAGGTTGAAAAGTGGGCCGGTGGCATCGACGACGAGGCCGCGCAGTTCGAGGACGGCAGTCGCTTCGGTGGCTGCAGCCTCGTTGCCTCCAGCCGGGAGAAAGGGGGAGTCCGTCGTCTGCGCGCGTGCTGTGAGCGCTCCGAGGAGGAGAGCGAGGCAGAGTGGGGCTGCGCTGGGCGTCGGCATAGGAGGCGAGCTAACCGTGGCGGCGCGTGGCGGTCAAGCGGCGGGCGGTGATCCGGAATTCGCCGTGGTGAAGTGCCCGATGCACGGGAGCGCTACGGGGTGATCAGGGCACCCAGAGGTTGACGAAGTGCGAGACGGGCATCGATTGGAGCGACTCGGAGTCGTCGAAAAGCCCCAGGATATCCTCAATGCGGTCCTCTTCGAAGCGGGTGGCGAGGGCCACCTCTGCTTTCTCGAAGTGGAGGGGCAGCGACTGGAGGCGATGGTGCCGGTGACCGGTGGGATACCGCGCGACGATGCGCTCGGTGCAGCTGCCGTCGGTGAAGAAAAGTTGCACGGAGTGCGGGGCGGCGAGTCTTTCGGGGTCGAGAAACTCACGTGCGAAGGAGGCGTCGGTATGCACACGGGTGCGGGCGAGCAGGGCCCCGACGCGTGGATCGATCACGACTTCGTCGCCGAGATGCTCCGGGAGGAGCCGGCCGCAGAGCAGCCCGAGGACGACGACGAGGGGCAGGTGACGGGCGCGTTCGTGACGCGTGGCACTTGGGAGCGCCTGGCTGAAGGGGCGGAGATCCTGTCCGTGGGTGTGGATTTCGATGCGGGCGATGTCGGTGAGGCGTGCGATCGCCTGTGGGTGAAGGCGGCAGGCGGCGTCGAGTGCCGGTTGCACGTGAGGAGCGGCGGCCGAGCCGAGTTGAAAGAGGAGGGTTTCCATCACGAGGCACCCCGGAGTGCGCTCGAAGAGGACGGGCTGGCCAGAGAGGGCGACGGCTTCGAAGCCGCACTGGGGGGCGCTGAGGGCACGAGGGCAGCCGGGCTCGCCGGCGAGCGCACGGAGTGCGAGCTGGATGGCGCGGGAGGCGGCATCGCCCGTGGCGCGCGCGGAGGGGGCGCTGCGGTTGGCAGACAGTGGGCATCCATCGAGCCAGGCGTGGGAGAGTGCGGCGAGGACGGCGTCGCGCTCTCCGCCAAGGAAGCGTGTGGCGACGGCGGCGGAGGCGACGCGCAGGAGGAGAAGGGGCTCGAGTGGGCGCTTGGCGGCGGCATTTTCCTGTGCGAGCAGACCCTGAATTTCGTGCGCCTGGATAAGTGCGGAGAGAAGTGGCCGCAGGGTGGGTGGCGGGCGTTCTGGCAGTGGTTTGTCGAATGCCTGGAGCTGGTGCGGGTGTCCTTCGTTGCGACCGAGCCAGTCGCCGAGTGCCAGAAGGACTGCGACGTGGTCCGACGGGTAGCTGCGGCGTATCCCGGAGCCGGAGCCATAGGGATCGTCCCAGTGGGCGCAGCAGCTCAGGCCAAAGGCGGCGGTGGCCGGATCGAGTTCGTAGTCGGTGCCTGGAAGACGTGCGCCGAAGGGTTGTGTCGTGCCTGGCACCATCGGGCCGAGGAGGCGTGTGCAGTCGGGGTCTTGCAGGGCCTGCACGGCCCCGGCGAGCGCGTCGAGGAGTGCGAGCTCGGCGGTCCGGTAGGCTTCCTGGCTGAATGCGGGCGGCTGGCATACGTAGTCGGCCAGCTTGAGGAGCACTGGATCGTAGGCTCCGGCAAAGGTGGAGTCGGTCGAGCTCATGGGGAAAGGGGATTTTTGGCGGGCGCGCGTGAATCCGTGGGGGGCGTCGGGCGCGTGCTCGAAAGTTAACGCAGGGGCGCGCGGTTGTCGAGGGGAGGTGATGAAGGGGAATTCATGCCGCGTTCATGGATGCTTCATCCTTGGGTGCTAGGATGGCGGCACATTATCCGATGAACATTTCCTCGCCGCGGGCACGCCTCGCTCCACTCAACATTCTCTTTCTCGCATGATTTTCCCTGGTGCGGCTGGCGGTGGTGTTTTCTCGCAGCTCAACGCGTGGGATACTGAGGCGTTTCTCTTCCTCAATGGCCTGCACTCGACCGGATGGGATGGCGCGATGTCGCTCGTTTCCAGCGTGTGGGTGCTGGTGCCGGTGCATCTGCTTTTGATCCTGGGGATCGTGCATCGGCCGCGCTGGCGCGAGTGCGGTGCGCTGGCGGCCCTGGCTTTGTTTATCGTCCTGATCGACCTGAGCGGGGTGCACGCGATCAAGGAGTTTGCGCAACGGTTGCGCCCGTCGTGGCAGGCGGAGCTGTCGTCGGTGGTGCATCTGGTGGGGGGACAGCGGGGTGGAATGCACGGGTTTATCTCCACTCACACGGCCTATGCGTTTGCACTGGCGACCTTCGCGGCGATGGCGGTGAGGGGGCGTTTCCTGACGGTCGCATGGTTCGGGTGGGCGTTGGTCGTGGGATATAGTCGTGTGTACATGGGGCTTCATTTTCCCGGCGACGTGCTTTGCGGCGCCGTGTGGGGGATGTCGGTGGCGGCAGGCGTGAGCTGGGTGTTCTCGCGCAGCTTGGAATGGCCGGAGCGGTACCCGCTCGCGCCGGCCGCTGGGGCGATGGTTGGCGCCGTCAGTTCACTGAGAACGAGCGTCCGGCGGGCCCCGGTGCGCCGTGAAACCAACGTGGCGCCCGATCTTTGAACCTTCTGAAAATGGACAAATCGTCTTCACGTTTTTTCGCAATGGTGGCCCGCGTGCTGCCCCGCCGCTATGGCGGGCTCGTTTTGTTTTTGCTGATGTTTGTCGGCGTGGCGCAGTTTTCCCGCCTGGTGTTGCTTGGGCAGGCGGCTCGGTCGGTGTCGTGGGATATGAGTCTCCTGGGAGTCTGGGCCATCGGACTCGTTTACGACTGTGCGGCCGGTTTGCTTTGGGCGCTGCCGCTCTGGCTGGCGCTGACGGTGTTGCCGGCTGGTTTTTTTAGCCGGTGGTGGGGACGCGCATTTGCGCACATCGCGCTGATGCTGGCGTTGTACGCGCTGCTGTTTGGTGCGGTGGCGGAGTGGCTTTTCTGGGACGAGTTCAGCACGCGTTTCAACTTCATCGCGGTCGATTACCTCGTGTACACGCAGGAGGTCGTCGGAAACATCCGCGAGTCGTACCCGATGCCGGCGATTCTGGTCGGGTTGGGCGTGCTGACAGTCGTCGGCTACGTGTTGCTGGTCCAAAGTGGGCTGGTGGGGCAATGGCTGTCTGGGCCGGCGGAGCCGTGGCGCCGTCGCTGGCGGGCCGGACTGTGCTGGCTCGTTGCAGCCGCCGTGGCGGGTGTGGCGCTGGAGGAACGTTATATTCCCAGCTTCGCCAACAACTATCATCGGGAGCTTGCGAAGAACGGCCTGTGGTCGCTCTTCGCTGCGTTTCGCAACAACGAGCTCGCCTACGAACAATTCTACCGTACGACGCCCATCGATCAGGCCTTTGCCACGCTCCATCAAACCTTGGGTGCCGATGGTGCGCAGCTCCCGGTCTCCGCTTCACGAGACACGTTGCGCGCCATCCACAATCCGGGGCCCGAGCTGCATCCGAACATCATCCAGATCACGGTCGAAAGTTTGAGCGCCGAGTTTCTGGGTTGCTACAATCCAGAGTCGAAGCTCACGCCCAATCTCGATGCGCTCGCGCCGCAGAGCCTCATGTTCACACAGCTCTACGCGACGGGCACGCGTACCGACCGGGGCATGGAAGCTCTCACGCTCTCGCTGCCGCCGACCGCGGGACGCTCGCTGGTGAAACGCCCCTTCAACGAAAACCTCTGCACCCTTGGCAGCGTGTTGCGGACGCGTGGCTACGACACCGCCTTCATCTACGGTGGCTACGGCTATTTCGACAACATGAACTACTTTTTCGGCCACAACGGCTATCGCGTGGTGGATCGCGCCGCTGTGGCCGCCTCGGACATCACCTTTGCCAACGCCTGGGGCGCCTGCGACGAGGATCTCCTCCGCTGGACCCTGCGCGAGGCCGATGCCGCATACGCGGCGGAAAAACCGTTTCACCACTTCGTCATGACGACCTCGAATCACCGGCCCTACACCTATCCAGAGGGCCGGATCGACCTGCCCTCGAAGGCCGCCGGCCGTGCTGGAGGTGTGAAGTACACCGACTATGCAATCGGGGAGTTTCTTCGGGAGGCTGCGACGAAGCCCTGGTTCAAGAACACAATCTTCGTGATAGTCGCCGATCATTGCGGCTCATCGGCCGGGAAGACGGAACTGCCCGTCGAGAAATACCGGATCCCGCTGCTCATCTACGCGCCTGGCGGGCAGATCGCTCCGGGCCGGATCGATACACTCATGAGCCAGATCGATGTGCCGCCCACACTCCTCGGCCTGCTCCACTGGAGCTACGCGTCCCGATTTTTCGGGCTCGATGTGCGCCGTATCGACCCCGCACAGGGGCGCGCCTTGATTGGCAACTACCAGAAGCTCGGCCTGCTCTCGGGCGAATCTCTGGCCGTGCTAAAACCCGTACGGCAGACCTCCGCCTATCGTTACGATTTCTCGACGATGAAACTGACTCCGGCCACGCCGGACGATGCGCTGACGGCCCAGGCGATTGCCCAGTACGAGACGGCGAGCTACCTCTACACTCATCGGGCCTACGCTCCGCCGGAAGCCGCCGAGGCGGCCACGCTGGCCAGCACTCCATGATGACGGCGTGTGCATTTTCATTTGCAGGGCGCGCGTGCGTCGGAACGCTGGTGCGCAGCCCGATCGATCCGATTGCGGCGAGGCCTTCCCCCACCATGAGATTCTCCCCGACCTGGCTTGCGCGCCGGCTGGCATTGCTGGCAGGTGCCCTCGATTTCGGCTCAGGGCTCGGTTTTGTCGCGATGCCCGCCACGATGCTCTCGCTCATGCGGCTGCCCGTGCCTGGTGGAGAGGCGCTCGCCTTCGTGCGCTTCGTCGGGGCCTTTGTCGCCGCCGTTGGCGCGTGTTATCTGTGGGCGCTCGGGCGGCCGGGCGAGCGGTTGCGCGTGGTGTTCGGGGCGACCCTGTGGTTTCGCCTCGCGGCGGGCTCCTACGTGCTGGGCGCGGTCCTGCTCAACTGGCTGGACGCCGGCTGGCTCACGGTGACGGCGGCGGATTACGGCCTGGTCGTCGCGCAACTCTGGCTCCTCGCGCGAGGGGCGGAGCGGGAGACCTTGCAGACTTTGGCAACGCACACTGACGCCCCATGAAAATCCTCATTGTTGAAGACGAGCGGCGCATGGCCGCCTTTGTCGAAAAGGCGCTCGCCGAGCAGAGCTACACCACGCGGTTGGTCGGCTCGTGCGCGGCGGCCCGCGACGCGCTTGCGGAAGCGCCCGTGGATGCCGTCGTGCTCGACCTGGGATTGCCGGACGGCGATGGCCTCGACCTGTTGCGCGAGTGGCGCACCAGTGGCTTCAACGAGCCGGTGCTCATCCTGAGCGCGCGCGACGCCGTCGAGGACCGCATCCGCGGGCTCAACCTCGGCGCCGACGATTATTTGCCGAAGCCCTTTAGTATCGACGAACTGCTGGCGCGTGTGCGTTCGCTGCTGCGCCGGCACGCGGGAGTGAAGGCCACCGTGCTCACGCATGGGACGGTGCGGCTCGACTTGTTGGCGCGCACCGCGACCAGCCATGGCAAGCTGGTCGATTTGACCAGCCGGGAGTTCGCGCTCGTGGAGTTGTTTTTGCAAAACCCAGGCCGTGTGCTCACGCGCACGTTCATCGCCGAGCGCGTCTGGCAGGCGAGCTACGATCTGGAAACGAATCTGATCGATGTCTACGTGCGCCGGCTTCGCCAGAAGCTTGAGGGCCCCGATCAAAAGCCCCTCATCAAGACCGTGCGCGGATCGGGATACCAATTGATATGACGCCCGAGGTCCACGCGGAGAGCCCCGCCGCCCCCAGGTTTCGCTCCTTCACCTGGCAGCTCACGATCCGTCTGGCGCTGCTCGTCACCATCACGTCCGTGATCGTGCTGGTCGCCGGCGGGCTGTTGCTGGCCAGGCAGGCGGCGCACAGCCTCGACGCCTTGCACGAGGCTGAGTTTGTCGAGTTCAGGAAGATCGTAGAAGCGCATCCGGCGGTAAACTTGGCCGAGATGGCCGACAGCATCCGGCGTGAGGCCGACAGCGATATTGGCCTGTATTACATCCAGGTGCAGCGGGCCAGTGGCGAGATCGTGTTTCGCTCCGAGAACCTTGGCACGCTCGTCCTGCCCGACCTTGGCCCGGAGGAACGGCATGTGACGATGAGCCTCCCAGGTCTCGGCGCGATGCGCATGTCCGAGGACCGTGACGATGATTGGCACATCCAGGTGGCGAGTCCGCTCTCGCCCTTCTACCATGTGCTGGAGGACTACACGACCGTCAGCGTGGCACTGCTGTGCATGGTGGCTCTCGCGAGCGTGGCGCTGGGCTGGGGCTTCGCCCGGCTGACGCTGCGTCCGGTGCGCGCGATCCGCGAGACAGCAGGCCGCATCCGTGGCGACAACCTCGGGGAGCGCATCCCGGTGCCCGCCGGGCGCGACGAGCTCTCGGCGTTGACCGTGTTGCTCAATCAGATGTTCGACCGCTTGGAGGCGGCCTTCAACCAGTCGCGCCGCTTCACTGCCGACGCCTCGCACGAGCTGAAGACGCCGCTCTCGCTCATCCGGCTCAACGCCGAGAAACTCCGTCCCCGTCTGGCGGAGGATGCAGACGGGAGCGCAGCGCTCGACGATCTGCTCGAATCGGTGGCCCGGATGCAGCGCATCGTCGAGAGCCTGCTGTTTCTTGCCAAGGCCGAGACCGGCACGCTCGCCCTGCGCTTGGAGCAGATCGCGACGACGACCCTGATAGGCGAGTTTTCCGAGGATGCTGTCGCTCTCGCCGAGGATCGCGGGGTGCGTTTCGAAGTGCAGGCCAACGAGGCCGCCACCGTGCGTTGCGAGCCCACTCTCGTCCGCCAGCTCTTGCTCAATCTGGTCAATAATGCCGTGCGCGTGTCACCGCCCGGCGGGCACGTGCGCTTGGAGTCGCGCGTGCGCAACGGACAGTGGTCGCTGCGCGTGACCGACGAGGGACCGGGGCTGCCCGAGGAGCAATTGGAGCGCATCTTCGAGCGCTTTGTCCGCTATGCGATGCCCGCTCCCGCGGGGAGCCGGAGTCCGTTCGATGGCGAATCGTCGGGGCATGGTCTGGGCCTGGCAATCTGCCGCGGTATCGCGGAGCTGCATGGCGGCTCAATCGCGGCAGGCAATCGTACCGACCGCTCCGGCTTTTCGGTCGAGGCGTCCTGGCCTGTCGATGGTCCCTCCACTTTTCATCCATGATGATCGAATCCTCCTCTCCTGGCGCCGGCTGGCGGCGCGATTTGCTCCTGCTCGGAGTGCTCCTGTTCGTCCTGTATGGCTTCATGCTTGGCTGTTACCCTCTGGGAAATCCCGACGAGGGCCGCTATGCGGAGATCCCGCGCGAGATGATCGAGAGTGGCGACTGGGTGACCCCGCGACTCAATGGGGTGAAGTATTTCGAGAAGCCGCCGCTGGTGTATTGGGGTGGTGCGGTGGCCATGCAGGTTTTCGGGCAGAACGAATGGGCCGTGCGCCTCATGCCCGCGCTGTGCGCGGCCCTTGGCGTGTTGGGTACGTATGCCGTCGGGCGCCGTGTTTACGGACGTGCGGCCGGCTGGGCGGCGGCCGGTGTGCTGGCGACGTCGCTGCTATATTTTGCACTCGGGCACATCCTGCTTCTGGATATGCCGGTGTCGGCCTTCATGAGCGGCACGCTGTTCTGCTTCATCCTAGGCGTGCGTGAGGCGCCGGGCGGACGCCGGCGCGCGATGTTCTACGGGCTCTACGCGTGCGCGGCGCTGGCCACGTTGTCCAAGGGCCTGATCGGATTTTTGCTTCCAGGTGCGGTGATGTTCGTGTGGCTCCTGGTTTTCAACCAGTGGAAGCGCCTCCGCCCGCTGTACCTGCCGTCCGGGCTCGTGTTATTTTTTGCCATCGCGGCGCCGTGGCATCTGCTGGCGGCACAGCGCAACCCCGACTGGGCGCATTTCTACTTCGTGCGCGAGCACTGGCTGCGTTTCACGACGACGATGCACGACCGCTACCAGCCGTGGTGGTATTTCATCCCGATCCTCCTGGCTGGTTTCATCCCGTGGGTCGGATATCTGCCGCAGGCGATTCGGTCCGCGGTGGCCGGCGGCTGGGCCCGGCGCAAGGAAAACGCCGACGCGTGGTTCTTCGTCACATGGGCGCTCGTGATCTTTCTGTTCTTCAGCAAATCCCAGTCGAAGCTCGTGCCGTACATCCTGCCGGTGTTTCCGCCGTTGGCGGTGCTCGTCGGCGCGTGGCTGGCAGATGTCGCTGCGGCGGGCCAGGCGGTGCGTCTGCGTTGGGGACTTAGGATTTTTGCCTTCCTTTGCGGTGCGATCGGAGTCGCGGCAGTGGTGGCGACCTTCAAGACCGGCCTCATCCGCAACACCGAGCAGGCGCTGGCGTTGCGGCCCTACGCTGCGGCTATTGCCGCCGCGCTGCTGATCGGCGGCGCGCTGGCACCGTGGTTGGCAAAAACGCGCGGCGCCCGTGCGGCCCTTTTCGCACAGGCGGGCACGATGCTGGCCATGCTTCTCGTGCTGGCGACCGCGCTGCCGCACCTGCAAAAACCCGGCACGAAGCCTCTGGCCCTGCTCTACGCCTCCACTGCCCGGCCCGGCGACCGCGTCTTTCACTATCAGGATTATTTCCACGACTTCACCTTTTACGCGGCGTGTCAGGTCGGCTCGGTGGATTATCCGGCATCCGGCGAGCTCGGGCTCGACATCGATGCCGAAGCCCGTGCGAGTGGGCGCTTCATCGGCGAGGCTGAGTTTCGCCGTCAGTGGAGCGCGGGCACGGGGCGCATCTGGCTGCTTATTCGCAAGGAAGCGGCGGCAGCGCTGTTTTCCGATCCCTCCTTCCATTATCGTTTGCAGGGCGAAACAAGGAAGCACTACTTGGTGACCAACCAACCCTGACATGAGTGCATCCTCGTCTGCGGCCCCGTTCCTTCCATTCACCCGTCCGACGATCGACGACGAGACCATCGCCGGCGTCTGCGAGGTGCTGCGCTCCGGCTGGATCACCTCCGGCCCGCAGGTGAAGGCCTTTGAGGCGAAACTCTCCGAGTACTTCGGTGGGCGCCCGGTGCGGGCGTTCAACTCCGGCACCTGCACGATGGAGATCGCGCTGCGCATCGCCGGCATCGGCCCGGGCGACGAGGTCATCACGACACCGCTTTCCTGGGTCTCGACGAGCAACGTCATCCTCGAAGTCGGCGCGCGTCCGGTCTTCGTCGATATCGATCCCGTCACGCGCAACATCGACCTGGAGCGCATCGAGGCGGCGATCACGCCCGCCACGCGGGCGATCATGCCGGTCGATCTATCCGGCCTGCCGGTGGATCGCGACCGCCTCTACGCGATCGCCGGGAAACACAAACTCCGCGTGATCGAGGATGCCGCGCAGTCCTTCGGCAGCAGCTGGAAGGGCCGCCGCATCGGCGCCTCCGGCGACTTCGTCTCCTTCAGTTTCCACGCCAACAAGAACGTCACCACCATTGAGGGCGGCTGCCTCGTGCTCAACGACGAGCGTGAGGTGAAGCTCGCCGAGCAGTACCGTCTGCAGGGTGTCATGCGCTCGGGCTTCGACGGCATGGAGGTCGAGGTCGTGGGCGGGAAATTCAACCTCACCGACGTCGCTGCACGCGTCGGTCTCGGCCAGCTCGCGCAGGTGGACGTGTTTACGATCCAGCGGCGCGAGCTCGCGCGTGCCTACTTCGAGGCGTTTGAAAAGGCGGGCGCCAAAAAACTCGGGCTGCGCCTGCCGGTGCCCGATTTCACTCAGAGCAACTGGCATATGTTCCAGGTCATCCTGCCCGAGGTGCGCCTGAAGGTGAAGCGCGCCGAGATCATGGCGCAGCTGCACGCCGCCGGCATCGGCACGGGCGTGCACTACCCCGCGATCCATCTCTTTGCTCTCTACCGCAGGCTCGGCTGGAAGGACGGCGATTTCCCTCATGCCGAATATGCGGGACGAAACATTCTCACACTGCCGCTGTTCCCGACGATGACGCGCGACGATGTCGCCCGCGTGGTCGATGCGTTGGTGGCGGTGATCCAAAAAAACGGCAAAGCATGAACGTCTCCGGTCCGGTCCAACTCTCGATCGTCATCCCGGTTTACAACGAGGAGCTGAATCTCCCGACCCTCTTCGCGCGCCTGTACCCGGTGCTCGACGGGCTCGGGCGTCGCTACGAAATCCTCTTCACCAACGACGGCTCGCACGACGGCTCGATCGAGCTGCTCCGCGCCCAGCACACGAAGCGCCCCGACGTCACCCGCATCGTCGATTTCAACGCCAATTACGGTCAGCACATGGCCATCATGGCGGCGTTTGAGCGCGTGCAGGGGGATGTGGTCGTCACGCTCGATGCCGATCTGCAAAACCCGCCGGAGGACATCCCGGCGCTCTTGGAGCGCATCGACGCCGGTCACGACTATGTCGGCGGATTCCGGCTGAAGCGGCACGACTCGTTTTTCCGCACCTACGCTTCGAAACTCATCAACGGCGTGCGCGCGGTGACGACCAACATCCGCATGACGGACCAGGGTTGCATGCTGCGCGCGTACAAGCGGCCGATCATCGAGGCCATCGTGCGCAGCGGCGCGATCAACACCTTCATCCCCGCACTCGCCTACAGCTTCTCCAGCAATCCGACCGAGGTGGGTGTGCATCACGAGGAGCGCCATGCAGGCGTCTCCAACTACTCGTTCTACAGGCTCGTTCGGCTCAACTTTGACCTCATCACCGGCTTTTCGCTCGCGCCGCTCCAGCTTTTCACGCTCTTCGCGATGGCCTGCTCGGCAGGCAGCTTCGTGCTGGTGCTCGTGCTTGCGGCGCGCCGCCTGATCATCGGTCCGGAGGAGGGCGGGCTCTTCACCCTCTTCGGCATCTTGTTTTTCCTGATCAGCATCACGATGGTCGGCATCGGCCTCATCGGCGAATATGTCGGCCGCACCTACCAGGTCGTCCGCACCCGCCAGCGCTACATCGTGAAGGAAATGATCGAGACGAAATCCTAATGCCTGCGCCGACGCTCCATCTCCTGCACGGTATTGTGGGGTCGGGAAAAACGACCTTTGCCCGACGGCTTGAGCGTGATCTTCCCGCAGTGCGTTTCTCGCCCGACGAGTGGATGGTTGCACTGCATGGAGTGAACCCGCCCGAGGTGCTTTTCCGCGATCAGGCGGCACGCATCGAGACTTTGGTCTGGGAGCACGCCGGGCGTATTCTCCGCGCCGGCGTGGATGTGGTGTACGAGGGCGGATTCTGGACGCGTGCCTCTCGCGACGATGCCCGCCGCCGCGCTCGCGAGTGGGGCGTCGAGTGCCGGCTTTATTCCTTGCGATGCCCAGTCGAGGTCGCACGCCGGCGTGCACTGGCGCGCACGGCCAACATGCCGGACGGTGCGCTTGAGATCAGCGGCCCGACCTTCGACCTGCTTCTCCAGCGTTTCGAGCCGCTCGGTCCGGACGAGCCTTGTACCGTCGTGGAGACCGGTGGCCTTTGATTTTTCCCATGCCCAAACCGCGCATCCTTTTTTTCGGTTATAGCGAAGTTGGCTACGAGTGCCTTTCGTTGCTGCTGGAGCGTGGCGACAACATCGTCGCGCTCATCACGCACGAGGATAACCCCAGCGAGAAAATCTGGTTCAAGACGCCCGCCGTTGCCGCCCGCGAAAAGGGCATCCCGGTTTTCGCGCCGGAAAACGTCAACACGCCGGAGTGGCGCGAGAAGATCGCCGCGCTCGCGCCCGATCTGATCCTCTCCGTCTATTACCGGCACATGATCGGCACGCGGATTCTCGCGATGCCGCGACTCGGTGCCTTCAACATGCATGGCTCGCTCCTCCCGCGCTACCGCGGCCGTGCGCCGATCAACTGGGCCGTCCTTCACGGCGAACTGCGCCTCGGCATGACGCTCCACCGCATGGTCGCGGCTCCCGACGCCGGCGCCATCGTCGATCAGGACGGCGTCGAGATCGGCCCGCGCGACACCGCCGAGCAGGCTTTCCGCAAAGTGCTCCCGTGCGCCCGCCGCGTGCTCGCGCGCCAGATCGATGCGCTCCTCGCCGGCACTGCTTGCGAAACGCCGCAGGACGACGCGCAGGCAACCTACTTCGGCGGACGCAAACCGGAGGACGGCCGCATTGATTGGCGGCAGACGTCTCAACAGATTTTCAACCTCATCCGTGCCGTCACCGATCCGTATCCGGGCGCGTTTACCGATGTCGATGGCTCGCGCCTCATGGTCTGGTGGGCCGAGCCGAAGACGTTGGCCCCCGGGCTGCGCCGAGGACGGGCCGGTGAGATTCTCTCAATCGCGCCTCTGGTTGTTGCGACGGGTGACGGTGCGCTGGAGCTCACGCGTACAGAATGGCGCGGGGCCGTCCCTCCCGTTTTCCGCCCGGGCCTCGTTCTCTAAACTGTTTCTTTTCCCCCATCCAATTATGCCACTCCGCGTTCTCATCCTCGGTGCCAATGGCTTCATCGGTAGCTCGCTTACGCGCGCCATCCTCAAACAGAAAGACTGGGAGGTTTACGGCATGGACATCGGCGAGCACAAGCTGACCCACAGCCTTGGCGACCCGCGTTTCAAATTTGTCGAGGGCGACATCACCATCAACCGCGAGTGGATCGAATACCATGTGAAGAAGTGCGACGTCGTCATCCCGCTCGTCGCCATCGCCAACCCCGTGCAGTACGTGAAGGATCCGCTGCGCGTCTTCGAACTCGATTTCGAAGCCAACCTCGCGGTCGTCCGCCTATGCGCGAAGTACAAGAAGCGCGTGATCTTCCCCTCGACCTCCGAGGTGTACGGCATGTGCCCGGACGAGGAGCTCAACGAAGAGACGAGCAATCTCGTGTACGGTCCCATCGAGCGCCAGCGCTGGATCTACGCCAACTCAAAGCAGCTGCTCGACCGCGTGATCTACGCCTACGGTGTGCGCGACGGCCTCGACTACACGCTCTTCCGCCCGTTCAACTGGATCGGGCCCCAGCTCGACGACGTGTTTGCCGCCAAGGAGGGCAGCTCGCGCCTCTTCACGCAGTTCATCTCCAACGTCATTTTCAAAAAGCCCCTCCAACTCGTGGACGGCGGCAAGCAGAGCCGCTCGTTCACCTTCATCGACGACGGCATCGACGCGCTCCTGCGCATCATCGAAAACAAGGACGGCTGCGCCTCGCGGCAGATTTTCAACATCGGCAATCCGAAGAACGACGTGAGCGTGGCCGACCTCGCCAAGCTGATCGTCGCCGCCTTCAAGCAGTACCCCGACTACGCGGAGCATGCGAAGGCCGCCAAGGTCGTGAAGGTCTCCTCCGGCCAGTACTTCGGGAAATACTATCAGGACATTCAGAAACGCGTGCCCTCCATCGCCAACGCGAAGAAGCGGCTCGGCTGGATGCCCAAGGTGGACCTCAAGACCGCGATCACGCGCACGCTCGATTACCACCTCGCGCACAAAGATTATCAGCTCGAGTGAGTCGGGCCGGCGCCTGGCGCTTGGGCCTTGCGATCTGGTTCCTGCCCCGGGTGCGCTAATCCTAATTTGATCCTAATTTATCCAAAATTAGGATTGACCTCTAATCCTAATCTAATCCTAGTTTATCCGAAATTAGGATTTCCGTGAAGCCGCCTACTCGTCCACCAGTTTTCCAAGAACTGCTGAAGCAGTTAAGCCCGAGCCGGTTTCTGGAGATTCTGAGCCAATCTTCAGGATGGATGAAGGTAGATCGTTACCTGCATTGGCATGATTTCCGGCGACGCCCGGCGCCTGCTGGTTTCACCGTGGAGGAGTGGTGGATGGGAATTAAACTTGGCCGCGGTAGTCTACTTCGTCCTGTTCCCCTCCACGACAAGGCTGGGCAGCCGTTTCGGTTCGCCCAACCTGACTCATTGACGGAGCTCCTGCACCACATTGATCGTGGGCTGGGTGCGACTTTGGGCGTGCCGCAGGCCATCGATAGCCCTGAGGCGCGTGATCGGTATATCGTGCGCTCCCTTTTCGATGAGGCGATCACGTCGAGCCAACTGGAGGGAGCCGCCACGACACGTGAAGTGGCTACCGAAATGCTGCGGAGTGGGCGGCCACCACGCGATAAAAACGAGCGGATGATTCTCAACAACTACCGCACGATGCAGCGCATCCGTGAGTTGCGGGCGAGTTCGCTGACACCGGCCGTGGTTTTCGACCTACATCGATTGGTGACCGAGGGTACGCTGACCAATCCCGACGCGGCCGGGCGTTTGCGCTCGGATCAAGAGGATATCCGGGTGGTGGACGAGATTGAAGGCACGGTGTTTCACGTCCCGCCGCCCGCCAGCCAGTTGGCCGCGCGGCTCGACGCATTGTGCGCCTTTGCGAATGGAGAAACTCCCGATTTTTTCATTCACCCGGTGATTCGGGCGATCCTGTTGCACTTTTGGCTAGCTTACGATCATCCGTTTGTGGACGGCAACGGGCGCACGGCCCGCGCGCTCTTTTACTGGTCGATGCTCCGGCAAGGCTACGAACTCTTCGAGTTCATCTCGATTTCGCAGATACTATTGCGCGCACCGGTGCGCTATGCGGAGGCGTTTCTGCACACGGAGACTGACGACAACGATCTCACCTACTTCATCCTCCACCAAGCTGGCGTTATTCGGGAGGCCGTGGAAACACTGCGGGCGTATGTGCTGCGGAAGACGGCAGAGCTTCGGACCGCAGAGAAGCGTCTCCACGGACTTGGTGGGCTGAACCACCGGCAGCAGGCTCTCCTGACCCATGCCTTACGCGAGCCTGCGACGCGACACCTCATCGTGGCGCATCAGCGCAGCCACAATGTCACGCACCAGACGGCCCGGGACGATCTTTTCGACCTCGTGCAACGCGGGCTGTTGATCGTCCAGCGCGAGGGGCGGCGTTATGTTTTCGTGGCGCCCACCGATCTCGGTCAGAAGTTGGAGCAGCTCGCCGGGCCCAAGCCGTCGCCCCCAACGGATCGCACGTTGCCGCTCAGGCTTTCATCCGTGCCAGAGCCACCGGCGGGAAACGCATAGCGGCGGCTTCGGCATTCGCTGCGGACGAGATTGGTACAGCCTGAGCCGTCGCCATTCCAACCCCGGTCGGTCTTCGCCTGATCAAACCGGGCGACAGTTGGACTCAACTGAATGGTTACGGCTGAGACGGCGGACGATCGCGACGAAACCGCAGCCGGCGAGGATCGCGATCCAGAGCGGAGAGGTCACCGTGAGCAGTCCGATCACGAGGACTGCGGTGGCGGCCAGCGCGAGGAGGGCAAATGCGGTCGGGACCAAGAGCAGGGGGCAGAGCCGGACGGCAATGACCGTGGCAAAGAGGGCGGCGAGAATCAGGAGGAATCGTTTCATGCCTCCAAAACACGCCGCTCGCGCGAAAAGTTACGGGGCTTGCATTACCGCCCTGCGCGGACTGTGAGTGTGGCTCCATGACTCAAAAACCGCCGCTTCCCGTTGTTGCCGCCGTGATCGAGCGCGATGGCCTCGTGCTCGTGGCGCAGCGTCCGCCCGGAAAGCACCTGGCGCTGAAGTGGGAGTTCCCCGGTGGCAAGATCGAGGCAGGGGAGACGCCTGCGGCGGCGCTCGTCCGCGAAATCCGTGAGGAGCTGGGGTGCACGATTCGTGTGGGCCCGGCGCTTCCTGCCTCTGTGCATGCCTACCCGTCGGTGACCATCGTGCTGCACCCGTTCCGTTGCGCGGTCGCCGACGGTTCGGTAGAGCCGCATCCGCACGAGCATGTCGCGGTGCGCTGGGTAAGCTGCGGGGAGCTGCGCGGACTCGATCTCGCGGAGGCCGATCTGCCGGTGGTCGCCGCGCTTGAGGCGGCGAGAGCTCAGTAGTGGGGCGGGCGCTCGTCGGCGGGAGAGGCCGCCGCGGTGTCGCCCCCCTCGGAGGCACGCGAGCGCAGGGCGATGACGAGCTCGCGCAGTTGGGCGAGTGACTCGCTCATCTCAAGCATGGCTTTGTCCTGTTCGAGGACGTGTTTCTGGAGCCAGGCGACACGCTCCTCCAAAAGTTGCAGGCGGGATTCGTCGCTCATGAAAGTCAGGAGGTCTGTCGCGGATGGCCCTGGCAGGTGGGGATGCCGGCCTGTTTGGCCTTTTCGATGGTCGCCTGGATCTGCGGGAGCACGACGTTCTTGTAGCAGTCGGGGCAGACGGAGTGGCTGAACTCGCTGCCGGTGCGCTGGCTGATGTAGCCCTCGATCTGCTGCCAGTAGTTCTTATCGTCGCGGACTTTTTTGCAGTACGAGCAGATGGGGAGCATCTGTTCGAGCTGGCTGACCTGGCTGGAGAAGCGGAGCACGCGCTCGGCGACGCGCAGGCGCATCCAGAGCTGCTGCACGTTGAGGGGCTTGTTGAGGAAGTCGTCCACGCCGGCGTCGCTGGCGGTCTGCTGGTTGTCCATCGAGTGCTCGTTGGCCGTGAGCAGAATGAAATAGGCGTACTCCACGCCGACGCGGCCGCGGATTTTCTGGCACAGTTCGAGGCCGTCCATGCCGGGCATGTTCCAGTCGCTGACGACGAGGCGTACGCGGTCGGTGGCGAGTTTGGCCCAGGCTTCCTCGCCATTGGTTGCCTCAATCGCCTCGTGGCCGAGGCGGTGGAGTGCCTTGATCAGGACGGCGCGGGCAAGGGGATCGTCTTCGACGGCGAGGATGCGCATGGTGGGGCTGAGGTTGCCGCTACCAGAAGCGAGAGGCCTGCCGGAGTCGAAGATAAAGGAGCCGAGTCCGGCGGCGGCTTAGGTGCGCGGGCGGTTGCGGAGGGCTTCGTCGAGGCGCTCCCAAGCGGCGCAAAGCTCGGTGAAAAGAGGTTCGGCCTCGTGCCAGGAGGCATTGCGGGCGGCGTTTTCGAGAGTGAGGCAGGCGTTTTGCAGCTGTCGTGCGCCGAGGCAGGAGCAGCTGCCGGCGAGGGCATGGGCACGGCCCGCGAGGTCTGGGTCGCGCTGATGGAGCAGTTTGGAAAGCTCTTCGATCCGTCGTGGCATCTCCGCCCGGAGGACTCCGGCGAGTTCGTCGAGGAGAGAGATGTGGGCTGCGCCTCCCACGCGCTCGAGCTCGGCCACTTGGTCGGGATCGAGTATGATGCTTGAGCAGGGTTTGGGACGGACGGTGGGGGATGGATGCGTCGTCGCTTGAAGCATGGGAACCGAGGGTGGGGGAACGCGCGTTGTGCCGACAGGTTAAACTCTACGCAGCACATGGCGTATATTCACCTATCTCGTCCTATCCCGGACTTTCTTAAGCGGGAGTGGCGACGTTTTTGAGACGTCGGCTGCTCTCAGCGGACGCGCAGGATTTTTTCGCGCAGGTGGGTGGCGCGCGTCTTGGCCTCGCTGTTGCGCACGGCCATGCCGTAGGCGGCGGGCTCGCCGACGAAGAACACTTTTTTGCGCCCGCGCGTGAGGCCCGTGTAGAGCAGGTTGCGCTGGAGCATCATGAAGTGCGCCTTCATCAGCGGCAGGATCACGACCGGGTACTCGCTGCCCTGCGATTTGTGGATGCTGATGCTGTACGCGAGGGCGAGATTGCCGAAATCGCCGCGCGTAAACGTGTGCTCGTCGCCGTCGAAATCGGCCGTGAGCTCGCCCGCCTCGGCGTCGATGGTCTTCACGGTGCCGATGTCGCCGTTGAAGAGGTTTTTGTCGTAGTCGTTGCGGAGCTGGATGACCTTGTCGCCGGGGCGAAACTCGCCGCCGGCCGTGCGCAGCCCGCGTGCGCGGCCGTTGAGCGCGGACTGGAGTTGCACGTTGAGATTACCGACGCCGGCCACGCCTTTGTGCATCGGCGCGAGCACCTGCACCTCGTTGATCGGATCGAGCCACGGGCAGTGTTTCGGCAGATGCTCCGTGCAGAGTTGCTGGACCTTGCGCACGCAGTCGTCGGCCGAATCGGCCTGGATAAACGCGAGGTCGCTCCAGCCGGGCAGGTCGGCGACGTTGGAGACGACGGGCGGCAGCGAGGCGTCGCCGGCGTTGATCGCGTGCGCGGCGGTCACGATCGGGCTCTGGCCCTGCTGGCGATAGACGACGGCGAGCCGCGTGACGGGCACCTGCTCCGTCGCGATCAGATCTTTCAACACCTGGCCGGCGCCGACGCTGGGCAACTGGTCCGTGTCGCCCACGAGCACCAGGTGGGCGCGCACGGGCACGGCTTGCAGGAGCGCGGCGGCGAGGCGCGTGTCGAGCATCGACGACTCGTCCACGATGAGGAAATCGGTGGCGAGCGGCGCGGACTCGTTGCTGGTGAAGCCGCCCTTGGCGGCGTCGAATTTGAGCAGCCGGTGGATCGTGGAGGCGTAGCCGCCGGTCGTCTCGGCGAGGCGCTGGGCGGCGCGGCCGGTCGGCGCAGCGAGGTGCACGCGGACTTTCTTGGCCTTCAGGATGTCGACGAGCGCGCGCAGGATCGTGGTTTTGCCGGTGCCGGGGCCGCCGGTGAGGACGGTGAACTTGTTGGCCAGCGCGCTGCGCAGCGCGGCGCGTTGCAACTCGTGAAACTCGAAGCCCGCCTTCTGCTCGGCCCAGGTGACGGCGGCGTCGATCTTGATCGGCGGCAGGCCGCTGGCGGTGCGGTTGAGCCGGTAAACCACCTCGGCGATCTTCTGCTCGGCGCGGTCGAGCACGGGCAACTGCACGGGCGCGGCGGCGGTGTCGGCGGCCTGTCCGGGCGCGAGGTGGCGCACGAGGTGTTTCGCCTCCACGAGCGCGTCGATGCGCGCCTGGAGAAACTCGGACGAGGTTTCGAGGAGGTTGGCCGTGTAGGCGATGAGCTCGCCCTGCGGGTAGGCGGTGTGGCCCTCCTCCTGGAGCGTATCGAGGGCGAAGAGGAGGCCGGCGTCGAGGCGCGGCGGGGCGTCGTTGGCGAAGCCGAGGTTGATGGCGATGCGGTCCGCAGTGCGGAAGCCGATGCCGTCGATCTCGCGCGCCACGCGGTACGGCTCGCGCATGAGGATCGGTTTGGCCTCGGCCCCGTAGCGGCCCACGAGTTTCACGCACTGGCTCGGCGAGACGCCGTAGGTCTGGAGGAAAATGTAGAGCTCGCGCTCCACGCGCTTCGAGTCCCACGCCTGCTTGATCGCGGTGGCGCGTTTGGGGCCGATGCCGGGCACGTCGCGCAGTTTCGCCGATTCCTCGCTGAGCACGCGGAAGGTGGCCGTGCCAAAGGCGTCGACGATCTTGTTGGCGTACACCTTGCCGATGCCGGGCACGAGGCCGCTGCCGAGGTATTTGCGGATGCCGTAAACGCTGGCGGGCAGCTCGGCCTTGAAGCTGACCACGCGGAACTGGTCGCCGTGCTGCGCGTGGTGCGTCCACTCGCCGGCGAGGTGGAGCGTCTCGCCGCACTCCACGCCGGGCAGCGCGCCGACGATGGTCACGAGGCCGGGCTTGGGGCCGCGGGCCGAGGCCTCCGAATCGGGGCGAAACTCCGCGATGGTGTAGTGGTTCTCCTCGTTGAGGAAAACGATGCGCTCAAGGACACCGGTGAGCGAGGAGTTGGAGGCAGGCGCAGCCACGGATGCGCCGAGGTGAAACGTTTTCGCGGGCGGAGGCAATCGGCGTTCGCCCGGTTTTTCGCTCAGCGTCGGCTCGGCACGTGCACGACCTGCATGCCCGCCGCGCGCGCCCCGCGCATGCCAGGCTCCGCATCCTCGAAGACGAGACACTGCGCCGCCGGCACGTGCATGATGCTCGCCGCCAGCAGAAACATGTCGGGCGACGGCTTGCCGTGCACGACATCGTCGGCGGTGACGATGGCGCGGAAATAGCCGCCCAGCCCGGCCAGGCGCAGCGAGTGGTTGACCACATCGCGCGGGCCGCCCGAGGCGACGGCGCAGGGCGTGGAGGCGGCGACGCGTTTCAAGAAGGCGACGGTCGGCTCGATGTGCTGCACCTGTCCGAGCATCTCGACGAAGAGGCGCTCCTTGATGTGAAAGACCTCCATCGGATCGACGGTGAGGCCGTAGTGCTGGGCGATGAGCTCGGCGACGCGGACAGTCGGCACGCCGCCCATCGAGTAGAAGAAATCGGGATCGAGCGGCTGGTTGAGGCCGAACTGGTGCATCGCGGCATCCCACGCGCGATAGTGCACGGGCATCGAATCGATGAGCGTGCCGTCGAGGTCGAAGATGTAGCCGGCGAACGGGCCGGACGGGATGTCGAGTTGCATAACCCATCCACCACAGCCGCGCGCCCGCCGCCGCGCAAGCGCCCGGTCACGCTTACGTGTTTCCCGCTGGTGCTGAGGCCCAGCGCACCGGGCAGGCTGTTACAGGTGTAGTGGCCAATTTGATGTGAAGAAGGTTTTGGGGGGTGTTGTAGTAGCCTGTTGGTAATGTAGATATTATAGTTGTTGGTGGGTATGCCTCAAAGGAGTCGATAGGGTGTCCGCCCCAAGGGGATTGTGGAATATGGTGGATCGCATGGATCACGGCCGGAATGGTTAATGCGAGAATGCTGCTTGTATTATAGTTCATATTTTTGAGTTTGTATTTATATTTACACCCGAAATCATGGGTTTTATCAGGCGGATAAATTTTTTATCCACTTTAATATTTTGTTTATTGACGGATGGATTAATTATCTATCTATCAATGTGATGCGGCTTTTAAGCTCAAAAGCACTTTGGGCATGCTCGCCATTGGGTTGGAATCAATGTCGTCACTTATTTGGCCTGCGCCGGCACCATCAAATTTGCAATTTCGCTGTTGTTGACGCTGTGTAATATAGTAAGATTGTTTGTCGAAAAGCCAATGCTTTTAGCGAAATCATTGAGCGTTTCGTTTTTTATATTACGCAAGTCTATTTCTTGCTTTTAGATGTAGTAGATTATTATTCTTACGCCTAGCGCCTGTATGATTTAATTTCTGATCTTGCAGGGTGGATTTTTTGTTTAAAATTAATTTATAGTCGAATGTAGCACTTCTGCGCTAGGGCATGTTTCACCCTTTTACGTTCCATCAACGCGCCCAGGGGTGGGGGGCTCACGCTCCTGCGAACCGCCGCTTGAACCAGAAGGCGGCGTGGACGAGGGCGATCAGGGCGGGGACTTCGACGAGCGGGCCGACGACGGCCGCAAACGCCACGCCGGAGTCGATGCCGAAGACCGCGATGGCCACGGCAATCGCCAGCTCGAAATTGTTGCCCGCCGAGGTGAAGGCCAGCGATGCCGAGCGCGGGTAGTCGGCGCCGAGCTTCTTCGCCATGGCGAAACTCGCGAAGAACATGATCGCGAAATAGAGGACGAGCGGGATCGCGATGCGCAGCACGTCGAGCGGCAGGCGCACGATGGCTTCGCCCTTGAAGGTGAACATCACGACGATCGTGAAGAGGAGCGCGCCGAGCGTAAGCGGCGAGATGCGCGGGATGAATTTCTGCTCGTACCACGCCTCGCCTTTCCACGGCACGAGGAGCACGCGGCTGAGCACGCCGGCGGCAAACGGGATGCCGAGGTAGATCATCACGCTGCGGAAGATGTCGCCCATCGCCACGGGCACGACGACGCCCGCCAGGCCGAAGTAGGGCGGCAGCAGCGTCACGAATATCCACGCGTAGAAGCTGTAGGTGAGGATCTGGGCGATGCTGTTGAGCGCCACGAGGCCGGCGGCGTACTCGCGGCTGCCTTTGGCGAGCTCGTTCCAGACGAGCACCATCGCGATGCAGCGGGCGATGCCCACGAGGATGAGCCCGACCATGTAGTCGGGGTGGTCGCGCAGCAGCAGTACGGCGAGGAGAAACATGAGCACGGGCCCGATCAGCCAGTTTTGCACGAGCGAGAGCGTGAGCACGCGTCGGTCGGCGAAGACTTTCGGGAGCTGCGAGTACCGCACCTTGGCGAGCGGCGGGTACATCATGAGGATGAGGCCGACGGCGATGGGGAGGTTGGTCGTGCCGACGGTGAGCGGCGCGAAAAACGCCGCCGGGTCGGCGAGCACGAAATGGCCGAGGGCGACGCCGAGCGCCATGGCGGCGAAGATCCAGACCGTCAGGTAGCGGTCGAGAAACGAGAGGTTTTTGGCAACTTGGTCGGACATGGGAAACGCGTGCGTGCGGCGGGGCGCTCAGGCTTTGGCTTTGAGCTGGTCGCGGCGTCCGGCGGCGTAGGCGGTGAAGACGCGGCGGATCTGGTCGCGCACCTGGCGGAAGACTTCGAGCTGCTCCTCCTCGGTGCCGGTGGCGTGCGCGGGGTCGGCAAACGGCCAGTGGTGGCGGTTGAGCTGGCCGGGAAAGATCGGGCAGGCGGCGTCGGCGTTGCCGCAGACGGTGATGACGGTCTCGACGGGTTTGTAGGCAAACTCGCCCATGGATTTCGAGCGGTGGGCGGAGATGTCGATGCCGATCTCCTGCATGGCGCGGATGGCGAGCGGGTGCACGTAGCCGGCGGGCTTGGATCCGGCGCTTTGTACGTCGAGAAAATCGCCTGCGACGCTGCGCAGGATGCCTTCGGCGAGGTGGGAACGGCACGAGTTGCCGGTGCAGAGGATGAGGACGAGAGGTTTGTCGGAGCTCATGGGAGAAAACGGGTCAGTCGTGCAGGGGGCAGGCGCAGCGCTTGGCTTTGGCGAGGCGCGTGCGGAGTTTTTGCAGGCGCTGGGCGTCGCGGTGGAGCGTGGGGTCGGTGCAGTCGCGCAGGCAGGCGAGGTTGGCGGCGAGTGCGAAGGTCGGGGTGGCCGGGAGTCGGTAGATGATCCAGTTGCCCTCGCGGGTAGACTCCACGAGGCCGCGCTCGCGCAGGTAGCCGAGGTGCTTGGAGACTTTTACCTGCGGCTCGTCGAGGACTTCCTGGAGATGGCAGACGCACAGCGGGCCCGACTGGAGGAGTGCGAGCAGCCGCAGGCGGGTGCGGTCGCAGAGGCCTTCGTAGAGTCGGACGAGGTCCATGGCGGACACCGTGCGCGGCGAGGCATATTCCGCAAGCGGCATATTGTGACGTTTACGTGACGGCACGGCGGGCGAGCCGCTGGCCTGCCCGATCAGCAGTGGGGGAACACGTCGGCCAGCTTGGTGGCCTTGATGAACTGCGCGGCAGGTGAGTTGTGTTGGGCCAGCTCCGCGAAGTGCGCCTCGCCACACTTGATCTTCGCGCTCTCGCGGTCGCGCAGATCGTCGGTGAACAGGCTGCTCTTGGTCTCGACGACGAAGTAGAGTCGCTCCGCCCCGTCGGTCTCCACAAGCACCGCCCAGTCCGGGTTATAGTATCCCAATGGAGTCGGCACGCGGAACCATCCTGGTAGTTTTGCAAAGACCTTCACTGCGGGATTGCGGTTCAACTGCTCGGCAAACGTGCGCTCCACATCCGATTGGTAGATGACCTTCTCGTACACGCCGCGCGGCGAATCGACCATCGACTTGAGGTAACCGGCGAGTTCCTCCGTCTCGAAGAGCGACTGTGCGTAGTACTCCTCCGGCCCGATGCGCTGGTACTTGATGCCGTCGACGAGCGCGAGGCGTTTGGCCCGGTTGACGATCTCGCCGACGAGTTCGATGAACTGCTGCGGGTTGCAAAGGAAGTCGTCCAGTCGCCCGCTCCCGGCCAGAATGCGCTGGATGCTGCGCCGGGTGAGCTGGGTCTGGTCCTGCAGCTCGGTCAGGATGTCGGGCAGCTCGATCTCGCCCTCGTCCAAAGTTACCGGCAGGAACGAGTCGCCCTCCTCGGCCACGACACCGGAGCGCCCGATCTGCATATCGGCCTTCTGCCATTGGAGCCGCGTGCGGGAGATCGGCGGGGCTTTCCGGATCGCGGCGATGCAGTCCGCGATCAACGCCTCGTTGTCGAACTGAACTCGGTAGGTCGTCTTGTGCTTGATCCGGTCCCACAGCGCGCGGAACTCCGAACCGTGCAGCACGGCCTGCCGGGTTTTCACGGTCTGGCGTTCGTCGGCATTCTTGATCGAGAGCTGGCCGGCGAGCTTGCGCAGGATCTCGCGCACCTGCGGCAGTTGCGCGGCGAACGCCTCGGGCAACGCCAGCGTGCCCTCCTTGAGCGCGGTCCGCAGCTTGTCCTGTACGCGGCCCTTGGCGTCGACGAACTCCTGCGAGCGCAGGTAGTCCCAGATCTCCTTCGATCGGTCGAAGCCGAGCGGGGCCGACTGGCCGTCGGCACCAGTTACCGCGATTCCGGCGAACTCGTGGTTCTCCACAATGCCGAATCGGATGCCGGTCTCCTGCTCGATCTCGCGTTGCAGGTTCTCGGCGAAGCGCTCGTAGCTCTCCGCCGCCACGACAGTGAGCGTGTTGGTCTCGAAGCCGCGGAGGCGCTCGCCCTTCTGGTTCACGCACAGGCGCAGGCCGCGGCCGATCGTCTGCCGGCGCTCCCGCTCCGTGCCCATGGCACGCAGCACGCAGATCTGAAAGACGTTCGGGTTGTCCCAGCCCTCCCGCAACGCGGAGTGCGAGAAGATGAATTTCAGCTTCGAATCGAAGCTCAGCAGCTTCTCCTTTTCGCGCATGATCAGGTTGTAGGCACGTTCGGCGGCTTCGCGGCTGACCTGGTTCTTCAACTCACCATCCTTGCCCAGCTCGGGCTCCGCCCAGCCGCCCTTCTTGTCGATCGAGAAGTAGCCGTCGTGCACGGCCTCAGCCTCCGTAGTGAGATCGACCTCTTTGAAAAGGCTTTGATAATCCGGGTGCTTGGCGAGGCGGCGGTATTCCTCTTCGAAGATGCGGGCGTAGTCGCCCTTCTGCGCGTACCCATCCGGATCGTACCGGCGGTACTTTTCGACCGCGTCGATGAAGAACAGGCTGAGCACCTTGATCCCCTGTGGGGCGAGGCGCTTCTCCTTGTCGAGGTGCTCTTTGATGGTGCGCTGGATCATCTGCCGCTGCACGGCGAGCGGCTCTACGTCGCCGTAGGCCTGCCCGAGGCGCAGGTACTGCTCGCCACCGGGCACCCGCAGCTCGACGAACTCCTCACCCTTGGCCACGCGGATTTCGCCGACGCGGCAATCGTGGTACACGGCGCGCCCCGTGGTCATCTCCAGATCGTCGCCATCCTGTACCAGGCGCTCGATCCGGTCGACACGCCCGGTGGCGGTCTGCACATCGATCTCCACCTTGGCCGTGATCAATCCGCGCTTGTTGGCGACGGCGAGCAACCGCACGTAGGGCTTGTTGTGGCCGCCTTCGACCGTGGCCGCAGCCACCTCGATCTGCTTCACCAGCTTTCGCTCGTAGGCATCCACTGCGTCGAGCCGGTACACCATGTGATGCTTGGCCGCGTGAGTGGCCGAGTAGCGCAGCGTGCAGAGCGGATCCATCGCACTGAGCGCCTCCTTGCCACGGCCTTCGAGGCCGCCATCCACGCTTTGCGGTTCGTCCACGATCAGGATCGGGCGCGTGGCCCGGATCAGGTCGATCGGACGCTCGCCGCCGGTCGCCTCGTTGGCGCCTTTGCCGTAGATGTTGTTGACCTCCTTCTTGTTGATCGCGCCCACTGTCACGACCATGACTTGGATCTGCGGACTGGTGGCGAAGTTGCGCACCTGCCCGGGCTTGGCGGAATCGTAGAGGAAATACTCGAACGGCACCCCGGTGTAGAGCGCCCGGAAATGCTCCTCCATGATCTCGAGGGATTTGTAGACGCCCTCTTTGATCGCCACCGAAGGCACCACCACGATGAACTTCGTGAACCCGTAGCGCTTGTTCAGCTCGAAGACGGTGCGCAGGTACACGTAGGTCTTGCCGGTGCCGGTCTCCATCTCCACCGTGAAGTCGGACGAGGCCAACGAGCGCGAGGGTGGCAGGCCGTTGCGCAGTTGGACCGCGTGAAGGTTCTTCAGCAGCTCGTCGTCGAGCAGCAGGAGCCGGTTGCCCACGCCGAGGTCGTTCTGCATCCCGGGCAGAAACGCCCCGTTGGCCGTCGCGCGCGAAACCGTGAACGTCGAGCGGCAGAGCTCCTGCCCGCGGAACAGGTCGCACACCGCTTCCACGGCCTGGAGCTGGTAGTCGAGATTGGGCTCGAAGTGGAGTTTCATGGGGGTGTTGGTTTCCGAATGGAATGCTTCCGCCGATTCCGAGGCTATCGCTCCTCGCACAAAGCAATCTCGGGGAACGCGGCGGAAAAGATTTCGGGTTTTTCCCGCCGCGACAACATCCCATCTCCGCCGCGCGCGTGGATCATTTTCGTGGCGCCACGAAAATGGTCCGTCTCGCTCCTGACTGTGCGCCTCCTGGTTGCGCCGAAACCCTGTACTGGGATTGCCCGTGACATCGCGAAAACGCGCCGACGCTACTCCCACACATGAAGCAGCGGCTGGGCGAGGATGGCCTCCGCTTCCTGCACCAGCAGCTTGTAGTCGTCGCTGGTCAGGTCGACACATTCGCTCTTCGAGTAGGTCTCGAGGTAGACGACATAGATCGCCTCGTCCATTTCCTTGGCCCGATAGATCAACCGATAGCCTCCGCTTTTGCCTACGTTGTAGCCGGGCACGCGCACGCGCATTTTGCGCAGGTCATGAAACCGGGGAATGGATTCGCCGTAGTGCGGATTGAGGCGGAGCACGTCGCACACCGTCTTGCAGGAGTCAAAGACCTCATGCTTGGCCTTTTTGCCGGAGTGGCGGACGCGCTTGGAGCAGTGAAAGCGAACGTCCATCGCGCTTACAGGCCCTCGGCATCTTCCTTTTGGCCGTAGGCGATCAGCTCTGGCGACAGCTTCTCCAGCATCTTGGCGTAGTGCCAAGAGGGTTCCTTGTGGCTGAGTTCCGAGAGGGCGAAGGCGGTTTTGCGGCCAAGATCGGCGCAAACCGCGTCGATGAGCTGCCGTTCCTCGAAGGAGAACACCGACAGATCTGCCGGCCGGACCGCCTTGACCTCGTTGAGCGTTTTGCCCGCCACGGTTCGCTGGGAGGAAGTGACCTCTCTGCTTTTCACGAGCTTGCGAAGGAATTTGTCCCCACGGCTGGGAACCGGGCCGTGCCCGTATTTGATGAACTCGGAACCGGTCACAGGGTCGCCGAGGTCGCGCACCGCCTTGGCGTCGATGAAGAAGATGAGCTTCCACAACTTCGTGAGTCCAAGGTTGTGCACCCCCGGGTGCTGCCCGAGGTAAACGATGAGTTCGGAAAGTTTGCGGTCGCTGACCATGCCGCAAAATCGCGCTGTCAAGGGACGAACGCAAGCCCAGCCAAGAAGGAGATCAGAGGCTGCGGACGGTTTCCAGGCCGTGCTGCTGGAGGATGGCGGCGAGGTTGGTCTTGGCGATGTCGTCGGCGAAGGCGCTGTCGCGGAAGACCACCGTGGTCTCACCGGCGGGCTTCAGCTCCTTGTGCCAGGCGACGATCCCGAGCGCCAACGTCTCCACCTCCGCCGCGGCGATCTTCGGGCTCAGGCACACCAACAGGCTGCCCGCGCCCACACTGGAGACGACGTGGCCGGCAAACGGCCGCGTCTCGATCGGCACGCACAGGTCGAGGCCGAGCTTGAGGAGCAGCTCGTACAGGATGTCCTGCTCGGTGCGGTCGGTTTTCAGGTGATCGACGGCGGCTTCGAGGCTCTCAGCCAAGCGGTCGCGCTGCGGGTCCCATTCGCGGATATTGCTGGAGGCGAGCTTGAACACCCGGAAGCCCACATCCGGCGCGCGCCGCTCGCCCGCCACGGGCGCAGGGTTGAGCAGGTCCGCCTGCTCCGCCGCCGCCTTCTGCTTGGTTTCCCACTCCGCGCGGATCTTCGCGCCGGCCCGGCGCAGACGCTCCTTGGTCAGCTCGGCAAACCCCGCACCATCGCCGAGC
>ERZ795056.878-NODE-878-length-36810-cov-6.906271_pt1 | contig 36810 bp, 28 predicted proteins | sample MGYA00375140_ERZ795056 | MGnify/ENA primary metagenome ERZ795056 (study PRJEB30185, sample SAMN05720227) | activated sludge metagenome | isolation source: Anaerobic digester | place: USA | collected 2015-03-09 ...
GGGATAGGCCTTCACCAGCTTTCGCGTGGCGGCGAGAACCACGGCGGCGTGGCATCGGGTCAGCACGACGGGCACGTCGGCGGCACCATCGATGATTTCGCAACGGTCGTCAAGGCCACGCGCCGCAATCAACGCTTGGAGTATATCTCGGTGGAGTCCACGCCAGAGGAAGACGAGTCGAATATCCTTCATCGCGACGGCCGCATCGAGCAGGGCGACAATGCCCTTGCTGGTGAACTGCGCGGCCGTCCAGGGTGCGGAGCCGACCAGCAGCGTGAAGGGGTCCCCGGGAGGCGGCGGAACAGCTTGGAAACGGGTTGTATCGATGCCAGGCCGGATCATGACGGAAGGCGGACGGCCGAGGCATTCGAGCATATCGCGGTCGCGCTCGTTGGAGGTCACCACGGTGTGGATGCCTGCAAGGGGCAGGGTCTTGAGTTCGTACGCAGGCTGCACGGATGCCGCGACGGTGTAGACGACGGGTTGCTTCAGCAGGCGCAAGAACGGGAAGGGGTGGAGCACGGAGTGAATTACGTGGAACAGATCAAAGCGCTGGTTCCAGCTGCGCGTGTGTGACAGATGCTGCGCACCGTACAGGCTGGGAGGGAACCAGATGGTCGGTCGCGCCAAGGGGAAGAGGTTGGCAGTTTCAGCCTGGAATTCGTTTTGAAGCGCGGCCACTTCCTGGAACACGGCATCCGTGCCGGGGACAGCGGGTGAGGGCGACGTGTGAAGGTAGAGAATCTTCATGGGGTCTTCCCTCCAAGTCGCTTGCGAATTGCCGCGCGCAGTGGTGGGAGTCCCGAATCGGACGGCAGCATGCGGTCGAGGTCCTCCGCGGAAATCTTTGCGTTGCGCCATAGCTTTCGACGTTCGCCGATGGCGTAAGGGATCAGCGCCAGGAAACCGAGGCAGCCGAGCAGCGAGGCCAGCGGGCGCCCTTGGGCGAGGCAGAAATACCATTGCCCGTAGAGCAGTTTTCCTGCGTGTCTCCAGCGAAGCGCGAGCGGGATATTCTTGAGGAGCATCAACAGACGGTTGCGGGTGATGAGCCGGACATAGCGCGCGGTGGGCAGGCCGCTGCCGTGTCCATGATGCAGCACGATGGCGGATGGCTCGAGCACGCACCGGTAGCCGAGGATGCGGCCGCGCAGGCACAAATCGACATCCTCGAGATACATCACGAACTTCTCGTCGAAACCGCCGAGTTCCTCGAGGAACCCGCGACGATAGATTGCCGCGCCGGCACTGGCCGCGAAGACGTCGCGGGGCTGGTCGAATTCCGTCGGGGATCTGCGGAAACCAATCTTCTGATCCAGCCCATCCCAGTGAAGCGCCACACCGGCATTTTCGATCAGCTCGGGGTTCTCCATGTCGAGCATCAGCGAAGTGACCGCACAGACCTCGGGCGGATTCCGATCGATTGCCCGCACGAGGTTGGCGAGCCATTCCGGCTGCGGCACCGTATCGTTGTTGAGCAGCACAATATGAGCGCCACGGCTTTCGGCAAGGCCACGGTTGCAGGCCACGGCGAATCCGCAATTGGACGGCAGGGGCACAACGCGGGCAGTGGCGCAGGTCTTGCGGATCAGGTTGATCGAATCATCCGTGGAGCCGTTGTCGACGATGACGATTTCAAAATCGCGGAAAGTCTGCCGCGCGAGGCCGCTGAGGCAACCCGGCAGCCACCGGGCGCCGTTCCAGTTCGGTATGATGACCGAGACTCTAGGCGTTGAATCGGGCATTGGCATCACCAAAGCGACCGCGGAATCCGTCCAGCACGCCGAGCCAAGCTGCCCGGGCCGACGGGATGTTAAACCGGAGTGTTGAGCGGAGGCACATGAGCAATCCGCACGCGATCCAGAAAGGCATGAGGTAGATGGCCGCGCGCCGGCGGAAGCGGCGGATGAAAAGGAATCGGTTCCGGAGCGTGTAGTAGAGATACAGCGTGGCACGAAGCGGTGAGCCGGCGCTGACGTTGTGAATGGCGATGGCTTGTGGATCGACGATGCAGGCATGTCCAGCTTGGCGCGCCCGCTCGCAGAGATCGGCGATCTCGCCGCTGAAGAAGTACTCCTCGTCCATCAGGCCGATCTTGCGCAGGACGTCGGTGCGTACGAGGAACGCGGTGCCGGGGACATAAGCGACCCGTTGCGGGGAGGCCGCGTCGGCGCTGGCGCCCATGAGGTAGTTGCGGGTGCTGAGATGGCGTGAGATATCGCGGCCGCCCGCGGTGAAGACGGGGATGCCCTTGACCAGTTCTCGGACGAGCGGGCCGACGATGCCTGCCTCGGGCGTGTGCTGGAGGCATTCGATAAGTCGGGCGGCGTCGGGCTCGGGCAGCAGAGCGTCGTTGTTGAGGAGGAGCACGGCCTCGATGTCCGTGCTCAGGATTTCGCGAAGCGCGAGGTTGTTGCCGCCGGCATAGCCGAGGTTGCGGTCGCTGACGATCATGTGAACGTCGGGATAGGCTTTGCGCAGTCTTCTTGTCGGGGCGGCGTCGCGCGAGGCGTTATCCACGACCCAGATTTCCGGGTGGAGGCGTTCCCACGTGCGGAGTTTGCGCACGGTTTCCTCGGTTTCCTCCGCCTGGTTCCAATTCAGTATGACGATGGCAAGTTTCATGAATTGTTCAACGCAAAGCACTCGCGGCCTTCGACAAGCGAAGGCCCTACAAAACGGCACTCTTGGCCTTCGGCGAGCGAAGGCCTTACAAAAACGGCACTCCTGACTACAAAAGCTGAATTCAGCCAGTGGTCTTTATACCGGGAGCGGGAGCGAAGGAAAAGCGTAGATCAACGGTCAGTCGAGGACGTAGTCCTGCCGCCAGTTGCCCTTTTCCTGCCACGGTGGCTGCTGCTTCTTGTCGAGCAGGTAGGGGCCGAGGACGAGATAATCCATTTCCGTACGCATGAAGCACCGGTAGGCGTCCTCGGGCGTACAGACAATCGGTTCGCCGCGGACGTTGAAGGAGGTGTTGATGATGACGCCGTAGCCGGTGCGTTCTTCAAAGGCCTTGATGATGTCGTGGAAGCGCGGGTTGTTCGCCTTGTCGACGGTCTGCACGCGGGCGGAATAGTCGACGTGAGTGATCGCCGGGATGTCGGACCGGACTTGGTTGATCCGCTCGCGCAGGGGCAGTGCTTTTGCGGTTTCCATGCCCTTGCAGCGTTTGCGGTTCACCTGCGCGACGAGCAGCATGTACGGAGAGGGGCGATCCAGTTCGAAATACTCGCTGACCTTTTCCTCGAGGCACGCCGGCGCGAATGGCCGGAACGATTCGCGGTACTTGATTTTCAAGTTCATGATCGACTGCATCTTCGGCGAGCGCGCATCGCCGATGATGGAGCGGCCGCCGAGCGCGCGCGGGCCGAATTCCATGCGGCCCTGATTCAGGCCGATTACATTCTCCTCTTCGATCAGCCGGGCGATTTCGCGGCCCCACTGATCGGGCGCGAGCTTCGTGGCCGGGTAGCCCCGGGCGTCGAGGAATGCCTTGATCTCGTCATCCTCGAACGAGGGTCCGAGGAAGGCGCCTTGCATGCTGTCATGTACGCCGTCCGTTTGGCGCGGCTGATTCTGGACGAGATGCCAGACAAGCAGGGCAGCGCCGATCGCGCCGCCGGCGTCGCCGGCCGCAGGCTGAATCCAGATGTTCTTGAAGGGGCCTTCGCGCAGAAGCCGGCCGTTGGCCACGCAATTCAGGGCGACGCCACCGGCGAGGCAGAGGTTCTCTTCGCCGGTAAGCTGCTGCACGTGGCGGGCCATGCGGAGGACGATTTCCTCGGTGACCTTCTGGATCGAGGCAGCGATGTCCATTTCGCGCTGGGTGATGTCCGACTCGGCCTTGCGCGGCGGGCCGCCGAACAGTTCGGCGAAGCGCTGGTTGGTCATGGTCAGACCGTCGAGATAGCCGAAATACTTCATGTTGAGGCGGAACGAGCCGTCCTCGCGCAGATCGATCAACTCCTTGCGGATGATATCCGCGTACTTCGGCTCGCCATAGGGAGCCAAGCCCATGAGCTTGTACTCGCCGGAGTTGACGCGGAAGCCGGTAAAGTAGGTGAAGGCGGAATAGAGCAGGCCGAGGGAGTGCGGGAAGTAGAGGTCGCCGAGAATCTCGATGTGGTTGTCCTTGCCGCGGCCGATGCAGCTCGTGGCCCATTCGCCGACGCCGTCGATCGTGAGGATCGCGGCGCTCTTGAACGGCGAGGGATAGAACGCGCTGGCGGCGTGGGATTCGTGATGCTCGGGGAAGTAGAGTGTGGTCGGTGACTCAACGCCACAGGCGGCCAGGGCCTCCTCGATTTCAAGCGGGATCCAGAGTTTCTGACGGAGCCACATGGGCACGGCCATCATGAATGAGCGGAGACCGCCGGGGGCGACGCTGAAGTAGGTTTGGAGGATGCGGTTGAACTTGGAAATGGGTTTATCGTAAAACGCGACAGCATCGAGTTCGCGCGCGTGGATGCCGGCCTCGGCGAGACAGTACTTCACGGCGTTTACCGGGAAGTTTGCATCGTGTTTCTTGCGGGTGAATCGCTCTTCCTGGGCAGCCGCGACGATCTTGCCGTCGCGGATGAGCGCTGCGGCGGAATCGTGATAGAACGCACTGATGCCGAGAATATTCACGTCAGTACTGCCTCTTGTACTGTTCGACGCCCGGCACAGGCGGCCGCGGGGTCCAGTAGGTCTTTTCATCGGACGGGAACGCGCGGTGCATCGGGTCGCGGCGCAGGGCGAGCAGGATCAGATGTCCCGGCACAAAGCAGAGGTAGTAGAAAGGGACCAGCAGCAGCCAGTTAAGGGCGAGGGCGGTGCCGTGGGTGAGCTTCTTCTCGCCGCGGCGGATGGCTGCGTAGAGAGGTGGATATAGAAACGCTGTGCCGACGAGCACGGCCGCGATGGTGACCAGGATGCCCGGCACGATACGATGGTGGAGCTTGAGTGCGAGGAACGCGGCGAATCCCGTCATGAACACCGCCTGAATCAGTGCGGCGGTCTTTGAGGGTGGCTTGGGGGCGGTTTTCCTGCCGCCTTGTCGCCATGGCCAAATGACTTCATAGACTGACGGATTCGACATATAGCTCCAACCGGGTCTCCCGGACCGCAATATGCTTAGCCGGGATGAGGGCTCACATCAAGGCAGAACGGTCTTCTCTCCACGCGGGCAGTTTGCCATACTGCGGCGAAACAGCGAGGGACGAGACGTGGCACAATCGGACAGCAATCAGGGCGGGGTACGGGCGGCAGTCAACGGCATTGCCGTGGTCATTCCCTGCCTGAACGAGGAAGAATCCATCGGCCTGGTGGTCGATGCGGCGAAGCAGGGCATCGCGAAGACGGGGCTGCCCGGCGAAGTGCTGGTGGTCGACAACGCCTCGAAGGATCGCTCGGCCGAGGTGGCGCGCGCTCATGGCGCCCGCGTCATCCTGGAGCAGCGGCGCGGCTATGGCGCGGCGCTGAGAGCTGGTTTCGAAGCGGCGGCCTACGACATCCTGGTCATGGGCGATGGCGATCTCACCTATGACTTCAGCCGGTTGGATGAATTGGTGATGCCCATCGTGGAGGGGCAGAGCGAGTTCGTGATCGGCAATCGGCTCCGCAATGTCCAGCCGGGTGCGATGCCAACGCTGCACCGGTATATCGGCACGCCGATGATTTCGTGGCTCATGCGGTTCATGTTCCGGAGCCGGGCGGTGCGGGATCCAAACTGCGGCATGCGCGCGATTTTGAAATCGACCTACAAGCGCCTGCGTTGTGTTACGACCGGCATGGAATTCGCCAGCGAGATGATCGTGCAGGCGATCCGCAACAATGTCCGGATGCTGGAGCGCGACATCGTTTATCATCCGCGCACCGGCGTCTCGAAGCTGCGCACGTTCCAGGACGGCTGGCGACATCTCCGGTTCATGATGCTCTACAGCCCGACGATGATGATGTTGTTGCCGGGTGTGCTGTTCTGGCTGGTCAGCCTGTTGCTGGCTACGCCATTGGCGTTTGGCCCGATCATGATTGAAACGCGCCGCGTGGATATCCACTTCATGATCATGGCCGGATTGATCAACATCGTGAGCATTCAGATCATCACCATCGGCCTTCTGGCCAAGGCCTATGCGCATCTTTCCGGCCTGCGGTTCGATCCGGTCGTGGCGTGGTTCTACCGTTGGTTTTCGTTTGAGCGCGCGGTGATGCTGGCGGTTCCGCTGGTCGCTGCCGGACTTTTCGTCAGCCTCAAGGTCGTGTTCGGCTGGGTGGGCAAAGGATTCGGCACGCTGGATGAAGCGCGTCCGCTCTTTTTCGCGGCGATGTGCCTCGTCAACGGGGTACAGATCGCGTCGGCGGCCTATCTGTTCAGCATCATGGCCCTGCCGAGGCACTTGGAAGAACTGCCGAAAGAAGCCGTGGATACGGCGATCACTGACCGCTGAGCCGGTCGCTCAATCTCCCACGCTGGCGAGGTATGCGGCGACCACGTCGCCGGATGGCCCGTCCATGCGGATCTTTCCCTGATCCAACCAGATGACCCGCGAGCAAAGGCTGCGGACGGCCTCCGGGCTGTGCGAGACGAGGATCATGGTCTTCTTCTCCTCGCGGAACTGGTTGATCTTGGCGATGCACTTGTGCTGGAAGCTCGTGTCGCCGACAGCCAGCACCTCATCCATGATCAGGATTTCGGGGTCGATGTGAACCGCGACGGAGAATCCGAGTCGCACCTGCATGCCGGAAGAATAGGTGCGGAGCGGGAAATCGATGAACTCGCGGAGCTCGGAGAATTCGACGATGCGGTCGAATGTGGCCTCAACCTCGTCGCGCTGCAGGCCGAGCAGTGAAGCGTTGAGATAGACGTTCTCGCGGCCGGTGAGGTCGGCGTGGAACCCCGCGCCGAGTTCCAGCAGGGCGCCCACGCGGCCATGAATGCGGACGCTTCCGAGCGTGGGGAAGACGGTGCCGGCAATCAGGCCGAGTAGGGTGGATTTGCCGGCGCCGTTGCTGCCGATGACGCCGAGGGTGTCGCCCCGGTAGATCCGGGTGCTGGCGTCGCGCAGCGCCCAGAATTCGTCGCCGGAGCGTCGCTTGCCCACCAGCTTCTTCAGGGCCTCGTGCACGAGGAACGTCTTCTGCTTGCGCAGAATGTACCGCTTACCGACGTCCTGAAGTTCGATGACGACGGCCGCGCTGTTTGACTCTTTTCGTTCCTGTTCCACGATGTTCTACACCTTGTCGGCGAAATTGCGTTCCACGCGCAGGAAAAATCTTATGCCCGCAACGAAAACCACCACGGCCACGATGGCGGCGATCCCCAGCGCTTCCGCATCCGGCACGGTCCGACCGAGGACGGCATTGCGCGAGGCCTCAATGCATCCGGCGACGGGGTTGAGCAGGTAGGCCAGGTACAGTGGCCGGGGCAGGTTGCTCTTCACGGTGGTGAGCGAGTAGAAAATCGGTGTGAACCAGAACAGGACTGTCATCAGCGACTGCACCAGGTACTGCGCATCGCGGTAGTACACGTTGGCGGCCGCGGCGATCAGCGAGAATCCGAAGATGTAGATGAGTTCGATGAGATAGATCGGGATGATCCACAGGGCGGTCCAGGCCAGCGGCACCCGGAACAGGAGGATGAAGAACGCGAGCAGCGCGAGTTGGATCAGAAGGTGGATAACCTGCGACAGCACGGAGGCCACGGGCAGAATCTGGCGGGGGAATATCACCTTCTTCACGAGCGAGTAGTTCATGACGATGCAACTCGTGGCCGCGGTGACGCACAGCGAGAAGAAGTTGAACCCGATGAGTCCCAGCAGGAGGAAGATGGGAAAGTGATATTGCTGGCGCTGCGGGTGGATGTAGGAGAACACGATCACAAGCACACCCAGCATGATCAGCGGGTTGAGAATGGACCACACGATGCCGAGCGACATATTGCGGTAGCGGATGCGGAAATCGGTCAGGATCAAATTGTGCAGGGCAAAGCGATAGCTCCAGATATCCGCGAAAAAACCGCGGCTCTGAAAAGGCGGCGTCAGCGCTGCGCTATCGCTGGTTGGTGTTTCCTGCATACGGCTCATGGTCCCTCCGCCGCCGTTGCGCGGCGGGCGGAACAGGGGTCAGAGTGTGTCATTTCCCTTCGGGCCCATCAAGACCGGAGTCATGACGGGGCGTTGGGCTGCGCGGGCCGTTCCCAGTGGTAGCTGTGCAGGCTGACGCGCCGGAGCAGCCACAATGGCAGCCGGTCGCCCACATGTGCGAGCAGCGTGCCGGCGATCTTCGCCAGATTATAGAGCAGGTAGTAGGGGAGCCAGAACGGGTGGCGTGTGATCATGAACACCGTTTCATGCCTCAGGTAGCCCAAGCCCATGGTTGAACTGGTTCCAAACCCGTGCGCCGGGAAGATCTGCGTCAGTGAATAGACACTGTCGAAATAGCGGCGCACGCAGATCGCGAGCGAGTAGTTGTGCGAATGGACCACGATGGACTCCGGGCAGTAGACGACGGCGTAGCCGGCGTTCAGGAGGTCGCGCGAGAACTGCTGGTCCTCGCTCATGATGATTTCCTCGTCGAACGGAAATTGCAGGAGGACGGATCGGCGGATGGCGGCGCTGACGTTGGAGAAGAAGACTTGTTCCAGGGTCAGCTCGCCGGTGCCGGTGCGTTCGCGGCGGACGGGAGGGCCGGGTGGAAAGCGGTGCTGGAGGAAGAACGTCTCCATCGGATTCGCATCTTCGCGCGGCACCTGCCGCGAATAGGTGGCGGCCACGCGGGAATCCTCGAAGGGTTTCACCAGTCGCGAAAGCCAATGGCGATCCTGCGGGCGCGCATCCTGGCTGAGCACGACGATCAAATCGCCCGTTGCCTCCCGAGCGCCGAGGTTGCGGGAACGGCCATGGGTGAAATTGTGGATCGGCACGACGCGCGCGAGGGGGTGGGCCTGGGCGATCTTCACCGTGTCATCCGTCGACATCGAATCGACGAGGATGATCTCCTGCGGCTGGATTCCTTCCTGCGTGGCGATAGCCTCAAACAGGGCGGGGAGATAGCGCGCGGCGTTCAAAACGGGGATCACAACGGAGACGCGGGGCTGCGCCGAAATATTGCTCTGCTGTGCCATGTTCGTGACACTTTAGCGGATAACAACCCGCGCGGGAAGCGGTTCTTCAGGGCAGGATTGAGCTTGGTTGCGGAAGAGAGTATAAATGCGAATATGCCGCCAAGCTGGGGCCATATTTGATGAAAGTTGCCGTATTGGGATCCAAGGGTTTGCTGGGGTCCGATCTTCTCGCGGCGTGCGTTCACCGGGAGTTCGAGACCTATGGCTTCGACCTGCCCGAGATGGACATCACCCGTATGGACAGCGTCCGTGAGAGCCTCCCGCAGGTGGATTGGGTGATCAACTGCGCGGGCTACACTTCGGTGGATGCCGCCGAATCCGATCGTGATGAGGCCTTCCGTGTAAATGCCGATGGCGCTCACGTCGTCGCGCGGGTCTGTAATCGCCGCCGTATCCGGCTGCTCCACATCAGCAGCGACTACGTCTTCGATGGCAACAAGAGCAGGCCCTACAACGAAAAGGATAGCGCCAATCCTCTCAGCGTGTACGGCACGAGCAAGCTGGCAGGCGAGAAGGCGGTCCGGTCGGAGGGGCTGCATTTCCTGGTGGTGCGAACCCAGGCGCTGTTCGGTGTATCGGGTCCGAGTTTTGTCAGGCGCGTGGTGGATCACGTGCGGAGCAGCGATGCTCCGTTCCGTGCGATTCGCGATCAGATCATCTCGCCGACGTACACGAAGGATCTCAGCGAAGCCCTGATTACGTTGATGAGATTGAATCAGTCCGGCGTGGTTCATGTTGCGGCGTCGGGTGAGTGTTCGTGGTACGAACTCGCCGTGGCCGTGGCTGAGCGGATTAAACCTGGCGCGGCAATCAAGGCGATCGCTTCAGCCGAAGCCCAACAGGCCGCGCCGCGGCCTTCGTACTCGGCGCTCGACACCCGGCTTTATCACTCGTGGACGCAGCAGGCAATGCGTTCGTGGCAGGAGGGGTTGGACGCCTATCTGGCGGACACGGGCGCGGTTTGAACCAGTGGTTTTTCCAAGGATTGGAAAAATGGTCTGCGAATTTTCCAATCCTTGGAAAATCCTGAGATAGTCGCTTTCCGGCGGCCGCGTGGTATACTGTTCCCTGTGGTGGAGAGGGGGCGGCGGATGTCTCGCGAAGCAAAGAAATTGCTGATCGTCTTGCTGGCGATTGATTTCCTTTTCATCGTCATCCATCTTGCCTATTCGCTGCCCCGGTACACGTTCAACTCACTCCTTCAGATCGATGTCGACGGCGGGTACGCGGAGATATACGAGTATGTGAAGGAGGCGACGGTTGCCCTTCTGCTGGCGTTGGTGGCGTTGCGCAAGCGCAGCCTTCATCTCGCGGCGTGGTCGTTGCTCTTTCTGTTCTCTCTCGTCGACGATGCGCTTCAGTTTCATGAAACGCTTGGGAAGTTCGTGGACGGATGGATTGTTCGTGTCGTACCTGAATCCTGTGTCACCAAGAGTTTCTCGGAGGTGGTGGTGATGGGAGGTTTCGGCACGGTATTCCTCGGTTTCATTGTGCTGACCTATCGCGGGGCCGTCGCCGAGGTGCGGCGGTATGGGCGGCACCTCCTGGTGCTTTTTGCGTTGCTGGCATTCTTTGGTGTTTTCGGGGATCTCGTCCAGGGTTGCACTACGCAGCGCATTGCACGGCATGCCTTGGCGCTGTTCGAAGATGGCGGAGAGATGCTCGCCTTGACGATCCTGCTCGTCTATTCGTGGGTGCTGCTGAAGAACACAACAAAGCCGTCGACGGAAACCGCAAGCTAGTGGTGGGGAGTGGGAAGAGTGGTGCCGCACGACTCGCACTCGGGATTCTTCGCCACGCCGACTTCCCGAAATCGCATTCCCAAAGCGTCCAACAATAGAAGCCGACCGATCAGCGGGTTGCCGGTGCCGAGGATAAGCTTGATGGTTTCCGTGGCCTGGATGAGGCCGATGATGCCGGGGACGATGCCCATGACGCCGCTTTCCGCGCTGGGGGGGATGAGGTCGGGAGCGGGTGGTTGGGGATACAGGCATCGATAGCAGGGGCCGCGCCGCGCGTCGAAGACGGAGACCTGGCCCTCGAAGCGAAAGATGCTGCCATACACGTAGGGCTTGCGGGCCAAGGTGCAGGCGTCGTTGAGAAGGTAGCGCGTGGGGAAATTATCGGAACCGTCGACCACGATGTCGTAGGGCTCGATGATGCTGCGGACCGTGGTGGCGGTGAGACGTCCCTCGTGGGCGATGACTCGGACGTTCGGGTTCAATTGGCGGATCGCCAGTTCGGCCGATTGCAGTTTGGGCATTCCGACGTCGGCCGTGCCGTGGAGTATCTGGCGCTGGAGATTGCTGTGGTCCACCACATCGAAATCGGCCAGGCCGAGACATCCGACGCCGGCGGCCGCAAGGTAGGTCGCCGCAGGGGAGCCGAGGCCTCCCACGCCGACGATCAAGACCTTGGCGGACTTGAGTTGAATCTGACCTTTGGTGCCAACTTCGGGGAGCATGAGTTGGCGCGCATATCGCTTGAGCTCCTCATCGGATAGGGAGGGCGGACGGCCATCTGAGTTGTTCGGCGCGTTTTTCACGGCGGACGAACTCCAGCCGGTATCTACCGGTGTGGGCGTTTCAACGCGACCTTGGATTCCGAACCGGCCTTGTTGTCGGCCTGCGCAGCAGGTTCCGCGGGCGCGTTGCGGAACCTGATGAAACGATCGTTCAGTTCACGATAGGCCCGGACAAGGTCCAGATGGCTCTGTTCGAGTTCCGTTGCGCGTCGGCGTGCAAGGTCTGATTCTTCGCGCTCGCGCTGCACGACTTCCTCCGTGCGTCTGACCTGTTCGGCGGCATACTTCTCCGCTTGTGCGCGCGATTCCAGCACGCTCTGGATTTCCTGCGACTTCGAGGTGAGCTGCTGGACAAGATTGTCATAGCGCTCGGAGAGCTCCTGGTACGACTGGATCAGGGCCAGGATCTGGGCTGATTGGCCGTTGGCATCCGTGGCGGCCAAGGTCTGCTCCATGAGCGTGGCTTTCTTCTCCAGTTGACCGATGGTTCGCTGGAGCTGCTCGATGGTGAGCGTTGAGGCCAGTTCGTTCTTGCGCAGTGCCTCGACACGTTCGTCGGCGGTTTTCTCGGTACGCTCTGCCCGCTCGCGTTCTTCCTCGTACATCTTCCGCCACTTCACGGCTTCGCGTTCAAAGTGGTCCTTGCTGCGCGCGATCTCCTTCCACTCCATGCGGGTGGGGGCTTTGGCAGACGCCGGTTTCTCCTCTGTCGCCGAGGGAGCGACGGGTGCGGGTGCGACCACCTTCGGCGCGGGTGCGGGAGCGGGTGTGGGTGTGGGGGTGGCTGGTGCGGCGGCCTTCAAGGCTTCGCCCAGCGTGGTGATTTCCTGCGTCCGGGCGTGGAGAATGCGCGTGGCGGGCGACAGGGATCCTTCCTGTTGCATCTCGCGCAGGGCCATGAGGTGGATGGGGCCATAGCGCGAGCCGTCATCCAACTCGACAAGCCATTCCATGCGAAGATCGGCGTATGAAGGGGCGGACTTCCAACTTCGGCGGTCCTGGGAGAGCGAATCTTCGGGAGCGATGCGACCGTCGCCAGCCCATTCCTGCAGCTCGGGCCATTCCACGGGCCCGTAGACGGTTCCATCGTTCTTGAGAAGATACCAGCTCATATCAATCTGGAATGAAAAGTTTCTGACCCACGCGCAACCGGTTGGGGTCCTTGATGTCGTTGTTGTCTATGATGATCTTGGAGGTGACGCCGTAGGCGGCGGCGATGGCGGAGAGCGTGTCGCCCGGCTGCACTTCGTGCTCATAGCCGGAGTCGGCATGAGAGCGCTTGGTGGTCTTCTTGCTGCCGCCGGAGGAGGAGCTTGTGGTCATGATCTGCGACATCTTCTGGCTCAGCTTGTCGACGATCTCCTGCTTGTCCTTCTCGCGGGCGACCTCGACCGTGCGCAGGCGGGCCTCGAGCGCGTCGAGCCGGGCCTGAAGCGACTGCGTCTGCGATTGCATGGCGGCGCCCTGCTTGGTTTGCACGGCGTTGACGGTCTCGGAGAGTTGCTGGACCTCGATTTCGAGGCCTTCAATCCGTCCGGAGAGCTTCTGGAACTTCTCATCGAGGATGAGCGCGTCCTCGCGCCGCTGCATCTCCTCTTCGGTGCGATAGCTGCCGAAAGTCTCACAACCGGTCAGCAGCAAGGGCAGGAGCGCGCAGGCAAGGGGCAGCAGACAACGTGTCTTTGCAAACAGGGCTTTCATGAGCATAGTGTACTTAGCGGATGGGGCATGGATGCACAAGCAAATACGGTTTCCCCGGCGGCCCGCTTGGGTTATGGTGAGGCGGCATGAAGCCTGGCAAGGACTTGCTGATTAAGAACGGACGCGTCTGGCCCTCGGCCGGCCATGAGGTCATCGAGGACGGCAGCGTGCTGATTCGTGACGGCCGGATCGCGCGCGTGGGCCGTTTCCATGCGCGCGCAGAGACCGTTGTGGACGCGGATGGTTCACTCGTGATGCCGGGGTTTATCCAGGGGCATATCCATCTCTGCCAAACCCTGTTCCGCGGCGGTGCCGAGGATATGCCGCTGCTGCCGTGGCTGACCCGCTATGTCTGGCAACTGGAGGCCGCCCACGATCCCTCGTCGATTCGCGCGTCCGCCCAGCTTGCGTGCGCGGAATTGATCCGCGGCGGAACGACGGCTTTCCTGTCGATGGAAACGATCCGTCATACCGACGAGGCCTTCCGGGTGGTGGACGAATGCGGCCTGATGGGCGTTCTCTCTCACTGCCTGATGGATGAGAGCGGCGGCTATGCGCCGCTCGCCGTTGACATCGAAGACTCGCTGGCGGATTGCGACATCCTGCTTCAGCAGTGGGGCGGGCATGACCGGCTGCGGCTGGCGGTGGCGCCCCGCTTCGCGTTGAGTTGCACGGGCGAGAATATGAAACTGGCCGCCGAATTCGCGCGCGACCGGAAGGTGTTGCTGCACACCCACGCCTCCGAGCAGGTGGCCGAGGTGGAATTGGTGAGGAAGCGCACGGGCATGTTCAATATCGAGTACCTACACTCGGTGGGCATGACGGGGCCGGACGTGTGCCTAGCACACTGTGTGCATGTGGAGCCGCACGAACATCGGATTCTGGCCGAGACCGGGACGCGAGTGCTTCACTGTCCGTCGGCGAATCTGAAACTGGGTTCAGGGATCGCGCCGATTCCGGAATATCGCAAGGCGGGCATCACGGTGGCACTGGGCGCGGATGGCGCGCCGTGTAACAATCGGCTCGACATGTTCCTGGAGATGCGCGAGGCGGGCCTGCTCCAGAAGATCAGACTCGGGCCGCAGGCGTTGCCGGCTCGCGAAGTGGTCCACATGGCGACGGGTGGTGGAGCGGCCGCGCTGGGGTGGGACGGCGAGATGGGTGTGTTGGCGGAAGGCCTGCGCGGCAACGTGATTCTCGTCGATTCCAACAGCTTCCATGTCCTGCCTTCCGAGGATCCGGCCTCCAACCTGCTCTACGCGCATGAAGCTTCCGATGTCGTGATGACGATCGTGGACGGGAATATACTTTTCGAAGACGGGCATCTGACGACGATCGACGAGGATCAACTGCGGCGCGATGTCCGGCACGAGAGGAAGAAGCTGTTCAAGCGAGCGGGGATTTGATCGGACGTCAGGCGTCCCGGCGCTGCAGCAGTTCCCGCATCCAGTCGTAAACCTTAATCTCGGCCTTGCCCTCGTTGACGTTTTCGTCGAACGCCTTTTCCGCCGAGACAGCGCCCACGGGGCCGTCGAGCTTGATCATGGGTACGGGTTCGCGGGTGTGGCCTTTCACGCTGACCGGGGTACGGTGATCGGTGCAGATGAGGAGGCGATAGGGTTCGCCCTTTTGTTCCAGGGCGCGCCAGACGGGGCCGACCACGCGTTCATCAAATGACTCGATAGCCTGAACCTTCAATTTCGCGTTGCCCATGTGGCCGCACTCGTCGGGCGCTTCGATATGCACAAAGACGAAATTGTGCCGGGCGAGCGTGTCGAGAGCGGCTTGGACCTTGCCATCATAATTGGTGTCGAGGAAACCGGTGGCGCCCGGCACCTTGATCGGTTCCAGTCCGACGAGTCGTCCGATGCCGCGCAGAAGATCGACGGCGGTGATGACGCTGCCGTGGAGGCCATAGAGTTCCTGGTAGCTCTTGAGCGTCATGGAGCGGCCTTGTCCCCAGAGCCAGATCTGTGTCGCGGGGCGCTTGCCGGCGGCGACGCGCGCCTGGTTCACCGGGTGGTTCTTCAGGATGTCCTGCGACGCCGCCATCAGTTCGCGCAATTCGTTCTGTCGTTCGCCCGCGGGGAGATTGTCGGCGGCGGGACGGCCGGAGATGTCGTGCGGCGGCTGGGTGGTGATCTTGTCGGGTCCGTTGGCCCAGACGAGCAGGTGGCGATAGCTGACGCCACCGTGGAACTTGAGTCCGGGGCGGCCCAGTTTCTGATCCACGGCCGCGATGAGTTGGTGGGCCTCCTCGGTGGTGATGTGGCCCGCCGAGTAGTCCTCCATCAGCCCGTCCTTGATGGTGACAAGGTTGCAACGGAAAGCGACGTCGTTCGGTTGAAGCGGGATGCGTGCCCCGGCGGCCTCGATGGGCGCGCGGCCGGTATAGTTTTCCTCGGGGTTGTAACCCATGAGGCTGAGGTTGGCAACGTCACTGCCGGGGGAGAGCCCTTTGACGGGTACGGTTTGTACCATGCGAAGCTGCCCTGCGGCGGCGATCTTGCGGATATTCGGCGCGTGGGCCACCTGCAGCGGCGTCTTGTTGCCCAGTTCCGCAACGGGGTAATCGCCCATGCCGTCGCCGACCAGCACGATGATTTTTCTTTGGCTCATGGCGCAGTGAAGGTACAGCAGCAGTGAAAAGGCGTCAAATTCACACTTGATGCTGCGAGAGTTGCTTTCCATCATGACCAAGGACACGCGTAGGGTGGCAGAAAGAGGGTTTTCAACCATGGCGACGCCGATCTATCCGCTTTGCTTCTGGCCTGTATATAAGGATTACATCTGGGGTGGGGACCGGATCATCCGGCTTTACCAGCGGCAGGAGCCGCCTGGTCGCTATGCCGAATCGTGGGAAATCTCGGATCGCCCGGACGGCATGAGCATGATTCGCAACGGGCCGCTGGCGGGCAAAAGCCTTGCGGATGTGATCCAGACGGCGGGGCCGGAACTTCTCGGTACGGCGGTGAAGGAACGCCGTTTCCCCCTGTTGATCAAACTGATCGATTCGCGCGACCGGCTCAGTGTGCAGGTTCATCCGGACGACGATACGGCAAAGCGCTTCGGCGGCGAGGCGAAGACGGAGATGTGGTACGTGCTGGACTCGGATGCCGGCGCGGGAGTTTTTGCCGGACTCAAGCAGGGTGCGGACGAACAACTTTTTCGAGACGCGCTGAAGTCAAAACGGTTCAGGGAGTTGCTGACCTTTGTGCCGGTCTCCCGCGGGGACGCAGTGTTTGTTCCGGGCGGCCGCGTACATGCCATTGATGCGGGTTGCTTGCTGCTCGAGGTGCAGCAGAACTCGAACACAACGTATCGGATTTACGACTGGGACCGTGTGGGCTCCGACGGCAAGCCGCGCGAGCTGCACATCAATGAGGCGCTGCGGGTCATCCGTTGGAAGGAATCGTCCGTGGCAAAAACGCTGCCCCGGAAGCTGGATTCCATCGGATCCAACGAGCGGTGGGAAGTGATCCGCTGCGCGTATTTCCGCATGGAGCGCATTGTGTTGAAGTCGCGCTGCCGCTGTGCCGGCGACGAACGGACTTTCCAAGTGCTGTTTGTTCCAAAGGCCGGGGTGACGTTGCACTGGGATGGGCAGTCCCTTCCGCTGCCGCCCGGGACCTCCTGCCTGGTGCCGGCCTCGTTGCGGGAATGCTTCATTGAACCTGCGGGTGCCGAATCGGAAGTCCTGAGGGTGACGGTGGTCTGAGCCCGGTGCCGAGCGGATCAGGACCAGCCCTTGCGTCTCATGATGATGTAGAGCAGCAGCGTAACCAACCCCGTTCCGCCCAGGATCGTCGCGTAGCCGGTTTCCCAACTCCACGACGTGTTCGGTATGTGGCTGATGTTCATGCCGTAGTAGCTGGTGACGATCAGGAGGGGCATGGACAACGTGGCCATGACGGTCAAAATCTTGATGACGCGATTCACCTGCATCTGCTGGACGTTCAGGTGAACCTGCAGTGTGCTGGTCAGGGCGTCACGATAGGTGTCGGCCATATCATTGATCCGGGAGAGGTGATCCAGCAGGTCGCGGAAGTAGGGCAGCAGGTGTGCGCGCACGATCTTGAACTCGCCGTGTGCCAGTCGGGCGATGACTTCCCGCTGCGGCGCCACGATTTGGCGCAGCCGCTGAACTTCCGACTTGAGCTGCAGAATGTCGTGAAAGGCCGACGTGGAGGAATTGGTGAGGATTTTCTCCTCCAGATCGCCGATCTCGCGGGAGAGTTCCTCAAGCGCAGGATTATAGTTCTCGAGCAGCGAATCGAGGATGTGATAGGTCAGGCGGTCGGGCGCGCGGGCGATCAGCGGCGCGTTCTTGATTACGCGGTCGATCATGGCCCCGATACTGCGCAGGGGATCCTGGTGCACCGTGACCAGGAAATTTTTGCCGATGAAAAGATTCAACTCGGTGGTCCTGAACTCGTGCGCGCTGTTGAGATAGTCGACAGCGTGAATGACCATGAAGATGTAGTCGCCGTAGTCGTCGACCTTGGGGCGTTCGCTGACTGCGAGGCAGTCCTCGATCGCGAGAGGGTGGAAGTTGAAGATGCCCTCGAGAAGTTGCTTGTTCTCCTCGTCGGTCGGGTTTTCGGCGTCGACCCAGACCTGCACGCCTTCATCGTAAAGCACGAGGCGCAGCACGTCGGTGCCGACGTCCTGACTCACCAGCTTGCCTTGATTGAATACGAATGAGCGGATCATGCTTCATTCCTCAAAACCGGCACCACATGTAACACAAGTCTTCGACGGCAACAAGATCGCGCGAGACGAAATGGAAGGTTGCTGTTCGCTTCAGGAAAGGCCGTCGATTGCGACGGCAAGGGCGCTCAGGTCGCCGATGCGTGTGCCGAGCGCGCTGGGCACGATGCGGCATGCTTCACGGCCGTGCCGCCAGCAGTATTTCGGCAGCCGTTCGCGCACGGGCGCGAGCAAAAGCTCGCCCGTGTGAATGGCAATGGTTCCGAGGACAATGACCTCCGGGTTCATGAACTGAATGACGGTGCCGATGCCCTGCGCGAGTCGTTCGACATATTCCGCCCACGCGTCGACCGCGAAAGCATCGCCTGCTTTCATGGCGTCGACAAAGATGCGGAAGTCGATCCGGGCGGGGTCGCCGTCCGCAAGGTCGAGGATTGCTGTACGTACGTGATCGCGTACGATCCGTTCGCGCAGGCGGTTGGCCACGTTCATGCCGCCGCAGTAGATCTCCCAGCAGCCGCGTTGGCCGCAGGGGCAGGGCGGCCCGTTGATATCGAGGACGTGGTGGCCGACTTCGCCGGCAAGATCGGTGACGCCTTGCACGACATGGCCGTCGACGACAAAGCCGGCGCCGAGCCCGGTGCTCATGGTGAGGTAGACGAGATTGCGGGTGCCGCGGCAGCCGCCAAACAGGTATTCCGCCAGTGCGCAGGCATTGGCATCGTTATTCATGAACACGGGGCGCCCGAAAGCTTCGCGGAACATGCGGACCAGCGGCACGTTGACCCAGCCCTTCATGTTGGGGGGCTCGAGCATGACTTGCTCGCGGAGGGAGACGGGGCCGGGGGCGGAAAGGCCTACGGCGGAGATGTCGCCCAGGGAAGCACCGGCGCCGGAGAGGAGGCGACGTGCCAGATCGATCATGCGCGCGATGCAGCGTTCGGGGCCATCCGGCGTGCCCGTGGGCATGCGTTCGGAGGCCGTGATATTGCCTTTTTCATCGCCGAGGCAGACCGATGTTTTTGTCCCGCCGATATCTATGCCCAGAAGAAGCATGGGCGATAGATAGGCGGGAGGGCGGGGGGTGCGCAAGCCAAATGTCCGTGGCACGGCACGGGAGACCCTCATGCATTGACCGCGTTGGACTCCTTCTATAATCTAAGCCTGTTTTTCAGGTGGAGCGCAGGCGATTCTCAACAGGAGTTTACGGCCGTGTTAGATTGTCTCATACCGGTGATGCCGCTGGCGGATCTGATCCAGGCATTTCGCACCAGCAATTTCATGTCGGGCCAACTGATCGTGGTCATCCTGGTCATTGCCTCGATCGTAGCCTGGTCCGTGATGGTGACCAAGTATAAGGAGTTGCGATTGGCGCAGGCGGCCTCGCAGCGATTCCAGAACGCGTTCCGTGGCGAGAGCCATCCTCTCTCGTTGTTCCTGAAGGAGCAGCGCTATCCGCAGAGCCCGCTGTTCAAGGTGTACGAGGCGGGCTGCACGGCGTTGGGCGGAGAGCTGACCGAGGGGCGCGGGCAGAATGCGGACCTTTTTTCCACGTCGCGCGGATTGGAGGGGCGCAAGCTGAACCAGTTGCAGATCGAAGTCGTGCGCCGCGCGACGGAGCGCAGCGTAGCGGACGAGGCACTGCTGATGGAATCGCGGATGGGATTTCTTGCGACGGCGGTCAGCGCGAGTCCGCTGCTGGGTTTGCTGGGAACGGTGTGGGGTGTGTTGGATGCCTTCGGCGCGATGGCGGTCACCGGCAGCGCCAACCTGTCGTCGGTAGCGCCCGGCATTTCGGGTGCGTTGCTGACCACGGTGGTGGGCCTGCTCGTCGCGTTGCCGTCGGCCATTGGCTACAACATATTGACCACCACCATCCGCAAGATTGCCGTCCAGATGGACAACTTCGCGCAGGAATTCGTCGCCGAACTGCAGCGGACCTTCGTAAGGGAATAGGGAGATTTCAAGATGGGCCGTCGGACCAGCATGTTGTCGCTGGAGCAGATCAAGGAGATCAACATGACTCCCTTGATCGATCTCACGTTCTTGCTGTTGATCACGTTCATCATCACGTTTCCCCTTATCCAGCAGGGCATTCCGGTCAACCTGCCCCGGGGCAAGGCGGACGATCTGGACGAGAGCAAGAGCCGCTCCATCACGGTGGATGTGCAGGGCAATATATTCCTCGATCAGGCGCCGATCACGAAAGAGGAACTGACGTCGGAGATGCAGGCGCTCGGCCGCGCCGATCCGGAGACCGTGGTCATGGTTCGCGCCGACGAGGCGATTGCCTACGGCAAGCTGGTGGAGGTTGTGAGAATCCTGCACGACGCGAAGATCGCACGTATGGCACTGGTGACCAACCCGGAGAAGTAGGCTGCGCTCGCGATGGATCCCCGCTTACGACACAACCTGAAGCTCAGCGCGATCGTGCACGGGGTCGTGCTGTTGGCGCTGATCATCGCGCCGCTGCTCTTCAACTGGCGACTCCGGAAGAAACGCAAGGAGATCATCACGATCGTCGATCTCACGATCCCCATGCCGGAGATTCCGTCGCCGACGCCAGACATCAAGCAGCCGGAACCTGTGCGGAAGGAACCACCGCCTCCGCCGAAGACGGATATTCCCGAGCCGGAGAAGAAGCCGAAGCACGTGGTGCAGAAGAGCGAGAAGAAGATCAAACGACCGCCGCCACCCAAGCCGAAGACGCCCCAACTCTCGCAGGAGGAAATCCGGAAGCTGCTGGCCGCGGGCGCGAAGATTTCGGACAAGCTTTCTGTGCCCACGGATGAGTTTCCCGCGGCGTGGTACTACGCGCTGGTGCGCCAGACGATGTATGACGCCTGGAATCAGCCCAGCAGTCTCGCGGGCCGGTCGGGGCTCGTGGCGGAAGTGACGATCCGCGTGCAGCGGGATGGCAAGATCACGTCGCGCGAGATGACGCGATCCTCCGGAAATTCGGTCATGGACGATTCGGTCATGAAGGCGGTGCAGGCGGTCACGCAGTTGCGTCCGCTGCCGCCCCAGTTCCCGGGGGCCTCGCACGAGATTACCGTGGAATTTGAACTTACGCCGGGTGGGGCGTTCTAACCCGCAGGGCTTGCCAAGCCCTCTGCCGGTACCTAAAGTGGCAGCCTTTGGAGGAACACAGGAAGTGATGAAACGATTTGGGCTTTTGTTGTTTGTGCTGATCGGGTTGGTGTCGTCGAGCGCTGTTGCGCAAGTGCGGGTGGTGAAGGGCGCGGGCAGCAAGTCGACGATCAATTGGGTTGGCTTTGTCGCATCGTCGTCTCCGGCCGGCGCGCTTTTTCGCCAGACGCTTCAGGCGGACCTGATACGGTCCGGCTGGTTCACGCCGGCGGGGGTGGGGGCGGAGTTCACGCTTGCCGGTACGTGCGAGGATTCCGGATCGCTGAAAGTGCGTTGCTATGTCACCGAGACGGCGATTCAGCGTAACGTCATGAGCAAGAGTTACAGCGCCGCGGGTGCCGAGGCGCGAACGCTGGCGCATCGTGTTGCGGACGACATTATCGAGGCAGTGACAGGTCGACGTGGCATGTCCTCCGTCCGCCTCGTTGCCGTCGGCAATCGCACCGGTCACAAGGAACTCTACCTGCTCGACTCCGACGGGCAGAATGTGAGGCAGTTGACGCCGGATGGAAGCATTGCGTTGGCGCCGAGTTGGGGACCGGACGGCAGGACGATCGTCTATACCTCCTTCCATCAACGCTATCCGGACCTCTACATGTATAACTTGGACAGCGGTGAGCGGAAGCGCGTGTCGGGGTTCCCCGGGCTGAACACGGGCGGGGCCATTTCGCCGGACGGGCGCGAGATGGCGTTGATCCTGTCCAAGGATGGAAACCCGGACCTCTACGTCATGAATCTCAGGAATCGTGAGCTGACGCGGATCACCACAACGCCGCGTGCGGCGGAGGCGAGTCCGTGCTGGTCGCCGGATGGCAGTCGGATCTGCTTTGTCTCCGACGGCATGGGTTCTCCCCAGATCTACATCATCTCCCGGGAAGGGGGTCGGCCGGTCCGAGTCAGCGGAATGAGTCCCGAGAACGTGGCTCCGGACTGGGGTGCCAACGGATGGATTGCCTACACCTCGCGCCAGGGGGGGCGCTACGTGGTTTGCGTACTGGACCCGGAAACGAAGCAGACCAAGCAAATCAGCCCGTCTGACGCGGATTATGAGGACCCCAGTTGGGCCCCGGATGGCCGTCATATTGTCTGCAGTCGTACCCGGGCCTACCGCTCCGCCCTCTACGTCCTTGACACTTTGGGGGATGCACCTTTTTCGTTGCTCGAAACCAAAGGAGACTGGTATTCTCCCGCGTGTTCGCCCAAGTAATGTGCGGCTTTTTCTATTGGAGGAGATTGAGATGCAGAGCAGGCGTTGGATGGTACTGGTGATGGTAGGCCTCGTGTGCGCCATGGGGATGACGGGTTGCAAGAAGAAACCCCGCAAGGGCGGCATCGGTGGTGACAACATCGGCGGCGTTGCCGGTGGCGATGTCTACGGTGAAGGTCTTTCGGATCGCCCCGAGGGTGGGACGGAAATGGCCGGGCAGTTCGCTCCCGTCTATTTCGATTATGACAGCGCGCAGGTCAATGAGTCCGAGCGCTCGAAGGTCGATGCGGTTGCTGAAGGCCTGAAGAGCGGCGTGGGTGGCGTGATCATCGAAGGCAACTGTGATGAACGCGGCAGCACCGAGTACAACCTTGCGCTGGGTGAGCGCCGGGCGATGGCCGTGCGCGCGTACCTGATCGGCCTCGGTGTCGATGGCGCCCGCATCCAGACCAAGAGCTACGGCGAAGAGCGTCCGGTTTGCCCCGAGCACGACGAGTCGTGCTGGAGCCGCAACCGCCGCGCCGAGTTCGTGCTGTTCCAATAAGTCATCTACATGCAGTTTGAAGGCGGCCCCGGTGAACCGGGGCCGCTTTCTTTTTTGTCCGCTTCACCTTCAGTTCGGACACATCGTGATTGAAGAACGGGCGCAGACGGCATAGATTGTGCCGGGGGCAGACGATATGATCGCGCATCCTGTCATGGGTATTCTCGGCGGGTCGATGGGCGGTGGCGAGGTGATGCTGATACTTGCCGTCGCGCTCGTGCTGTTCGGATCGAAAAATCTTCCGAAGGTGGCTCGCAGTCTCGGTCGTGCGCTTGAGGAATTTCGCCGCGCTGCCCGTGAAGTCTCCAGCGAGATCATGAAGGCAGGCGATGACCAGCCCCCGCCGGGAGCCCGTAAGCTTTCAGAGAAACCAGACAAGAAAGAGGATCCCCCTTCATGAGCTTTCCTGAGGAAGCCGGGACCCGCGGGCGCGAGGTGAAGTCGTTCCTCGAGCACTTGGAGGATCTTCGCAGCGCCCTTATTGGCTGCATTGTGGCGCTGGTGGCCGGGATCGCCATAGCCGCTCCGCTGACCCCGCAGCTTCTTCACTGGCTTACCTGGCCGCTTCAGCAGATCGGGGGGGATTCGCAACTGGTCCTGCGCTCATTGGATGTGGGCGGGGCGGTCTCGGTCAGTCTGAGGATCACCTTCTGGGCTGGCCTCATTCTGAGCGCGCCGTTTCTGACGTTGTTCATCGGGCGGTTCATCTTCCCGGGACTGACCGATGCGGAGCGACGCGTGGCCCGGGGGATCGGAGCGTTGGCCGTGGGATTGTTCGCGGCGGGCGTATTCCTCGGCTATCGTTTCATGCTGCCCGCCGCGTTGCGCATGATGCTGGTGACGCACGCCTGGCTCGGTATTCGTGCGGAGTGGACGGTGACCAGCTACACGGCATTCGCCTCGCAGATGCTGCTGGGGTTTGGGTTTGTGTTCGAACTGCCGACCGTGTTGCTCGCGCTGGGCAAGCTTGGGCTCGTGAACTCCCGGCAGCTTCGAACGTACCGCCGGCACGCGGTGGTCGCCGCCCTCGTGGTGGGGATGGTGCTGACACCGCCGGACGTCTTCTCGCAACTTCTGATGTCGATTCCCTTGATGATCCTCTACGAACTTTGCATCTGGGCGGTATGGCTGGCGGAGCGGCAGCGGGAGCGGCAGGTGGCGGGCTGAACGGGTTTCTGACTTCGTAGTTCTCTTTTCTTGACATGGGGCAACTGGTGCAGCTATACGGGAACCAGAATGCCGCGGGGTTTGAAAAGGGTGGCGGCAGGCCGGTCAGATTCAACCGATTCTGTTCTCGTCGATCAAGGGGGGTGGTCATGAGGCTTCAGACCGTGGGGTGTCGTTTGCCTGTTAGTCTTCTCCTTTCGCTGATCCTTGTCCTCTCGTGTTCTCCATCGGTGTTGGCGCAAACATGTGCTCTGTATCCTCTTGGGATATCGAGCCAAGCCCTGTCCGGCGTTTCCTCCGGCACGGTCATATCGAATATCTTGAACGGCGCACAGTCCGGCAACTTTGGGTGGTTGACATGGGCTGGGAGCCCGAGCGTGCCCACGTTGGTGGCAAGCCTGACGCCGCCCGGGGACAGCGAGACGTACATCAATCCCGACGATACGGACGACCATGTGGTGTCGATCGGTGATTGGGTCCAAGGCAAGCCAGGCGTATCAAACAGCAAGAACATCCGAGAGACGCTGGATGAGTTGAAGACTCTCGACATTGTTGTTCCTGTCTGGAGTCAAACACGCGGACGAGGGAACAACGCCGACTACCGGGTGTGCGCCTTCGCGCGAGTTCAGTTGCTGGGCTACAACCTGCCGGGCCAGAACAAGATTACGGTTCGATATCTCGGATTCAGCAGTTGCGGCTTGGACAATCAGCCTCCGATTGTGAACGCAGGCGCGGATCAAACCATCACGCTGCCCGAGGTGGCCATGCTGGACGGCAGTGCGAGCGACGATGGCCTCCCCGCGACTAATGCCTTGAGTGTGGTGTGGAGCAAGGTGAGCGGTCCCGGCGATGTGGTCTTCGGTGATACGAATGCCGTGGACACGACGGCAGCCTTTAGCGCGAGCGGAGTCTATGTGCTGAGGCTGACGGCGAGCGATACCATCGAGACGAACAGTGACGAGGTGACGATCACGGCGAATCAGCCAAACAGCCCGCCGGAGGCGGATGCGCAAGACGTGCAGACCGATGAAGACACGTCCTTGAGCATCACGCTCACCGGTTCTGATCCGGACGACGACACGATCTCCTTCCTCATTGCGACGCCGCCAAGCTATGGCGTGTTGACCGGCAGCCCGCCGCAGGTGACCTACACGCCGACGAACGACTACAGCGGCCCGGATGCGTTCACCTTCAAGACCTCGGACGGTGCGCTGGAATCGGCCGAGGCCACGGTGGCGATCACGGTGAACCCCGTGAACGACGCGCCCGTTGCGGACAACCAGTCGGTGACCAACGCGGAGGATCAGGCGTTCGACATCATCTTGAGCGGAGCGGACCTCGAAGGCAACCCGATCACGTTCCAGGTGGTGGGAGGGCCGGGCTTCGGAGCGGTGGGGGAGATTCAAACAAACGTCGTACGGTATACGCCGGATGCAGATTTCTATGGAGAGGACAGCATTCGCTTTGTGGCCAACGACGGGGCTTTGAGCTCGGCCACCGCAACGGTGACGATCACGGTGCTTCCCGTCAATGACGCACCGGTATCGGACGCACAATCGCTCAGCGTTGAGGAGGATGGTTCCCTTTCCGTGGTCCTGTTGGGACATGATGTGGATGGTGACTTGCTGAGCTTTGAAGTGGTGGGTCATCCGACAAACGGGATACTGTCCGGAGCAGTTCCAAATCTGATCTACACACCCTTCGGCAACTTCAACGGAACGGATTCATTTTCTTTCTCGGTCTCGGATTCGATTGTGTCCTCTGCGGTTTCCGTGGTTACTCTTGCTGTTCTGCCCGTGAACGATACGCCCGTGGCTGACGCGCAGTCTTTGGCCACCGATGAGGATGTCTCCCTGGACCTGTCTCTGACCGGCTCTGATGTAGATGGAGATGCTTTTGGTTTCGTGATGATCAACAGTCCCTCCAACGGGATTCTTACCGGAACTCTCCCTCATCTGGTCTACACACCTGATCCTGATTTCAACGGTGCCGATTCTCTTGCCTTTGCGGTCGCAGACTCGGTGTCCACATCGGTTGCTGCCATCGTCACCATTCAGGTTGTGCCCGTGAACGATTTGCCCGTGGCACAGACGCAGGAGGTCGAACTCTACGAAGACGGAGGGGTTGGCGTTCTGCTTTCCGGGCTGGATGCGGACGGAGACCCGCTGATCTTCACCGTGAGCCAGTCCACCACAAACGGAACCTTGAGCGGAACGGCCCCCGACCTCATCTACGCGCCCGGGACGAATTTCAACGGAGTGGACAGCTTTAGTTTTACGGTGTCCGACGCCGCGTCTACCTCAATGCCTGCGGTCGTCATCCTGACGGTGCTGCCCGTCAATGATCCGCCGACAGCGAATGCCGGGCCGGACCAGTTGATCGATTTCCCAAGCAACGCCGTTTTGGCGGGGGCTGCCGCGGATATCGATTCGATGCCGCTCCACGTGCAGTGGTCGAAAGTCGCCGGCCCGGGCAACGTGGTGTTTGGGGATGGCTATGCAATCTCGACAGAAGTGTCCTTTTCGTTGGCTGGGACATACACGCTGCGTTTCGAGGTCAGTGACGGCGAATGGACGAATGCAGACGAGGTGGTGATCGCTGTCAATGCAGCGCCGGTTGTGGACGCGGGGGGTGACCGCGTGGCGGAGCCTGAGGCATGGGTCGCGCTGCCGGGACTTGTGACGGACGATGGTCTCCCATCTGGCAGTCCCATAGCTGTGGCATGGAGCAAGGTTAGCGGGCCGGGGTTCGTGGCGTGGAGCAATGCCACGTTTTCGACTGCAGCGGCCCGGTTCAGCGTTATCGGTGACTATGTACTGCGTCTATCGGCCGCGGACTCCAGGTTGCTGGGCGTGGATGATGTGGCAGTTTCTGTGCGACCTGCGGGTCAGAATCTGCCGCCGACTGTGGGTGCGGGCGAAGATCAGACTGTTGGACTCACGCTGACGGTCGAGTTGGAGGGTTCCATGGCCGACGATGGGTTGCCGTGGGGCTCAGTGGTCACGGGGTGCTGGTCGGTGGTGTCCGGTCCGGGTTCGGTGGTCTTCGCAGATGTGTCGGACCCCGGCACGGAGGCGACTTTCGGCGAGGCGGGTGAGTATGTGCTCAGGCTGACCGCGTCGGATGGCGAATACGCGGTAACCGACGATGTTGTGATCCTGGCTCAGGGCGCCAACAACCTGCCGCCATCGGCTGATGCCGGACAGGACCAGAGCATTACGGGCTCCGTCGCCATGTTGCGCGGAGCGGCAAGCGATGACGGACTGCCTCTTGGGACACTGACTGTCCAGTGGTCGCAGCTCAGCGGGCCTGCCACATCACAGATTGAAAACGCCGGATCGGCCGTAACACCGGTCAGTTTCCCAGTTCAGGGCACGTACGTGTTCCGGCTGGTGGCATTCGATTCCGACGCATCGGCGACGGACGAGGTATCCATTGCTGTGACGGGCAATCTTCCCCCCGTGGTGGATGCCGGGCCTGACCATCTGGTGGACATGTTCGTGCCACCCACTGTCATGGCCTACAGCAATCCACCGACACCGGTGTTCCCTGACGAATGGAAATACGATGTCGGAACTCCAGGTCTAGGTCTGGATGGCGGCATCTACGGCTATGCGTTGGGTGGCGATCAGAGTGGCGTGTGCGTTGCGGGGCGCTTCGCTCGGGCTGGCGGCGACACTAATATCAAATATCTTGCCAAGTGGGATTGGTGTGGCTGGACGTCCGTGCCAACGGGGATTGTGGAAGTCAAGGATGGCTGGAAGCTGACCGCGCGTGAGGACGAGATATTTGCCCTCGGAATGTTCAAGCTGCCGGGCATGGCGAACTACTCGTACATGATCTGTTGGGATGGCATTCGGTGGCTGAACTGGAGCCTTCCGCTCAAGAATCCGTGGTTGGGTACGAGGGCGCTGGTGTGTGTATCCAATGCCTTGTACTTGGGTGGCGAGTTCGATTTATGGCCGAACACCAACGCGCCGGTCTGCTATCACATTGGCAAGTGGAATGGGACCGCTTGGGAAGCGATGGGGCAAGGCCTTAATATCGATACGGGCTACAAGGGCAGCGTCCGCGCCCTGGCCGTGGCTCCGAACGGGGATGTGTATGCGGGGGGTGTCTTCAACAACTCGGGCGGTACGCAGTTGCTATCCATCGCGCGTTGGGATGGAACCAACTGGAACTCGGTGGGCGGAGGCCTGAGCGGTCGGGTGGGTGCGAGTTCCCTCACCACGGATGTCAGCGCCCTCGTCTTTGGCCCGGACGGCTCTCTATATGTGGGCGGAAATTTCACCAATGCTGGCGGGGTGCAGGCCATGTGTCTTGCCAGATGGGATGGAACAAACTGGCATGCCGTTCCGGGCGGGCCGAACGCGATCATCTACGCCCTCGCATTTCGGAGCACCAATCTCTTCGTGTCCGGGGTCTTTCTCTCGGCAGACGGCAAGGCCGCGACGCGCATCGCCTGCCGCTCTGGTACGAACTGGTTCGGCCTTGGCTCGGGCACCAGCAACGGCGTGAACAACAACGCCATGTCGATGTTCAATGCCGAAGATGGGTTGTATGTCGGTGGCCTGTTCACGCAAGCCGGTGGCCGTCCTGCAGGCTACATGGCGCGCTGGGGCTTTGATATGCCGCCATCGCTCATCATGCCGGAACCCATCACAGCGTGGGCCGAGAACGCGTCTGGAGCCACCGTGGTGCTCACCGCGATGGCTAAGGAACGGTGCGACTTGCGCATGATCTGGAACGTCGACGGTGGGCCGGCAGAATACACGAACGAAATCTCACGCGCCTTCTCGTTCACGCCGGTGTCGTTCACCAACGTATTCCCGGTCGGGTTGCACACCGTGACCCTGACGATCGAGAACGGAAAGACCCCCGCCATGGTGGGGTTGACCAGCGTTGCCGTCGTGGAACCGGTCTCCTCCGTTCTTGCGGGCAGCATCGTGGATGACGGGCTCCCAGCCGGAAGCACATCGGCCCTGTGGACGGTTGTTTCAGGGCCGACCAACGCCACCCTGGCTTGCGCCACCTGTCCTGTGACCGCCGTGTCGTTCGTTCAGGCGGGGACGTATGTCTTTCGTCTGACGGGGAGCGACTCGGAACTGGCGGCAGCCGATGAGTGCACGATCCAGATTCGGCCACTCGGCTCCAGCAACCTGCCGCCCAGCGCAGCAGCAGGGCCGGACAGAACGATCCTTGTCACGGAATCCGTTGAACTGCTGGGCACGACGTCCGACGACGGCCTTCCCGTCGGTTCTGCGCTCGGCGTCAGTTGGTCCGAAGTGTCAGGACCAGGGACAGCCACGTTCCTGTGCACAACCTGCGCTGCAACGACGGTTACCTTTGACCTTTCTGGCACTTACACGCTTCGCCTGACTGCTACGGATGGCGAGTTGGCATATAGCGACGAGGTCGTCATCCACGTTCAGCCCGACCTGAACCAGTCGCCCGTCGTCGATGCAGGTACAGATCAGGTCGTCATGTTCGCGGAAGGCGAGCCCATCGTGTCGGCCTGGCTTGACGGCAGCGTGTCCGACGATGGGCTGCCCTCGTCCTGGCTCCTCTCGCAGTGGTCCCTGGTGGACGGCCCCAGTCCTGTCGTCTTCAAATACCGCAATGGCGCGTATCTGGCCTCCTTCGGCGCTCCCGGCGTCTACACCTTGCGGCTGACGGGTGACGACGGTGCGCTGAGCGCTACGGACGAAGTCACCGTCACAGTACTGGCCTATGTGCCGCTGCCCGCGCTCGAAATCACATCCCCAACCAATACGCAACAGGTCATGGCCCCTTCCGCGATTCTTGGCAGCGTCAGTTCGCCCGTCATCGCTTCATGGGAACTACAGTACCGGCTCGTTGAAGGCGCGACGAATTGGCTGGTACTGGGGACTGGTTCGACGTCCGTGGCCGATGGCGAACTCGGGACCCTCGATCCGACGCTCCTTCTGAACGGCACGTATGAACTGCGCCTGGTGGCCGCTGACCTCGCGGGCAGGACGTCCGAGTGCGAGCCCATCTCCGTCGTGGTGGACGGCAACATGAAAGTCGGCCTGTTTACGGTGTCGTTCGAAGATCTGTCCGTTCCGTTGGCGGGCATCCCGATCCAGGTGGTTCGCACCTACGACAGCCGGAATGCCATGGCAGGCAGAGTCGGCGACTTCGGCATCGGCTGGACGCTGAGCCTGAAGGATGTCCGGCTTCAGAAGAACCGTGCGCTGGGCACGCATTGGAAGGAAGAGATCACCGGCTTCGTGGGCGGCCTTGGCATCCCGCGCTATGAACTTGCCCCGGTCCGTGACCGTGTGGTCACGATCACGCTGGCCGATAACAGTGTCCATCGCTTCCGGACGAAGCTGAATCCTTCCGTGCAGTCCGGTGTGCCGATTGTTGCCGGATCTCTTGTTTTCGAGCCGCTACCCGGCACCTATGGCACACTTGCCGTGGAGGGCGATAACGATGTGCAGGTGATGGGCGATGTGCCGTACTACGATCCCTTCGGCGGTCTGAGCCTGTTCTCCGGCTTCGTGGACCTGGTTGACCCATTCAATGGCAACGATTTCGACCCGCAGCTGTTCCGGTTCACCACCGCCGACGGCACGGCCTACATCGTCCATGAGACCGAAGGGCTGAAGAAGGTCGTGGACCTCAACGGCAACGAGGTGCAGTACACGTCCAGCGGGATCTATCACAGCTCGGGCGAGTCCGTTCAGTTCGCCCGCGATTCCGGAGGCCGTATCACCCACATCACCGATCCCGCAGGCAACGCGCTGACTTACACGTACAGCACAAACGGTGATCTGGTCAGCCTCACGGACCGCACGACCAACACGACAACACTCCAATACTCCAGTACTCCATCGCCCCATCTCCTTCGCGACATCCTCGACGCGCGCGGCGTCCGTGCCGTCCGCTCCGAATACGATGAGTCCGGCCGCCTGATTCGCCAGACGGATGCTGACGGCAACCCGATCGTGTTCACGCACGACATCGAGAACCGGCGCGAGACCGTCACCGATCGACTCGGGAACGTCATCGTCCATGAATACGACGACCGCGGAAATGTGGTGAAGACCGTCGACGCGATGACGAACGCCACGATCCATGTCTATGACGACCTGGACAATGAGATTGCCACGGTGGATGCCTTGGGGCACGTCACGACGTTCACCTACGACGGCCGGGGCAACAAGCTGACCGAGACCGATTCGCTGAGCAATACGGTGACCTACACCTACAACGCCCTCAACCAGCCTCTGACCATCACCGATGCCCGTGGGAACATGACTTGGTACATCTACGATGCCCGCGGCAACCTGGTGCAGGAAATCGACGCGCTGGACAACGTCACCACCTACGCGTACGACACCCGCGGCAACATGCTTTCCCGGACCGATGCTCTCAGCAACCGATGGGAGTACGGCTACGACACGTTGGGGCGCCAGACGAGTGCCGTGGTTCGCAGTCCAGGGTCCACGGTTCTCAGTTCGACGTTCTTCACCTACGACGCCAACGGCAACCAGGTCTTGTCTTCATTAACCATCAACCATCAGCCATTAACCATCGCCATCACTTCCAACTCGTATGACTCCGCCAACCGCCTGATCGCCACCGTGCATCCCGACGGTTCCATCACGCGGACCGAATATAACGAGATCGGCAAGGAATCGGCGCGGATCGATGCCCTGGGCCGCGAGACGACCTACGAGTACGACGATCGCGGAAACCTGGTTTTGACGACCTATCCCGATGGGGCCACGGAAGGCGTGGAATATGATGAGGAAGGCAGGAAGGTTTCCAGTGCGGATCGGCTTGGCCGGACAACCGACTACGTCTATGACGCCCTTGGCCGGCTGACGGATACCATCCATGCCGACGGGACCATGGTCTCCTCGGTGTACGACGAGATTGGGCGGGTGGTGACCTCGATTGACGCCTTGGGCAACGAGACGCACCACGAGTACGAAGACTGTCCGTGCAGCGGCCGCCAGGCGACGGCGATCGATGCCCTGGGGCATGAAACGGATTACGACTACGACGAGAACGGCAATCGCATCGCCATGCTCGACGCCAACGGGCACGAGACGCGATTCGAATACGACGCACTGAACCGGCAGACCAACATCGTCTTCCATGACGGGACGAGCAAGGCCACGACCTACGACGTCCTGGGCCGCCGGATCGCCGAGATCGATCAGGCTGGTCTGACGACCCGGTATCGCTACGACGGGCTTGGCCGGCTGACCAACGTGGTGGATGCGCTGAGCCAAGTCACCAGCTATGGCTACGACCAGCAGGGCAACCTGGTTGCCCAGACTGACGCCAACGGGCATACCACGACCTTCGAATATGACTCCATGGGCCGGCGCGTGAAGCGGACGCTGCCCGAGGGCCAGATCGAGACCTACGCGTACGATGCCGTTGGAAACATGACCAGTAAGGTGGACTTCAACGGCAGGGTCACAACCTACGGGTTTGACAGGATGAACAGGATGACGGCGAAGACTCCGGATGGTTCCTTCGGCGCATCGAACATCGTGTTCGGCTACAACGCCATGGGCCAGCGGACGAACATGTCCGACCAGAGCGGAGTCACCACGTACGCCTATGACTCCCGCGACCGGCTGGTGGAGAAGGTCAACCCCGTCGGGGTCATCCAGTACGCCTACGACCTGCAAGGCAACCTGACCAACATCTCCGTCGGGCTTTCCAATTTCCAATTTCAGGTGTCGTACTCGTACGACCCTCTGAATCGCCTCCACACCGTCCTCGACCCCCGCACCGGCCTCACGGTCTACAACTACGACAACGTGGGCAACCTGCAGAGCTTCATCTTGCCCAACGGGGTGAGTCAGGTCTATCGTTACGACATCCTCAACCGGTTGACGAATGTGGCCGTGAACAGCGTGACAGCGCCGATCGAGAGCTACAGATACACGTTGGGGCCGTCGGGCCACCGGCTGGCGGTGCAGGAAGGGAATGGGAGGCAGGTGACGTATCAGTACGATAATCTGTATCGGCTGACGCGGGAGAGCATCCTGGGCGCGTCGCCGCTGGGCGATATCTCGTACGGGTTCGATCCGGTGGGCAATCGTCTGGCCATGACGTCCACGGTCTTCGGCATCCCGTCGCAGGTCAACACGTTTGACGCGAACGACCGGCTCGGAAGTGACACCTACGATGTCGCGGGCAACACGAAGGCCGCGACGATCCATGATTCGATCAACGGGACGGACATAGCGTTCACGTACTCGTATGACTTCGATAACCGCATCCTTTGTGTGACCTCTGTGTTCTCCGTGGTGCAATTGACTTACGATGGGGACGGAAACCGGGTTCAGAAGACGGTGACGGACGCCTTCGGCACCCGCACCACGCGGTACTTGGTCGATCAGAACAACCTGACCGGCTATTCGCAGGTTTTGGAAGAGCTCGACGCCAGCAACAACGTGACCGTTGCATTCACGGTCGGCTTGGATGCGATCAGCCAGACCCGGTTCACCCCGACCAATGAGGTCACGCATTACTTCGGTTATGATGGCCATGGGAACACAAGGTTTCTGACGGATACCAATGGAACGATCACCGACCGCTGGGACTACGATGCGTACGGCAACATCATCGCCCGCTCGGGGACGACGGCGAACAATCTGCTCTACTGCGGAGAGTACCTTGATCCGGACCTTGGTCTCTATTTCCTGCGCGCCCGCTACATGGAGCCCGGACGTGGGCGGTTCTGGACTGTGGATAGCTTCGACGGATTCAACACTGATCCGATCAGCCTCCACAAGTATCTGTACGCCGATGCCAACCCCGCAGTCTACACTGATCCAACGGGCCATTTCAGTTACAGCCAAGCGATGATGGCTGTTGAAGTGTTCGGTCAAGTGCTGCGCACGGCAAGGGCGATCCTGAGACTGCAGCCACCTTGGACCAAGTTGTGGGCGTGCGTCAGGCAAGCCGTCTACTACAAGGCTGGTATCCCGCACGTCTATATGTTCCATGGGGAGACTCCTTGGGGACAGAAGCCGCCAGGGGTAGGTTGGGGCTTCGGCCAAGGCGGGCCATACGATGAGAAGTACTTCAATCCCGTCGCCTGTGGCAAGTGCTACAGGGCGTACGGGAGCACGCTCCAGTATGGATCTGTGGCTGGCACGAAATGCAGAAACGCAAGCGATGCGCAGATATGGGGTTGCATCAAGAGCTATCCCGGAAAGAAGCCCTATGACGCTACGACGTACAACTGCTTCATATGGGCTGTTGAGGCCCAACGTGCATGTTGCCTTAACTGCGGTGCATTCTGAGCGTAAGGGGAGGTTTGATGAAATCTTGGATCGTTAAGACGGTGATCGTTGTGGCAGTTCTGGCTACGTTGGTGGCAGGGGCGTTAGCCTTTGCTTGGTACCAAGTCTACAAGACTTATGTGCAGATGAACCTCATGTACACTGAAGAGATCGACTACTTGTTGAAAGTCGTCGTCTACCGCTTGGAGAGAGGGGACGACCGACAGCAACTCCTTGCGGATCTCAAGGGCATGTCCGTCAACTACGACACAAGATACGAAGGGCAGCCCTTCTATGAACTTATGCAACACTTCATGGAAAGGAACATTGTCAGACCACCGGTTCCTCATGCAGCATTCTCAAGCGTAGGCATTGGGAATCTGGTGACAGCCAATGAACAGAACGCATCGTTCTGGACTCTGAGGCCATCGGAGTCAGCCCCTGACAATTGACAATCAGTGCGGCGAGGTCGGGGCAAGGGTTGAGTGATCCGTTTTTTTGGGATGACGTTTTAGATGAAGGGGAAGGTGGGTGTTATGAGGAAGAGGTTCTGGTTGGCCGGGGTGCTCGTGTTGCTTGCCGCAGTGGCGCAGGCGGAGGAGTTGGCGATTGCCGGAGCGTGGACCAACTCCACAAGCGTCTTGCGGTTCTTCGGGCGGGGGATCGGGCAGGAGGCGCTGCCTACCGCGCGCTTCTTCCTGTACCAGTTCCCGGCGGAAGACCAGGTCACGCTGAACTACGGGGGCGGGGTGGCGGAGCAGTTAACGATTTCAGTGGTAAACGACGAATTGCACCTGGTGGACACGAACCAGCAGGAGAAGGTGTATACCCGGGTGGACTTGGGGCTGACGGCATGCGTACTGAATCTGAACCAGTTGGCCGGGGCGATGGCGCTGTTCTCGCTGGATCATGATGGATTGCCGGCGTCGAACCCGATGGAGCTGGTTCCGAACTACCTGCCGGAACTGCCGCTGTGCCCGGACGGCGGGATCTACTCGCTGTCCTCCCCGTCCGGCCTCCCAACCTGCACCATCCCCGAGCACGCCCAGGAGCCGTAGAACTGCTCTTTGTCCATGGGCACGCGGTGTCTCCTGGCAGGGGGAGAGGATGTGACGACGCAGGGGCTTGGTGGCGCGGTCGCACAAGCAGACGGATGATGATTTCTGCGCGTCGGGCACACATTCCGGTGGACGTTTTGAGGGGAGTCGGTATTATGAGCTTCCCGCTTAGTCCGCCGCCGAAGACCGGGGAAACCCGTGAAGACATTGCGTATATCGAGTTTCGGCATTCGGGGGTTTGTCGGCGAGTCGCTGACGCCCAAGGTTATCATCGACTTCACCTCTGCCTTTGCCACTTTTCTTGAAGGTGGCCGGGTGTTGGTGGGACGAGACACGCGCTACTCCAGCGCGATGATCCATTCCGCCGTTGTTTCCAGCCTGCTGAGCGCGGGCTGCGAGGTCCACGACTACGGCGTATGTCCGGCACCCATGCTCCAGTTTTCGGTCAAGGCTGCCGGGGCGGCGGGCGGTATCTCCATCTCCGGCGGGCATAACCCGATGGGATGGAATGCGCTGACCCTGTTGGACAATGACGGCGCGTTGCTGACCCCGCTCGGCGGCGAAGCTGTGCTGGATGTTTTCCATGCCGGCGATTATCGCAAGCAGGACTGGCAGCACATGGGCGCCGTGCGTGAGGTCGGCGACTTCGTCGATCCCTATTTCGATGCGTTGGAGAAACACATTGATGTGGAGGCCATCCGTGCGGCGAAGCTGACCGCGCTGATCGATCCGGTGGGTGGTGCCGGCTGTGCGTACCTGGAACCCTTTGCCCGCCGTTTTGGATTTGCCCTGGTGCCCGTGAATGCCCAGCCGTCGGGCTATCTTTCGCGCGAGGCCGAGCCGCGTCCGCGAAGCGCGCTCCAGATGGCGTCCATCATCCGCCACCTCAAGGGCGATGTGGGTTTTGTGCTGAGCAGCGACATGGGCCGGCTCTCGCTGGTGACGGAGGATGGCGAGCCGGCGAGCGAGGAATACACCTTTGCCGTGATTGCCGATCACGTGTTGGGCAGGCGGGCCGGTCCTGTGGTCACCAACTGCTGCACCACGCGGACGATCGACGACATTGCCGCCCGCTATAAGGTTCCTGTGATCAAGACGCCGGTGGGGCAGGCGTACGTGATCGCAGCGGTAATGGATGAACAGGGCGTGATTGGCGGGGAAGGAAGCGGCAGCGTCACGCTTCCCGAGTTCAGCCGCGGATTCGACGGGTTCCTGATGATGGCGCTGATTCTCGAAGCGATGGCCAAGCGGGGCAAGTCGCTGAGCAGCCTGATCAAGGCCCTGCCGCGCTACCATATCGTCAAGAAGCGTGTGCTTTGCGATTCGCGCCGGGGCTATCGCGCGCTGGAGATGTTGAAGGACA
>ERZ795056.879-NODE-879-length-36748-cov-21.625160_pt1 | contig 36748 bp, 30 predicted proteins | sample MGYA00375140_ERZ795056 | MGnify/ENA primary metagenome ERZ795056 (study PRJEB30185, sample SAMN05720227) | activated sludge metagenome | isolation source: Anaerobic digester | place: USA | collected 2015-03-09 ...
ACGTCTCGATGACGATGGCCATTGGTTAACAGGCTAAAAAGGGAGAAACTCCAGCCCTCGTTCCCACGGTCCTCCGTGGGAACGAGGGACGCCCTGTCAGGGCATGACCTTTGCCTCGGTGCGTGCCGGACGCGCTGTGCTATGCTGGTTTCTTTCATCTTTGACCCGTACCAAGCCCGGGAGTAGAATACCGGAGTCCAGAAAACGGGACGGAAGTCATAGGCAAGGGCATTGGGCGGAGGTGGAAAGATGTCGAGGCAGATTTCGGAAGGGCGGAAGCTCACGTACTACGTCGGCATGGTGCTGGTGATCGTCGGAATGCTTTTATTCTTCTCCTTCTTCGTAACGTTTATTCTGCATTTCGGCGATTCCACGGATTTCCTGTCGAGAGCGAAGTCAGGCATGCTTCGAGCGTTCGGTGGCATGGCCCTTGCCATCTTGGGGGGCATTGTAGCCGGCATAGGCGCCCGGGGGCTGGCTGGTTCCGGCGTCGTGCTCGATCCCGAGAGGGCGCGGGACGAACTGTCGCCGTACAGCCGGATGGCAGGCGGCATGCTGAAAGACGCTTTGGGCGAGGCGGATATCCACCTCGGCGGCCGCCCCGAGAAGGTGATCATGGTCAAGTGCCCGGCCTGCGGCCAATTGAACGAAGAGGGCTCGAAGTTCTGCCAGGAATGCGGCGATCCGCTGTAGCCGATGGGCCTTGGGTTGGTGGCAACCCCGTCTTGTTAAACTGAGCATTCTGCGCTTGCCTCGACCTCTTTTCGCGGAGACGCCCTGCCATATGGTATATTCCCGGTAAGCCTGACGCGGATTTGGGCATTTGTTCAGGGCATGTGGAGAAGGGCCATGTTCAGAGGGAAACGGGGGGTGACGCGGCAAGCGGTGCTGATGGTGACGTGCATGCTTTGTATCGGGCCGCAGGCGTTCGGCGTAGAGACGGACGGTGTGGCATTCGACGCGGAGTACTCGGCCGCCGACTTGGGCTGGGATTCGGGATGGTATCCGCCGGGGGATCCGGAGCCGGGCGGGGCGACAATTCAGGTCCGCCTGATGTACGGGGCTGCGGCGCAGGCTGATGCGCACGTGACGGGGGACTATGTCCTCGAGGACGATGTGCTGGCGCCGGATGTGGCGGCGGGTTCGTGGGACTACGATTTCGGCGCCGAGGTGATGATGAAGATTGCCTTCAACATCAACTTCACGATTCCGAATCCTTTTGGCGATGACTTTGAGATCACGCCGTTTGTCATCGACGTCCCCTTTGTGCCGAATTTCGACCTTCGCTCGACCCAATCCACCACCTTCAGCTCGTACTTGCTCGACACGTCGTCCACACTGGGTGAAACCACCGAGCCGGTCAAGGTCTACGATCTGGACTTGATCGATCTGATTATCGGCAAACTCGGCCTTCCCGATTGGGTGAAGAGCATCATGAACGCCGGGGCGGCGCTGAACGTGGCTATCGAGACGGACGCCGAGCTTTCGTGCGATAACATGACGCTTTCCGATGAGACCGTGTTCACTTCGGAAGGCCAGCAGCAGGTCATCGAAGGCGTTCCGCCCACGTACAGCGCGGACGTGGCGTACAACGAGAGCTTCACGTGGGACCTCACGCTGCACAACACGCCGTCGGTGTTCATCGCGATTCTCGGCCAGCGCTGGGAGTATCCCATCACGGATATTCCGTGGAACGTGTACTCCGGACCGCTGGATCTCGAGTTCAACGAGGACACATTGTCGCTGCCGTTCGCTGAGCCGAACCGGCTCGAACTGACCGCGCCTACCGAGGGCGAAGAACTCCTGGCGGGCGAGATGTACACGATCACATGGACGAGTGAAGGCGAGGGCGTCGGACCGGATGTCCGGCTGGCCTTGCATCGCGGCGACGATGTCTTCATCGACTGGATCATTCGTCGGACGGAGAATGACGGCGAGTACACATGGCTTGTACCGAGCGAGTTGGACTCCGGCCAGGGCTACAACATCCGCGTACAGTCGTTCACGGACGCGTCGATCCGCGATTTTGGCCCGTTATTCAGCATCATTCGTCCGCCGTTACTCGTGACGGCGCCGAACGGCGGTGAGGTCTGGACGAAGGGCTCAGCGTACGCGATCACCTGGACCAGCATCAGCGAGGTCGTGGGCCTCGACGTACGCATTGGACTTCACGATGGCGCCGAGTTCCTGTTCTGGATATCCCGCCGGACGGCCAACGATGGCGAGTACACGTGGATGGTTCCGGCCGATGTCGCCGTCGGCGACAAGTACCGTATTCGCGTGCAGTCGTTCTCGGATGCGTCGATCCGCGACTACAGCGATCAGCGTTTCTCGGTTGAGGCGCCGCCGCTGATGGTCACGGCGCCCAACGGACGCGAAACGTGGACTATCGGCGAGACCTACACGATCACCTGGGAAAGCAACAGTCCGGACGTTGGCCCGGATGTACGCATTGGATTGCATCAGGGCAAACTGTTTGTGGACTGGCTTGCCCGCAAGACGGAAAACAACGGCACTTGGGACTGGACGGTTCCGGCGGGCCTCGTGCCGGCCGCCAACTATAGCGTGAGGCTCCAATCGTACACGGACTCGTCCATTCGAGACTATAGCGATGCCCGATTCTCTATCGTCGCCAAGTGAGGCGACGTGTGCGGAGCGCGTCAAGGCACGCGCGGCCGAGTTGGGTTTTGACGCGTGCGGCGTGGCGTCTGCGCTTACAGCGGGCGGGGCCGAGGGCCTGGATGAATGGATTAGGCGCGGATTCTGTGCCGACATGGCCTGGATGGCGCGCACGGCGTCGCAACGCCGCGACGTGCAGAAGGTCCTGCCGGGCGCCCGGTCCGTGATCGTCGTGGCGAAGAACTACTTCGCGCCGCGGCCGAAGGCCCATCCGTGCGGGGGCCGCGTTTCGCGGTACGCGTGGGGCCGCGACTATCACCGCGTCATGGCGAAACCGCTGCGCAGACTGGCACGGTACATTTCGGAACTCCAGCCCGGCGCACAATGGTATGTGAGCATCGACACGGGTCCGGTGGCAGAGCGGGCGTGGGCCGAGCGGGCCGGCGTAGGTTGGATAGGCAAGAACGGGCTGGCGATCCGTCAAGGATTGGGCTCGTGGTTCTTCCTGGGGGTGGTGATCACGACGGCGGCGCTTGCGGTTGATTCGCCGGCAATGCCGCACTGCGGCACGTGTCAGCGGTGCCTCGAGGCGTGTCCGACGAGGGCGATCGTCGAGCCGGGTGTAATAGACGCGCGCCGCTGCATTGCGTACCACACGATCGAGAACCGCGGGGCGATTCCGGAGGAACTCGCGTGCCGCTTTGGCGACTGGCTTTTCGGCTGTGATGTGTGTCAGGAAGTCTGCCCGTGGAACCGATCTGCGCGAGTGACGACCGATCCCGCCTTCGAACCGCGTCCGGAGAATGCATGCATTGATCCCGGAGAGGTTTTCTCGATGGATGAGGCTGCGTTTGCCGCACGCTTCGCGGGTTCGCCTATCCGGCGCGCCACGCTGGATGGGCTGAAACGGAACGGGCGCATTGTGATCGGGAACGGGGACCGGGGCGGCTGATCCCCTATTGGTCGGTTAGGTCGGGCAACCGCGAGAGGGCCGTGGTCAGGATGTCGACAATGAGTTGATTGTGGGTCTTTCCCTCGGCCTTCGAGGCCAGTCGGATGGCCTCGTAGAGATCGGCCGGAACGTGGATGGTAAGCTTGGTGGTGGGATAGAGCGGGGCGTCGGTCGGCCCGGAGTGTTCTGCCGAGGGCAGCACCTCGGCGGCATCGAACAGCTCGCCTTGGCTTGGCGGGGCCACTGCGACGCCCGATAGGTCTTCGTCGGGGAAGGTTTCCTCGAGGATCTCCGCGTTGGACTTTCCCTCGGCGATGAGTTCCTGGATGTGCCCTCGGCCGCCCATGACACGGAGATGCCGGGCGATGCCGGCGGGTGTCATGGCGTAGCCGTTCTCGTGGAGGAATTCGAGGGCGGCGTCCCCTTCCATGCCGAGCCGGACGGCCTCGATAACGCGCTCCTGCTTGGCTCGGGTCTGCTTGGTTTTCAGCATTGCTGCTCTCAGTAGAACGTTGGCCGACACCGACATTGTAGGGTAGACCCAGGCGAAAAGCAAATGCGTTCAGGTGGAATCCAGGGCAGAATGTCAAAACTCTTTAGAAATGTCCCCTGTATAACTCATTGAAAATGTCCCCTGGTTTGGGTATTCGGGGATGATATCATGGAAGTGCCGTTCGGGAGGATAGGGCTCCGCTGGAGAGCGCCCCGAGCGCCCGTGCGGCCAGGTAGACGGTGGGACGGAGCGTTGTTGTTGCGCTCCGTCCTTGTTGTTTTGGGAGACACGCTGCACGCGAGTCCGCTGCACCGGAACCTGTGCAACGCGTCAAACTCCGGGGGTGTGGGGGCGGGTCCCCACGGTCTTGTGGAGTGGCCTATTTCTTGGCGTGCATGGTTGCGGCTCGTGCGCGCCAGGGATGGTTGTATCGGGGTTTGGTTCGGGGGCGCGGCGCTTTGGGCGGGGGGGGTGGATCTGGCTGTCGTGGCGGAGGTTCGGGAAGGAGGCTGAACACCAGAGGGCGATCCCGGTAGAGCAGGTGGAGTGTTCCATCCAGCCATTGGCGGACGGTGATCTTGGCCTTGGGTCTGGGCAAGGGGCTGTTGAGTTTGAGGACCTGGAGGACGAGGCCGTTGTAGCTTACGGTCCAGTCGTTGGCGAGCACACGGGTGTGCTCGTAGCAGAAGATGTCGCGCAGGTCGGTGTGCGGTGGAAAGGGGCGATGGAAATCGCGTTTCGCGCGGGGTGCTCGGGCGAATTTCCGGTTGAGGGACTCGTCGAATTCTTCGTGCAGCAAACGGTTGGTTTCCTCGATGGTGGTGATGTGGCGCAATGGCATAGCCGGTCCTGGTATACGCCGTGCTTGCGCTCGACGCGGCCTTTGGCCTGGGGGCTGTTGGCGGGGATGATCAGGATGCCCAGTTTCTTGCAGGCCTTACCGAACGCGGTCATGGGTTCTTCGCCCGCCAATTGTTCTTCGAGCGTGGGAGGACGCTCCGGAAGATATACGTTCTTGCGGTCGGTATACAGCGCCTTGGGCACGCCGTGGCATTCGATCCAGCGCTGCAAGAGCCTCATGGCCGCCTCGGTGGTTTCTTGCTCGGCCATCAGCGTCATCGTATGACCCGTGGCGTCATCGACCATACTCATCAGGCAGTTCCGCGGATGGTCCGGGCCATACCAGGGATGATGGCTCCCGTCGAGTTGCAGCAATTCGCCAAAGTGCTCCTTTGGCGGCCGGCGCTCGCGGTGGGGGCCTCGCTTGCGGTGGCGCTGCCAGCGGCCTTCCGCCATCAGCCAGCGCCGAAGCGTCTCATGGTCAACCACCAGCCCTTCTGCCGCCAACTTCTCTGCCGCCAGCGTCGGCCCGAGTCCTTTGTACACCGCCCCATAGCGCGCCAGGATCTCGTTGCGCAACCCCTCCGGCTTTCTACGGCTCGAACATCGGCCCCGGCCTCGGTGCACCAGGCCCGCATCGCCCTCCAGACGGTAACGACGACAGATGCGCTTCATCTGCCGTGCACTGATGGCCAGCAGCGACGCGCCCTCCACCTGCATCAGCTCGCCCGAAGCCACCCGCTCTACTACACTCTTGCGAAGACGTTCCTTCCTGCTCATCAACAAATGTCCTTCTTCCACGGGACCTCCTTTCGGACGTCCAGAGTAAGGGGACATTTCTAACGAGTTATACAGGGGACATTTTCACGGAGTTTTGACATGGAATCCAGGGCAGAATTGAATTGGCGTGTTTTCGGGTGTTATGATGGTGCGACACGTTCGGTTTCCCCACTATCGAGGAGGTTCACCAGGGGATGAATGTCACGATTACTGGTCGGCACATGGAGTTGACCGACGCACTTAAAGCTTATATCAACAATGGTTTAGAGAAGGTTCGCGGCCATTTCGACAAAGTGATCGATGTCGATGTGGTTCTCACTGTGGAGAAACACCGGCATATCGCCGAGATCAACCTGCATGCCAACGGGCTACGCGTTCACAGCAAGGAGTCGTCTTCGGACATGTACGCGTCGGTGGACGCGGTGTTGCAGAAGCTTGACAAGCAGGTTCGCCGATACCGCGACCGGATCAATCAGCACCAGCCACGGCACATGCCTGAGACGCGTGACTACAGTCACGACATCATCGAGCGGGTCGAGCCGGGTCAGGCTTCGCAGGATTCCGGGGCGCCATCGCATCGGGTGATCAAGCGCGAGACGCTTTCGATGAAGCCCATGAGTCTGGAAGAGGCCTTGATGCAATTGGATCTCATCGAGGACAATTTCCTCGTGTTCTTCAACGAGGATACCCAGCAGGTGAACGTTCTGTATACGCGTGACGACGGCGCCTACGGCCTCATCGAGCGGCAGTACTAGACCGCGGCGTCTGACCCGTTGTCGCGTGCTCGGCCCTCGGCGCCGCATGCGGGTGAGAGAGTGCAATGGATACGCATAATCTGCCGGTCAGGCGTAGGCGAAACATCTCGGTGGCGCGACTGCTGGATCGCAAGGGGGGCGATCTGGAACTCGAGGTCTTGGCCGGGCACCACGGTTTTGGCCGGCCCGTTCAGACGCAGGATATCAATCGCCCCGGCCTAGCGTTGAGCGGATACCTGGACTACTTCGCCAACGACCGCATCCAGATACTCGGCAACACCGAGACGCACTACATGGAACGCTTGCGGACCTCGGTGCTTCAGTCGCGGCTCGAAGGGATGTTTTCTTTCGAGATTCCCGTTTTCGTGCTGTCGCGCCATCTGACACCCCGAAATCTGTTCCTCGACATGTGCAACCGGCAGGGCGTGCCGGTGCTGCGTTCGAAATCCAGCACGGACGAAGTCATCGCGGAGATTATTCTGTTTCTGGCGGACGAGTTTGCGCCGGAGACCACGACCCACGGCACAGCGCTCGACTGCTACGGCGTCGGGGTTTTGTTGGTGGGTGCTCCAGGGATCGGCAAGAGTGAGACCGCCCTCGAGCTCATCGAGCGCGGGCATCGTCTCGTGGCGGACGACGTGGTGGCCTTGCGTCGCGGCCGGGGCGACAGCTTGTTTGCCGAGACGAATTCCGTGATCGAGTATCACATGGAAATCCGCGGAGTCGGCATCATTGACGTACGCAGCGTTTTCGGCGTGGGTCGCGTCTTGAAGAGCATGCCGATCAGCCTGGTAGTGCAATTGGAGGAGTGGCAAGAAGGTGTCGACTATGATCGCACCGGACTGAACGAGGAGTACGTGACAATCCTCGGCATTCGTTTGCCGTACCTCGTGATTCCTGTGCGGCCCGGCCGGAACATCGCGATTATCGTCGAGGTGGCGGCTCTCAACCATCGCATGAAGCAACTCGGCGAGAACGCGGCGGCGCTGCTCAACGATCGCCTCCTCACAATGATGAACCAACGATAGATGTGGCCGGATCGAGCGTTTCTCATTCTTGCATACTGTGCGGCGATTCTTCTTCTGAAGAAGAGGGTCGGGGTTCCGGTGATACGGGTGACACGAAGGGCGCACGAAGCCGTGGAGGGCTCATGTCGAAGCAAATATCCCTGATTTTCGGTTGTCACTCGCACCAGCCGGTCGGCAATTTCGAGAGTGTGTTTGCGTCGGCCTACGAGAAGGCCTACAAGCCCTTCCTCGACGTACTGGAACGGTATCCGAACGTTCACGTGACGCAACATTTCACGGGCCCGCTGCTGGACTGGTTTGCCGCGAAGCGGCCGGAGTTCCTCGAACGTCTGGCGTCGCTGGCGTCTCGAGGCCAGGTCGAGATCATGGGCGGCGGCTATTATGAACCGCTGTTGTGCGCCATTCCCGAGCGCGACGCGGTCGCCCAGATCCAGCGCATGGCGTCGTTCTGTGAACAGCACTTCGGCGTAGTGCCTCGCGGCATGTGGCTGCCGGAACGGGTCTGGGAGCCGCATATGCCGCGTACCCTGAGTCGTGCCGGCATCGAGTACACCGCGCTGGACGACACGCATTTCCTATGCTCCGGCCTGGAACCGGCGCAGTTGTTCGGTTATTACGTTACCGAGAGTGAAGGCTACACGGTGAAGGTGTTTCCCATTCTCAAACAGCTTCGCTACCTCATACCGTTCCACCAAGTATTCAAGACCTTGGACTTTCTTCGCGAGCATGTGTCGGAGGACGAGATGCGGTGCGCCGTCATTCACGATGACGGTGAGAAGTTCGGGGTTTGGCCCGGCACGCACAAGAGCGTGTACGGCGAGGGCTGGTTGGAAGCGTTCTTCGAGGCAGTAACGGAGAATCGAGACTGGCTGAAGTCGGTCACGTATTCGGAGTATCTCGATGAGGCCCAGGCCAGCGGCCGGGCCTACCTTACGGCGGCCTCCTATGAAGAAATGATGGAGTGGGCGTTGCCCACGCCGATGCAGTTGCGTCTTCAGGCGATTCGCAAACGGGTCGGGGGCGATCCGCAACGCGCCGGGGAGAAGGAATTCATCCGAGGCGGATTCTGGCGCGGTTTCTTGTCCAAGTACGAAGAGTCCAACAACCTCCACAAACGCATGCTCTCGGTGAGCAACCGTTTGGAGCACTTTCGCCGCGGCGACAACGGCTCGATTCGGCAGGCGGAGCAGTTACTTCACGAGGGGCAGTGCAACTGCGCTTACTGGCATGGCGTGTTTGGGGGGCTGTATCTGAACCACCTCCGGACGGCGGTTTACGAGAAGCTCATCGGCGCGGATCGGGTCTTGGATACGGTGACCCACCCCGATTCGGACTGGGTGGATGTACAGATGCTCGACTTCGATGCCGACGGGGCCGATGAAGTCACGCTGTCGAACTCCGAGATGTGGCTTGGCGTCAAACCGAACGACGGCGGCAGCCTTTTCGAGTGGGACTATAAGCCGAAGCCGTTCAATTTCTGCAACACCTTGACGCGGCGTAGGGAGCCGTATCATGACTCACTGCGCACGGGCACGGTAGGGATGGCGGACGAAGCGGACGGCGAGCACAGCATTCACGAGGTCATACGGGTCAAGGAGCGGGGGCTTGAGCACTATCTTGTGTACGATCCCTACCGACGGGTTTCGCTTCGTGAGCATTTTTTCGAGGGCACGGTGAGCGCGGATGCGTTATGGCGCGGTGAGGATCTCGACCGCGGCGATTTTTCGGTGGGGGTATACGCCGCGCACGCGGAGAACAACGGTGTGACGCTGGAGCGCAGGGGCCGTGTGGTGATGGGCGGGGCAGTGTTTCCGCTTCGCCTCACGAAACGGATCTCGCTTGATCCGCGTGCATCCCGTTTCGAAATCCGGTATGATCTCGAAAACCTGGCTGCGGGTGAGTTCTCGGCCGTGTTCGGCGTGGAGCTGGTTATCAACCTGCTTACCGGCACGGCGTTCGACCGGTATTATCGATCGGATGATCGCGACTTGGGCCGACCGAAGCTCGGCGCGAAGGGTGATGACGAGGGTTTGTCGCACATCGCCCTGCGAGACGACTGGCAGCGGCTCGAATGCGGGTTCCGGTTTGGCGTTCCGGCCGAGGTACACCGATTTGCCATTGAGACCGTCAGCCAGTCCGAGGCTGGGCAGGAGCGTGTGTATCAGGGAAGTGTTCTGGTGCCGTGCTGGCGTGTGGACCTAATGCCGCAGCGGCCGGTCTCGGTTGTGTTGTCGGCCGAGGCCTCATGGATGGACTGAGGGCGATTGTCGGCGGCAGCGCGACCGATGCCGTGCCCGGTGAGAGAGGATGTGGTTACGGAATCACGCGAGAAACTGGTGGTCATTAATCCGTTGGGACTGCATGCGCGTCCCGCGGCTAAGCTCGTGAAGACGGTGCTTCGATTCCGCTGCGAAGTGTTCGTGGCCTACAACGGCCAGCGGGTCAACGGCAAGAGCATCATGGGGCTCCTGACGCTGGCGGCGGGCCAAGGCAGTTGCCTCGAGGTGGTCTGCACAGGCGAGGACGCGGAGGCGGCCATGGCCGAGGTGCGCGCGCTGTTTGCCTCGGGATTTGGAGAATAGCCGTGGAGATCGCCCTTCGAGGGATTGGGGTATCGCCGGGAATCGCCATCGGGCCGGCGCTGGCGTTTGATGCTCAGACGCTGGATATTCCCAAGTACAAGGTCAACAACACGGAGGCGGAACTCGAACGTTTTGATGCGGCCGTCGTCCAAGTGCGCGAGGAACTCGATCGGCTTCATCTCGAGACGAGCCAGGAGCTCGGCAAGCGACATGCCGATATCTTCCAGGCCCACCTTATGTTGCTGGACGATGTTACGATCCGCGAGGAGATCCGCGACCGCCTCAGGAGCGAGCGCCTCAATGTGGAGTTTCTGTTGGATGACCTGACGACGCGGTATGCGAAGACGCTGGAGACGGCCGCAGACATCCGGTTTCGTGAGCGCACCACGGATCTTCTCGACGTGACGACGCGCATCCTGGGCAAACTGCTCAAGACCGAACTCCACAGCCTCGAACACCTCCGCGAGCCGTGCGTCATTGTGGCGCACGATCTGTCGCCGTCCGAGACGGTCGGTATCGACATCGCCAACGCCCTGGGCGTGGTCACGGATCTGGGCGGCCCGACATCTCACACGGCGATTCTGGCGCGCGCGCTCGAGATCCCGGCCGTTGTTGGACTCAAGTATGCGGGAGTGCACGTAGCGCCAGGCGACGGGGTGATTGTAGATGGAACCAACGGGTTCGTGGTGATCCGCCCAAGCGCGACGACCTTGGCGGAGTTCCGGGCCGAGAAGCAGCGCCTCGAAGAGCGGCGACAGAGCCTGCTCATGGCCGATGCCGATATGCCTCCCAGGACCCTCGACGGACGCGAGATTCCGCTGATGGCCAACATCGAGCTTCCCGTGGAGGTGACGCACAGCCTCAAGGTTCGCGCCCAAGGGGTCGGTCTGTATCGGACGGAGTATCTGTTTCTGAATCGAAACGCGCTTCCTTCCGAGGAAGAGCAGTTCCAGGCGTATTCTCAAGTGGCGGCGGCGCTCAAGCCGGCGCCGGTCGTGTTGCGAACGTTGGATCTGGGAGGCGACAAGTTTGTGTCCCGCCTGAAGATGGTGGGCGAGATCAATCCACAGCTTGGTTGGCGCGCCATTCGGTTTTGCCTGGAGCGGCCCGATGTGTTCAAGGCTCAGTTGCGCGCCATGCTTCGCGCCAGCGTGCACGGCAATGTGAAGATCATGTTCCCAATGATCAGCGGCCTCGGTGAGCTGCGTCGCGTGAAGGAGGTTCTCGACGAGGTCCGGGCTGACCTCCAGCAGCGGAGCGTACCTTTCGACGAGCGCGTCGAGATCGGATCCATGATCGAGGTGCCGTCGGCGGTTGTCACGGCTGACCTGCTGGCGGCGGAGTGCAATTTCTTCAGTATCGGCACCAACGATCTGATCCAGTACTCATTGGCCGTCGACCGGGTGAACGAGAAGATCGCCTACATGTACGAACCGGCGCATCCCGCGATTCTCCGGATGATTCAGCAAACGGCGAACGCCGCGGCGACGGCCGGAATCCCGTGTAGTATCTGTGGCGAGGTGGCCGGCGATCCGCTGTTCACGGAACTCCTGATCGGGCTCGGTGTCACTTCGCTGAGCATGTCGGCCGTTGCCATACCAGCCGTGCGTGCCGAGGTGGCTAGCACGCGCATGCCGATCGCCCGTCGTTTCGCCAAACGGGTTCTTGCGGCGAAAACGGTTCCGGAGGTTCGGAACCTTCTGCGCGATCGGCGGAAACAGCGAGGCATCTCGGAGGCTCACACGCCGTTCCAGATTGCGTCGTATCAAGATGCTGATCCAGACGAGGGAGCGTAGTCCCGTGGCTCGAATCCGCATCTGTATTCTGGGTTCGACGGGTTCTATCGGCCAGAGCGCCCTGGATGTGGTGCGCTGCTACCCCGACCGGTTCGAGGTGGTGGGATTGGCGGCGCATTCGAATGTGCCGCTGCTCGCGGCGCAGGTTGCCGAGTTCCGGCCTGCGCGGGTGGCAGTCGTCGATGAAACAGCCGCCGACCGGGTGTCCGACGAATGCGGAGGGGTCGAAGTCTGGGCGGGCGAGGAAGGGCTTGAGCGACTGGCCGGCGAGCCGGTGGATATCTTGCTGTGCGCCGTGGTCGGTGCGGCGGGTCTGCGGCCGCTCCTGCGCGCCATCGATGCAGGCAACCGGATCGCGCTGGCGAACAAAGAGAGTCTCGTCATGGCCGGCCGTGTGGTGATGGAACGGGCACGGGCTCGAGGGGTCGACATCCTCCCGGTCGATAGCGAACACAATGCCGTCTTCCAGTGTCTCGAGGGCCATCGGATCGAGGACGTGCATGCGATCTATCTGACGGCTTCCGGTGGGCCCTTCTATGGGCGTTCGCGCCGTTCGCTACGCCAGGTGACACCGGCGGATGCCACGAATCACCCGACGTGGTCCATGGGCGCCAAGATCAGCATCGATTCCGCGACGCTGATGAACAAGGGCCTCGAGGTCATGGAGGCCATGTGGCTCTTTGGTTTGCCCTTGTCCAAGGTGAAGGTGGTCATTCACCCGCAGAGCGTCGTACACGGCCTGGTCGAGTTCAACGATGGGAGTATTTTGGCGCAACTGGGTGTTACGGATATGCGATTTCCGATCCAGTTCGCGCTGACGTGGCCCGAGCGTGTAGAATCACCCATGAAACGATTGGACCTGTCAGCGCTTCGTACATTGGCTTTTGCGCCGCCGGATTTTGGGCAGTTTCCCTGTCTTGCGCTGGCCCTTCAGGCGGCGGAGCGGGGCGGCACGGCTCCAGCAATCCTCAATGCGGCGAACGAGGAGGCCGTCCGGGCCTTCCGAGAGGGTCGGGTTGGTTTCCTGGACATCGAACGGGTGGTGAGCGATACGCTTGCCTCGGTGGCGTCGGGTGCGGAGTCGTCGTACGAGGCGGTGGTGGAGGCGGATGCCTTGGCGCGCGCTCATGCGGAGCGTATTGTGGTGGCGACCGGAGAAGACGTGTAGATGGTAATTCTGAACATACTATGGTTCGTTCTGGCGTTGGGCCTGCTGATCTTCGTGCACGAACTTGGCCATTTCCTGGCGGCCAAGGCCTGCGGTGTGTATGTTGACCGCTTCAGCTTGGGCATGCCGCCGAGGGCGATCGGCATTCGCGTGGGGGAGACGGACTATTGCCTTGGCGCGTTACCCATCGGCGGTTACGTGAAGATGGCCGGCCAGGAAGACGCACCCATGACGGAGGAAGAGCGAAAGGAGACGTACGGCCATGTGCCGTCGGAGCGGTGGCTGTGCAACCGTCCCATGTGGCAGCGGCTGCTCGTGTTCGTGGCGGGTCCTCTCATGAATGTGGTGCTCGCCGTTCTCTTGTATGGTGTCGTGGCGGCCGTGGGCGCCGAGGTTCCGGAGACGCAGGTGGACAGCCGGATCGGCGAGGTCGAGGCCGGTTCCGCGGCGAGCTCGGCGCCGATGTATCTGGTGGATGCTTCTCTCCGGCCCCATGAACGCGTGCCGGAAACCGTGTTCGATGGCGAGCCGGATGCCGTTGGCTGGCAAACGGGTGATCGGATTGTCTCGATTGACGATACGCGTGTCGAGAGCATCATGGATGCCGCCGTGGCGGCGGCGTTGGGCGAGGATCGCGAACTGGAAGTGCGGATCGATCGGCCGGCCGAGGGCGGCGTCCTGCACTATGCCTCGCGCGTTACGCCGAAGGTTATGGAAGGCGAAGACCTGGCCCGTTTCGGGATTTCCATGTTCCATACGGCCGTGGTGCGCGAGGTGGAACCGGGAAGCCCTGCCGAGGCGATCGGCATCAAGCGGGGCGACATCATCCAGCGGCTCAATGGCCAGTGGGTCGATCTGCCCATGTTTGTGGCGGCGATGGAAAAGGTGGCCGAGGGCGATCCAGTACGGATTGAGCTCATTCGAGATGAAAAACCTATCGAGTTCCAGGTGACGCCCGTCACGGTAGGTCGCGTGGTGGGCGTCGAGATCCTGGGTTGGTCGAAATCCAAAGGCGATCCGGAAGACGCGTTGCCGGAGGTGGTTGGGGTCGATCCGGAGGTGGAGGAGTCGTGTGGACTCCAGGCGCGCGACATCATTCTCGAGATCAACGGCGAACCGGCCACGATGACGCGCTGGGCTGAGATCCAGAAGGTCAGCGCAAACACGGCCATTGAGGTCACCGTGCGGCGTCCGGCGCTGCTGCTGGGGCTGCTTCGCCATGAGTCCATTGAGACACGCGCGGTTGACGTGTCGGCGGTTCGCGCGGTGGGCGTGGCGTTGTCGCCGCGGCTGGTGTTCCATCGCGTGGCGCCGGCCATGGTGGTTCCGGAGGCGTTTCGCCTGGCTTACCAGGATGTGGCCCGCACGCTCAGGACGGTGGCCATGCTGGTCAGCGGGACCGTAAGTCCCAAGAACCTGGGCGGCCCGGTAATGATCTATCAGGCCACCACGCAGGCGGCCCAGGCCGGGCTGTTCTGGTTCCTGAAGATCACGGCGTTCATCAGTGTGAACCTGTGCGTATTCAATCTGCTGCCGCTTCCCATTCTGGACGGAGGGCAGGTTGTGCTCTTGGCCCTTGAAGCGATTCGGCGCAAGCCGGTGCCGGTCAAGTTCGTGGAGCGCTTTCAGCAGGTTGGCTTGGTGTTGATTGTGGCGTTGATGCTGTTCGTCACGTACAACGACATTCTCCGTGGACTGAAGAGCCTGGCGCCTTGGTAAGGCGCTTGGCACGGGTGGGGATGGGCGTTGACTCTTTGGCGAATCACAATAAGGTGCTGAGGAAACGAGGTTATGGGCGATATCACGTGTAAGTTCGGTGGCAGTTCTCTTGCGGATGCGGCGTGTATCCGGCAGGCGGAGAAGATCATCCGGGCGGATAGCCGACGACGGTTCGTTGTTCCGTCGGCACCCGGCAAGCGAGCATCGAACGACAAGAAGATCACCGACTTGCTGTACGCTTGGTACAACTTGGCGAAGGATGGGCTGGACGCGTCGCAGCCTTCCGGCATCATCAAGACGCGTTTCGAGGAGTTGGCGTCGGACCTGGGCGTTTGCTTCGATATTGCCGCGCATCTCGATCAGATCACCGAGGAGGTGTCCCGGCACGAGACGGCGGACTATGCCGCATCGCGTGGCGAGTACCTGAACGGGCGGCTTATGGCCGAGCTCTTGGGCGCGACGTTTGTGGATCCGGCCGAGTGTATCCGGTTCGATGACGAAGGCGCTATCGATCCGGCGACGTACGCGCTCCTGGGTGCGCGGCTCCAGGGCGATGGGCTGTTCGTCGTTCCTGGATTCTACGGTGCCTTGCCAAACGGCGATATCAAGACCTTCTCGCGGGGCGGCAGCGACGTCACCGGCGCCATCGTCGCGCGTGCGACGAACAGCGATCTTTACGAGAACTGGACGGATGTGTCCGGATTCCGCATGGCCGACCCTTCGATCATTCCCGATGCGAAGCGGATGGCCGAAGTGACCTACAAGGAACTCCGCGAGTTGTCGTACATGGGCGCCAAGGTGCTTCACGACGAGGCCATCTTCCCGGTGCGCGAGCCCGGCATTCCCATTCACATCGTGAACTCGCGAGATCCGGAAGCGCCGGGCACCATGATCGTACCGCGCCGGGAAAGCGCGCATCCGGTCTGTGGTATAGCCGGTTCGAAGGGTTTCACGATGATCAACATCGAGAAGGCCCTCATGAACCGCGAGCTGGGTTTTGGGCGGCGCGTGTTGACCGTGCTCGAGGAGCATGGCGTCTCTTTCGAACACATGCCCACGGGCATTGACACCATATCCCTAATCGTGAAGGATGAGGCGCTGGCCAATCACGGGCCGTCGATCCTCAAGGCCATCGAGCGGCGCTGCGAACCGGACCGGATCACGCTGACGGCAGGGTTGGCGCTCATCGCTACGGTGGGCCAGGGCATGAACCACCACATCGGAATCGCCGGAACGCTGTGTAGTGCCTTGGCCGAGGCGGGCGTCAATATCCGAGTTCTCGATCAAGGCTCCTCCGAGATGAACATCATCATCGGCGTTGAAGAAAACGACTTCGAAGGGGCCGTTCGCGCGATCTATTCCGCGTTCGACACGTGGGCGCAATCGGCCTGACGCGATGCTAACGGTCCGCTCGTTGGGTGCTTGCGGGCGTGGGCTATGCTATTCCTCGGTTCCATGTCTTGCCGACCGGACCGTTGGCCTGGATCCATGGCAAGGAGCTATGTGCGCATGAGACGAACGCGGATCGTATGTACGCTTGGCCCAAGTTCGAGCACACCGGAGATGATTGGGCGGCTCATCGAAAACGGTATGGATGTAGCCCGCCTCAACTTCTCGCACGGCACGCACGATGCGCACCGAGTCGTGTTCGAAAGCGTTCGCGCGGCCGCTCTCGAGCGGCGTCGAAATGTGGCCGTTCTGACGGACCTTCAAGGGCCGAAGATCCGCACGGGCCCGTTGGCCGGCGGGAAGAGCGTCGAACTGGTCGAAGGAGCGGCCCTGCGCATCACGACGCGGCCCGTGGAAGGCGATGTCCATTGTGTGTCGACGACGTATGCGAATCTACCGCATGATGTCAGCCCCGGCGATCGGATTCTGTTGGCCGACGGCACGATGGAACTGACGGTTGAGTGTGTAACGCCGCCGGACGTGGACTGCCGCGTCGTACGCGGCGGGCCCTTAGGCCAGCACAAAGGCATGAATCTCCCCGGCGTCCGTGTCAGCGCGCCTTCCCTTACGCGCAAGGACATCCAGGATCTGGCCTTCGCGCTCGATCTGGGCGTCGACTATGTCGCGCTTTCTTTTGTGCGCCAGTCCGATGATGTGCGCGACCTGAAGCGGCGCATTGCGGAGGCCGGCGCGCCGACGCGCGTGGTCGCCAAGATCGAGCGGCCCGAGGCGCTCGAGGACTTTGACGCCATCCTTGAGGAGACGGATGCGGTGATGGTGGCCCGAGGCGATCTCGGCGTCGAAGTGGATCTGGACAACGTGCCGCAGATACAGAAGGACCTCATTCGCCGGTGCAACGCCAAAGGGAAGGCCGTGATCACCGCCACGCAGATGCTCGAGTCGATGACGGGCCATTCCCGTCCGACGCGAGCCGAAGTGACCGACGTGGCCAACGCCATCTACGACGGCACCGACGCCGTTATGCTTTCGGGCGAGACCGCCGCGGGCCAGTATCCCATTGAGGCCGTGAAGGTCATGGCCGATATCGCGTTGAAGGCAGACGAGGCGATCGTGGCCGCGCCGAGGCCCGTGCTGACCAGTTCAAACACGTCATGCGCGTGGGAAGGCTCGTTCAGCGATGCCATCGGCCACGCGGTGCGCGACATGGTGGACGCCCTTGACGTCCGCCGCATTGTCTGCTTCACAATGTCCGGCTATACGGCCGCCGCGATTGCGCGCTACCGGCCCCCGATTCCCATCACGGCCATCACGCTTAGCGAGGCCACGCGGCGCCGTTGTGCTTTGTTCTGGGGCGTCGAGGCTGTCCAAGCCGTCGAGGTGAACAACACCGATGAGATGGTGCGTACCGTGGACGACATCCTCCTGAGCCAGGGCCTGGCCAAGATGGGCGACACGGTGGTCATTGTGGCTGGCACGCCCCTCGCCGTCGGCGGCCGAACCAACTTGCTCAAGCTGCATACCGTAGGCGAATAGATGGGCCAGCGGCAGCGGGGCGACTCGGAGAATGAGGCGTGACGTGTTATCCGATCACGTAGCCGAAGATTGGTATCGCGAAGCGTTCGGGATACTGTATTCGGTCGTGTATGCCCATCGCACCGTCGAGGCGGCGGGACCGGAAGTCGCGTTCGCCGCCGCCCAGGTCGACCTGGGGCCCGGCGAACGTGTCCTTGACCTCTGCTGCGGGAACGGGCGGCACATGGTTCACCTTGCTGAACGCGGCGCGCACGTGACGGGCCTGGACTATTCGGAGGCGCTGCTCGCGCTCGCCCGTGACGTCCTGGCCGACGTTTCGACGCAACTGGTTCGCGGGGACATGCGTGCGTTGCCGTTTGGGGCGGCCTTCGACGTCATCTTTAGCTTCTTCACCAGTTTTGGTTACTTCTTCCATGCTGCCGAGAACGTGGCCGTGGTTCGCGGTGTGGCCGATGCGCTCAAGTCGGGCGGGCGTTTCTTCGTCGACTACTTGAACGAGGCCTATGTCGTGCGTACGCTGAATCCGGAGTCCGTGCGCCACTGTTCGGGTCACGAAATCCATGAGTGGCGATGGATTGACGCGACGCGCCGGCGCGTGAACAAGCGGCTGCGCGTCATGAAGGATGGGCGGAGTGTGCACGAGTCCTCGGAGTCGGTTCAGCTCTATTCGGTGGCGGAATTCCGGGCGCTGCTCGAGGGGCAGGGGATTCGGGTGAAACGCTTGTTCGGCGACTACCACGGCGCAGAGGTCTCGGAGGATTGCCCTCGGATGATCGTTGTGGGCGAACGAGAGTGAGGTGGGCGGCCGATGCTGGACGTGTTCGAGGACTACTGCGCTGGGGCGCTGGCGCTAGGGCCGCTTTTCGCCGGCGGGCCGCGCGGTGCGTTGGAAGTGAGGCCGCGGGCGGCGTCGTGGCCTGAGGGTCTCGCCGAGGCCCTCGTTCGATACAACGCCAGTCTCGGGAAATCGGTGACGCTTCGCGGCGATGAGGCGGTAGTCGTCACCGGCCAGCAGCCGGGCGTTCTCACCGGACCGCTCTACACGATCTACAAGGCCATTACCGCAATCCGCCTCGCGCATGCCATCGAGAAACGCCACGGCGTGCCGTGTGTGCCGGTGTTCTGGGTGGCGGGCGACGACCACGACTTCGCGGAGGCGCGCGCCACGTGGATTCTGACCAGGGACTACCGGCCATGGCCGTTTGTTTACGAGCCGGAGGCCGCCGTGGAAGGAAGGCCGATGCGCCGTGTGCCGCTGGCAGCCTCGCTGCATGGGTTGGTCGACGAGGCAGCCCGGCAGGCCCGCGGCTCAGAATTGAGTCGCGAGGTTCGTACGTTTCTCCACGATTCGCTCTCTGATTCGGCGACGATTGAGGCTTGGTTCGCTCGCGTGATGGCGCGCCTATTCGGCAACACGCCGCTCGTCCTGTTCGCGCCGCACATTCCTGAGGCCCGCTACGCGGCGCGGGCGGTCATCCAGCGCGAGATCGTCGATCCCCTCGTGACCACGCGGCGCGTCAACGCCGGCGGTGCCGCACTCACGCAGCTTGGGTACGCGCCCCAGATCGTCAAGGGTGACGACGAGTGCGGATTCTTCTTGGAGATGGGTGAACGCCGGCGGAAAGTGTTGTATGACGGGCGGCGATACGTGATACCCGAAGAGAGCATGACGTGTAGCGTCGATGAGATGCTCGCCTTCCTCGATAGCGCGCCGGAACGGTTTAGTCCGAACGTGGCATTGCGCTGCGTGGTGCAGCAGGCTTTGTTCCCGGCGGTGGCATATGTGGCCGGGCCAGGCGAAGTGGCCTATTGGGCGCAGCTCAAGCCGCTCTTCGGGGATTTCGGATTCGACATGCCTTTCGTGTATCCGCGCGCGCGGGGTGTGTTGACGCCAACGAAAATCGCCAAGCTTCTTGACAAGTTCTCGCTCCAAACGCGTGATCTCGACGAGGGACGCGAGGCGGTGGTACGGCATGCCTTGCGAGCGATCGTGCGGAATCCCGCCCGTGAGGCGCTCGAGCGACGACGGCCCGAGGTCGAGGGCGCGGTCGAGGCGCTGGCGCGTGATCTCGCGGATACCTCGGCGCCCGCCGCCGAGATGGCGGATCGCCTTATCCAGCGCGTTCGCGATGGACTGGACCGAATCGAGCAATCTACCCTTGAGGCTGACGCCGTCCAGGCCGACGCCGTGACGGAGCAGGTCAGACGCGTCTGCGACGCGCTAGCGCCATTCGGCAAGCCGCAAGAGCGCGTGTATACGGTGTTCTCGTTTCTGTTTGAGCACGGGTTTTCGCTGATCGGGCGATTGGCTGAGGAGTTAGATGTCGAGTCATTTCAGGGGAATGAGGTGGTGCTGTGAATGTAGATGTTTTGGCGGTGGGTGCACACCCCGACGATGTCGAGCTAGGCATCGGGGGACTAGTGCACAAACTGGCGACGGCGGGATATGCCGTCGGGATCCTGGATCTGACGCGAGGCGAGATGAGCACGCGCGGTAGTGTTGAGGAGCGCGTGATCGAGGCGCGTGCGGCCGGTGTTTGTCTTGGCGTGGCGGTGCGGACGTGTGCCGGCCTGCCGGATGGGGCCCTAGCCAACACCACTGAGCAGCAACGGGCTGTCATTCCGTTTCTGCGGATGGGGCGCCCGAGGATTCTGATGGCACCGATGGCCGACGATCGGCATCCGGACCACAATGCCGCCCACGCCCTCGTGCGCGATGCCAATTACTTCGCCGGGCTGGCACGTATCGAGACCGGGCATGAGCCCTATCGGGCGCCGCGCTTGTACTACTATCACCCGTACTTCGAGGATCACGCAATACCCCAGTTCGTGGTGGATATCAGCGATCATTTCGCCGCGAAGATCGCCGCCCTTAGGGCACATGCGTCGCAGTTCCACAATCCGGCATACCAGGGCATGCCGACCTTCATCTCGTCGGAGACGTTCTGGAACGCCATCGAGACCAGGGCCGCGTACTGGGGAGCGCGCATCGGGGTTCGATATGGCGAGCCGCTGTGCGCGGATGGGCCTTTGGGTATTGAGCTTCCGCCAGGCTTGGAGGATAGGGTATGAATATCGGCATCACATGCCACGCCACCACGGGCGGGAGCGGCGCGCTGGCCGTCGAGCTCGGCATGGCCTTGGCCGAGCGTGGACACCGCGTCCATTTCGTGACGCTGGGAACGCCGTTCCGCCTCCGGGAAGCCCATGAGAACGTGTTCACGTATTCGGTCGAGACCGTCACGTATCCGGTGCTTCACCACGATCCCTGTTCGTTGGCGTTGGCGGCGCTCATCGCCCAGGTTGCCCGCGAAAAGCATGTCGAGGTGTGGCACGCGCACTACGCCATTCCCCACGCGGCTGCGGCCATCATCGCACGCGAGATGATGGCCGAGGAGAAGCGTTTCAAGCTCGTTACTACGCTTCACGGGACCGACATCACCCTGGTCGGAACACACCCCTCCTTTCTCGAGATCACGCGGTTCTCGATGGAGCGTAGCGATGCCGTGACGACGGTATCCAACTGGCTCCGACATGAAACACAGCGCGAATTCGCACTTTCTCGGCCCATCGAGACTATCTACAACTTCGTCGACCAGGATCGGTTCGTTCCGCGACGCACGGACCGCTCTGACCATGACGGGACCGGCGAGAAGGTGATCATGCACATCTCGAATTTCCGGCCGGTCAAGCGTGTGACCGATGCGGTCCGCGTATTCAAGCGCGTCAGCGAACGGCTCAATGCAAGGCTCGTCATGGTGGGCGATGGCCCGGAGCGCCTGTCCGCGGCGGGCGTGGCCCGGCAGCTCGGTATTGAGGATCGCATCGAGTTCACCGGCATCCGCCAGGATCTCGAGACGTTGATTCCGCGTGCGGATCTCATGCTCCAGCCAAGCGAACACGAGAGTTTTGGCCTCGTGCCGCTCGAGGCCATGGCGTGCGAGGTGCCGGTACTGGCCACGGCGAGCGGCGGCACCTGCGAGGTCGTCGAGGATGGAGTCACGGGCTACCTATGCGAAGTGGGCGATATCGAGACGATGGCCGCGCGGGCCATCGAGGTTCTCGGAGATACCGAACGTGCGAAGGTGATGGGGCGGAATGGCCGTCGCCGTGCCCTCCGCCTGTTCGCGCGCGAAACCACCGTGGATCGGTACGAATCCCTTTACCATCGCCTGGTGGACGCGTAGGGTGCCTCGGGGTCTGGCCAGGAAGGGCCATTTCTGGCGGCGAACGTCATGCGGCAAGCGCCATGGCGAACGCACGTCCTCGTCCGAGGCGTTGTCGTACCACGGCAACCAGACCATCCGCATCATCTGCGAAGGGGGCACCGACTTGCGTGCTTTGTCCAGCACGTAGAAGTCATCGAGAATCCTTGTTCGGATATGCACGCGGCCTTCGGTTGCGAGCCATCCGTAGAACGTGTCGCGCCCGATGCGGTCCGGATGCGGGTAATCCCCCGCCAAGAGACTGCCCTGGGCGTCCCCTTCACCGAATATGATGCTCGCACGCTCCTTGACACATCCTTGGGATCACATCGATATTGATCTGTCAAGGAGGAATCGTCGGAGAGTTTTCGGCCGGACCTCTAGGAGTTACGACAACAACCGGTCATCCTCACCCGCGAGTGCGGTCTCAACCGACCTGAAAGGGCGGCCGGTCACTTGACCGGCCGCCCCTCGCATCATCTCTCTGTCGCGCCCCATAACCTGCATCAGGGCGCGATAGTGAACGCGGCACTCATTGTACGCAAGTCGCTGATGGTGTACGACTGGACGCGGAGTCGGTAGCTTGTTGCGACCGCCAGGTTGGTCGGCACGGTCCATTCCCACGCGCCATCGTTCTCCGTTTTTCGGGCAATCCAGTCGATGAAAGCGCCGCCTTTGTGAAGGCCGACGCGGACGAAATCACCGACTTCGGGGGCATTGCTTTCCCACAGCACTTCGTAGGTTTGGCCAGGGACCAACTGGTCATGGAACCCCGGGTAGAGGATGACCAATGGCGCCAGCGAGATGGTGAACGACGCGTCGCTGGAATCCCGGACCGTGCTGTCGGTGTACGATTGAACGCGGATAGTGTAATCGGCCGCCTCGGTGAGGTCCGTGGGCAGCTTCCAGTAGTACGCGCCATCGTTCGCGGTCTGACGCACGATCCAGTACAGGAATTCTATGCCCTTGTGTAGACCGATGCGCACATCGGCGCCTACGATGTCAGCGTTGCTCGTCCACTGAATCACTTGGACGCTGCCCATTTCCCAGTTCTCCCCGCCGTTCGGCGTCTTCACGCCCACCGGTTTGATGGTGAACGGGGCATCGCTCGCGTCGCGCAGCGCCTCGCTGTCGTAGGATTGCACACGGATGGTATAGTCGTTGGTGGCTTCCTTGTTCGTTGGAACCACCCACGTGAATGATCCGTCGTTATCGGTCTTCCGCGTGATCCACTCGACGAATTCCTCGTTCTTGTGCAAGGCGAGTTTCACGTAGCTGCCCACGAGAGGGCTGTTGCTCTGCCAGGTGATGGCCTTCCAACTCCCGGCGGGCCACTCCTCGCCGCCGTTCGGCGTCAGCAAGACGATCTCACCTTCACCTTCGCCTTCACCTTCGCCTTCGCCTTCACCTTCGCCCTCACCTTCACCTTCACCTTCGCCCTCACCTTCACCTTCACCTTCGCCCTCACCTTCACCTTCACCTTCGCCCTCACCTTCACCCTCGCCTTCGCCACCTTGATACACATCGAGCGTGGACGTTTCCGTTGAGAGTGAATTGGCACGGTTGCTAACTTCGCAATGATACACGCCGCTGTCTTCGAGGATTGTGGACGGAATCAGGAACCAGGCGAAGGTCGCGCCCGGAATGGACTGATCGCCCTTGAACCACTGGTACTGGACGTCGGTGCCGGTAGCTCCGACTAGGAAATAGGCCGGCATGCCGACCAGCACGGACTGATAGGCGGCCGGTTGCGACGTGATGGCCACCGGGTTGTGGACCGTCAGGTGGGCTTCATTCGATACCACCGAGCCGGCCGTGTTGGTCACGGTGCACGTGTAGACGCCCTCGTTGGCTTCCTGTGCCGAGGCGATGAACAAAGTGGCCGTCTGTTGGCCCGACAACACCTGGTCATCCTTGCGCCAGGTGTAGGTAAGGTCGTTTCCTAACGCATCAATCGTGAAGGTGACGGGCTGTCCCGGCCACACCTCATCATCCGAGATGTCGGACACGATGGTCGGGAACAAATTGACGGCGGTGCCGCGCGGGACCGTGGTGGTCCATACATCGCCCGCGTTCAGTTGCCCGCCTTCGCCAATCGCAAACGGTTCATAGGAACCGATCTTCAGGGTGATATCCGATACATCCAGGAACCGGCTGAGATTGACCACGAAGACCTGGTCGAGGTTGTTAAAGACGCTCTCCGAAGCGTTGTACACCCCGTCGATATCGGCCGGAAGGATCACCAACTCAATGAGGTTGGTCGTGTCCGGAGCAATCTGAGCATACATGACATCTTCGTTCCAGAATCCGCTCGCGCAGTATCCGCTTGCCGCGGGACCGCCCTCGAGATTCGGAATCAGCGGACAACTGACCGCCCCGGCTCCATAGGGACTGGGGGCCTTGAGCACGGCGGCGTTCTCGGCGTTGCCCGAGACCATGTTGCTGTTACTGAACATAGGCATGAATTCGTTGCGCGCGGTCTGGTTCATGTTCGAGACCATCGTGAACCGACCGTTCAGTTGCAGGGCTGTGCCGCCCGCGTTGTCGGCTTGGATAACGGTGCCGCCGGCCATGACCACCGAACCGTGCAGCTTCACCGTTCCCGGACAGCCGTAGCCGCCGTCGCCACCGGATCCGCCACGTCCGCCGCGGCTGCCGTTACCGCCCGCGCCGCCACCACCACCCGAGCCGCCGTCGCCGCCCGCGCCGCCATACTGCGTGTCGCCGCCGAGCGCCGGCACGTAAGGTTCAGGAGCCGGGCCACCCGGACTTCCATCCACGGGGGCGCCGCCCGCTGCACCGGCCGATCCCGGATTGCCGTAGCTCCCGTTTGACCCGCCGGACACCACGCCGATGGGCTGGGCCGAGACGTTCAGCACGGCCGATCCGACCTCGAGCAGCCCTTTCGCCGACAGGACGACGCACCCGCCGCCCGACGCGCCGGAACCGCCTGTCCCACCAGCGCCGCCGGAACCGCCGGAACCGCCTGTGCCACCCGTGCCGCCCGCGCCACCTTCACCCTTAGCACCTCCCGTGGCGAAGCCCGCCGTGCCCTTTTCGCCAGCACCACCGGATGTGTTGCCCCCGGCGATATTCGAGAGCGCGTCTCCGCCATTCGCGGCGTTCCCGCCGTTGACACCATTTCCGCCACCGGCCACGCCGCCCGCGCCGCCGCCGCCGCCACCGCCGCCGCCACCACCCGCACCGCCGCCACCGCCGCCGGAGCTAGCGCCCCCCCCGCCGCCGCCGCCACGTCCGCCACTCAGCAGCGCGGAGACGCAGCCGCCGCCACCGCCACCGCCACCGCCGTTGCCGCCCGCGCCGCCGCCGCCGCCAGCGCCACCCCCGCCGCCGGAACCGCCGCCGCCGCCGCCACCACCGCTGCCGCCAGCGAGCACAAGTGTGTCGGCGATCGTGGCCAGAGCCGGATCAAACATGGCGCTTCCCCCGTCGAACCCGGTGCTGCCGTCAAGGCCGGCCGAGGTCGCGTTCGTACCGGCGGTCCCCGAACCGCCATCCGTGCCGTCACCGCCCTTGGCGGCCGCTGCGGAAGTTTCACCGTTAAGCCCCTTGGCGCCGCCGCTCCCGACGGTCGTCGAGGCCTGTCCGCCAGAGCCGATGCCGGAGGAGCCAGTCCCTGTCTGCGGTCCCCCGTTGCCGACTGTACCGTTACCTTGTGTGTTGCCGTAGCCCAGACCGCCGGCCGTGCCGGCCACCCCAGCCACGCCAATACTGCCGTTGCCGCCGTTGCTGCCGTTGGCCGCCTGGCCCCCGCCTGCACCCGCGTCGCCGCCGGAGGCAAATGACGCGATCACGCCGGCGCCCTCGCCGCCGTCACCCCCATCGCCACCGGTGCTGCCTGCGCCGCCGTCGCCGCCTGCGCCACCGTTGCCACCGGCACCCGACGCTCCGCCTCTGCCGCCGCCAGCCACCGGCGTACCATCGGATTTGGGAGATACATCGATGTTACACCCTACGTACATGTCGCCGCTGGCCGTCAGTGACAGCGGACGGCTGCCGGTGACGGTGACGGCGCACGACGAGGGGATGGAAACGTCGGCGAAGTCAAACACGGCGACGCCGTCCACGTTCAGGCCGACAAAGGGCGCACCCGAATCAACGCGTAGCGTGACCGCGCTTGTGTCGACGGTGATTGTGTGTACACCGGACAGAATGAGATTGCCTAGGGCTCCGTTGCTCTCATACACCGCTGCGAGATCCGCTTGCGCGGCGCCGGCAAGGACGATGCCTACGGCTAGGGCGAAGAACACGATTCGTCCTGCATGCTGTCGCATTGTTAGGTACTTCATGGTGCTACTCCTCATATGATCACTCACCGCTTGCACGGAAACCCTCGATTCCGTACGCCTTGTGAAAACACGATCCGCATTGGGTAGACGTGAAGGATTCACTGCAAACCAACGGAGAGGAAAGCAATGCAGCCCACATTGCCGTACCGCAGGTAAATGGTACCACCTTGATGATGTCCAGTCAACCGGTTCGGGCTTCCCGGGGAGAACAGGGCCGCGGGTCAGTTCACCACGATGCCGGGCTATGTCGCGTCGGGGAAACCCATGGCCATGGCGAAGGCCATTTGGAAATCGGGATCGAGCGATAGATCGACATGGGCCGTCAGACCGGCGAGTTGCTGTGCCTGGGCTCGCAGCCTCGAAGAGCACAAGGCCAGTCGCGCGCCGGCGAGGGACGCATTCCCCACGAAGGCGATCCGGTCGCCGGGGAGGCCCGGAGGAAACAGTCCGACGCGTTGTGCGGCGGCCCGGCGCACGTAGTTCCCGAACCCGCCCGCGATGAGTAGACGCCCGACCTTCTCCGGCTCCAATCCCGACTGGCCGAGGAGGATGCCGACGCCCGCCCGGATGGCGGCCGTCGCCAGTTGAAACTCGCGGACGTCTTGTTGGGTCAGGTGAATGGGTTCCCCCGTCTTCGTCTGATCGGCCGAGGCCAAGCGGAAGGCTGGTTCCCCCGCTACTTCGACCAGGCGCGCCCCGAGCGGCTTCGGACACGACACGGGCACGGCGTCGGCGTCTCGAAAGCGTCCCGAGGGCTCCAGAAGGCCGCACTCGAGCAAGCCCGCGACGAGGTCGATGAGGGCCGAGCCACAGATGCCCACGGGCGCTCCCCCTCCAATGACGGCCATCTCGAGATCCTCCCCGAAGGCAACGTGCTCGATAGCGCCCGTGGCGGCCCGCATTCCATCGGAGATACGGGCGCCCTCGAAAGCTGGACCTGCTGCGGTTGAGGCCGCAGATAGCCGACCGTCGTGCCACAGCACGATTTCCCCATTGGTGCCGATATCGACCAAGATGGTGGTATGCTGGGTGTGCGTGATGTCCGTGGCTACCATGCAGGCCACCGTGTCGCCGCCGATGAACCCACCGATCACGGGGAAGAGGTACACGGTTCCGCGCGGGTGGATGGCCAAGCCCAGGTCCGACGCGGAAACCTCGATCGCACGGCCGTAGGCGGGAGTGAACGGCACTTGGCCGAGGGCTCGCGGGTCGATGCCCGCCAGGAGGTGCAGCATCGTTGTGTTGCCGGCAAAGGCCGCCTCATAGACGCTGGAACGTTCTGTGCCCGTGGACTTGGCCAACCCACCGACCAGGTCGTTCAGAGTTTCGACCACGGCCTGCCTCAGATCTTCAAGGCCGCCCTCGTGTTGTGTCGCATGGAGGATCCGCGAGAGTACATCATCGCCGAAGCGCGTCTGCGGATTGACCTCGGAGGCCTCCCCAATGCTCCGGCCCGTGTTCAGATCGACCAGGGCGGCGACAAGCGTCGTCGTGCCGACATCTACGGCGAGTCCGTAGAGTGCCGCTGTCGTATCGCCCGGTTCGAAATCGATGAGTCGGCTGGCGCGAAAGACCGCGGTTCCGCGCCAGTCACATCCGCGAAGGCGCCCCGGAAGTTCCCGCACAACATCAACGTCCACGCTCAACGGGCCCAGGGCACGATCGAGGCGTTCTACATCGGGAGTCGGATCTTCACGAGAAGGCGGGGGGAGATTGACGGCGCACTTCCGGACAAGGCCTTCTCCGGGGCCTATCTCGACACTGGTGTCCGACGCCGTGAGTATCTGGTAGGCCGAGTCCAGCAAGGATTCCTGGGGGATGCCGATGACGCACGGCTCGGTGATCCGTGTCTGGCACGCGAGACGCATACCCTGCGCAACGGCCTCCTCGCCAAGAACCGCCCGTTCCGTATCCGACGCTGAAGAGGGGCCGTCCACGAAGAACACACGGCACTTGCCGCACTTGCCTTGGCCCCCACAGGGCGTGTCGATGGTGAGACCGGCGTGGTGTGCGGCGTCCACCAGGCGCGTTCCGGGCGCGACGTGAACGGTCTTGCCGAAGGGCTCGAACTTCACAGCGATCTCTCTTGATGGCAAGGCGATGGACCTCCGGGCGGAGTGGTTGCTGCGTGCGCCTCAACGCGATGCTCGCATTGCCAGGGAAGCATACACGAGCGTGTGCGCGCACGCAAAACGCCTCGTGTCTGTCCTGATACTGATGGCCGCCATCGCCCGCGGCGCGGCGTTCGAGGTGTACAAGGAAATGAGCAACGGCTATGTGGAGCCGGTGTACCAGGAATACATGGAGAAGGAATGTCGGCTCTCGGGCATCCCGTTCGTGGCACAACCGGAATTGGCCCTGCGCTACAAGGGCGACCCGCTGGAACAGACCTATCGACCGGACCTCGTCTGCTTCGACGCGATCATTGTTGAATTGAAGGCGGTGAAGGAATTGGCGGACGAGGACCGAGCCCAGGTGTTGAATTACCTGAAATCCAGTGGCCTAAGACTGGGGCTGTTGATCAACTTCGGACACCATCCCGGCGTCGAGATCGAGCGGTTTGTGCTGTAGGCACATCATCAACCACCGAATGCACCGAATGCACGGAAAGAAGTCAAGAGGGGCATTGGGCACAATCCTCGATACGAGGCATTTTGCCCATGGAATTGGTCTTACTCGTTTCGGTCTTGCCGTTCTTTCATTTCTGTGTCGTTCGGTGCGTTCCATGGTTGGAAAGAACTGGATCTGCATTCCCACGAGGACCGTGGGAACGAGGAATTCACGGAGGCCAAAAACAGGAAAACCGAGAGAATTCGTCCGCAGATGGCGGAGATTCTGCATTCCCGCGGAACCGTGGGAACGAGGAAAGGGCCAAGGCGCTATGTGCAGTGCGCAAGCTTGCTTGCGCTTTGGCTGTGAGCGGATTTCGCTCCGCGACGCACACGCTGGCTCTCCAACATGGGCGGGCCAGCAAGCTGGCCCCTGGAGTTTGGCCTTTGACTAGATAATTCGACGGTGGGGATTCCTTGTGCTTGCATTTCGGGTGGATTTCCCGTAAAATGGTATCTAGTTAAATGACTAGACACCATTTTCAACCGAGGAGAACGGCCATGGGATTCCCGACGAAGGTCCAACTGATCAAGCGCAAGCAGAGCGAACAGTGGTACATCAATTTCCCCAGCGCCGTGGCCCAGGCCATGGAATTCCAGCGCGGGGAAGTCGTGGAATGGATCGTGGAGGACAAATCGCAACTGGTGCTCAACCGCACGGAGCCCCCGGCGTCGGCGCTCAAAAAAAAACGCCATGGGTCGGCGAAGTCTTCGGGCAGCTCTGGCAAGGATGCCGGGGGGCCTTCAAGCAGCAGCGCACGTTCATGAGAGCCGGGCATCTTGCCGCAGCAGCCTTGGTTGGAATGGGGCGCAAGACCATCACCAACATGCTGGTCACGTCGGGTCAGCAGTTCCAGGATTGTTCGGCCGCGTATCGATTGTTCTCGAAAGACCGGTTCGACCCCGACGCGCTCTTTGCCCCCATCGCCCAACAAGTTCACCCACAACTGCCAGCGGGAGCGCCCTTTGTAGCCGCCATCGACGATACGCTGCTGGGTAAGAGCGGCAGGAAGATTGCCGGCGCGTCCTTTCGACGCGATCCGCTGGGACCCAAATTCCGTGTGAATCTCCGATGGGCCCAACGGTTCCTGCAAGTGGCGGCCGCTCTGCCGGTGGGGCCGGAGTCGGGGGCCGTGCGCACCATCCCTATTGATTTCTACCACGCCCCTACCCCGCGCAAACCCAAGAAAAGCGCGCCGCCCGAACAGTGGCAAGCGTATGAAACCGAACGAAAGGAAGCCAACCTCTGTGAGCTGGCCGTGCAACGCATTCACCACCTGCGCAAGGTCTTGGATTCCTTTCCTGAAGGGACGAACCGACTCCTGTGGCTCCAGGGCGACGGCGGATACACCAATGAGACCATCCTGAAACAGTTGCCGCCCCGAACGGTCTACACCGGACGCATCCGCCAAGATGCCTCCCTCTATTATCTGCCCGAATCTGCCGACGCGGCTCCCAAGGGACGCAAACGGGTCTATGGCGCGCTGGCGCCCACGCCTGAACAGGTCCGCCAAGACGACACCATCCCCTGGCAATCCATCTGCGTGTGGGCGGCGGGAGGGTTTCACACGACACGCGTCAAGACCCTGGCGCCCCTGCGTTCCCGCATGGCTGGACAACACCATAATCTACGGCTTGTCGTAATCGAGCCCCTGGGATACCGCTTGCGCAAGAACAGCAAGATTCTTTACCGCAAGCCCGCCTACCTGATTTGCACCGAACTATCCGTCTCTTGCCAAGAAATCGTCCAGGCCTATGTCTGGCGCTGGGAGATTGAGGTCAACCATCGCGACGAGAAGACCATCCTCGGTGTGGGCCAAGCGCAAGTCCGCCACCCCTCGGCCGCCGCACGCGTACCCGCCTTTCTCGTGGCGTGCTACGCCATGGCCCTGCTCGCCGCGCAACACGTTGCCCGTACCAACCCCAACCACGAGGCGCTACCCCTGCCCGTGTGGCAAAAGAAAGGAACACCTCACCGACCCTCGTTCCAACACATCGTCCAAAGCATCCGCGCCGAACTGTGGGCACCAGCCCTGGGCATCCAACATTTCTCCGACTTCGCGACCCGCCATACCCAGGCCGCGAACGCCCAGAAATACAAACCCAACGTCGCCGACGCCGTGCTCTACGCCTGTAACTGACCGGTAGAACAACAGCCGTCTACCGAAAGCAATGACGATGCTGCGGCTTTCCTCTGCGAATCGCCTCTTCTTGCGTGGTCTGAAGCCCGAGATGACACGGAGAGTGCTCCAGACGATAGGGCGAAGGCCCTCGCTTTGACCAAGAGAAGAGTCTGCGCCGAACCGGCACGAAGCCACGCGTACCCTGACATCCGGTAGCGCGACATGGTGACCGTGCTACTCCTCCTCGCCTTCCTCGCCGTCATCCTCCCAGGAGAAGAGCCCTTGCTCGACGAGCAGGTTGAGGTAGATGTCGCGCCGCTGAGGGATCCACACGTCGGGGATGTAGGTGTCCATGTCGGGCAAAACGCCGGCCATCAAGGCACGGAGCTCGTCGAACCGCGCCCGGATGTTGGCGTTCTGCAGGGCGCCGTCGTCCTCGATGAAATGTTTCCTGACGCGTTCGGCGAAGAGTTCGCGGAACTGGGCGTTCTCGCTGAGTCCCTGGTAGAGCCATGGGATAGGGGCGTTCTCGCCGTTGAGGCCGAAACCGACGCCCCACATCGTGACCGGGAACTCGATGAAGGGGTTGGCGTCGACGTAACCTTCGTTCATGGCGGCTTCCGAATCCCAGACAAACGCCATCCACTCACCCCCGGATGTCCGTTCTTGGGCTACGACCCAGTTGTGGTTGGGCCAATCCCAGTTCGCAATGTACGTCTCGAGAATGATGTAGTCGATGAACTCCTTGACCCTCACGAGAGCCCGGATGCGGTCATACATAGCGTCATCCGACAAGTCCACCGTAACGATAAAGCCCAGCAGGGCGTACAAGGCCTCGGTGTCACCGTCTGTGGCCCCGCTCGGACTGACGACGTCCCAGGCCTTCTTGCTCTTGAAAGCCTCCTGAAGGAAATCCTCGTGAAACCGTTCGGTCAGATTGAAGTAGCTCTTGTACTGGCCGTTAATGTAGAGGTTCACCATAGTCCCCAAGCTCGACACTTGGCCCATATCGTTGAACAGCCGCCGCGCCAACTCGTCCGTGATAAAAGGATTGTACTGGTCGTTGTGACCGCCTCTCAGGACGAGCTGCTTGTAGCGTTCGACCTTGGACTCCTCAAAGAGCGGATAGCGCAACATGTCGGCGCCGTATTTCTCGTCGAAGTAGAAGCGAAACGAGAACTTGGTGTACGGCTGAGACCAGTCGTCCGCCCGCCGCGTCCGGGCGCGCAACAGGCTTCCTCCGTGGATGCGCAGACCGCAATTGATCTGGAATCCGGCGGACTTGTCGACCGGGAGGAATTCGATCGAGGCCGGGCGTTCATAGTCTTCGCCACGCTCGGTGGGATTGTTGTAGTCGTCAGGGCCGTCCGCGTACCAGATGCCGCCGGGCTTGTCAGGCTCATAGTGGCCGCCGACAATCGCCATCACACCGTTGGGTTCGTACAGCGTCTCGTGCTCGTCGCCGACCAGACAAAGGGCTGGCAGCGATTTCTCGGCGTCGCTCACGTCCACCAGGTAGGTGGCCGTCACGACTCTCGACGGGAAGTACTCATCGTGATACGCCAAGGCGCGCACGGCCGTGTTGCCATTCACGCGGAGCGCGCCGGCATAGACGGTCCCAGCATCTTTGGTCGGCTCGCTGCCGTCCAACGTGTAGCGGATGGTCGCCCCGGTCGTCTTGCAAGTGAGAGTCAGATTGAAGGGATAGTCGTAGAATCCGTGAGGCGAACTGAAATCCGGCGCCTGGGCGATGCCGATATAAGCCTTTCCGCCGATGTTCGGCCCACCGGGCGTCGGTGTATCGAAATACCGGAACTCACCGTCGGATCCGTAGCGGCCGTAGCTGATATCCGAGAGTTGCACCGGAAAGGCTGGCGAAAACGCGTCCACGGACGACTTCCTGCCGGACGCATTGAACAGAGCGAGATACTCGCCATCACCGCTGAACTTGAAGTTTGTGTGCAGCTCGCCACCACCCGTCGGACGCCGATCCTTGTCCGACGCGAAAACGATCAGGTAGGACTTCGCCGCGAGCGTAACCTCAGGAAACACCCACTTCTCCGGCACGTTCGGATCGTCCGTAAGCCGCCACCCGGCGAGTGACACCGCCACGTCCATGGGATTGTACAACTCGATCCAGTCCTCATCGTCACCGTCTTCATCCTCCAAGCCTGACGTGTTTGCCGCCATGAGTTCGTTGAGGAGAACGGATTCTTCGACGGTGATGAGATTTGCCTGCGTGTTCGTGTCCGAGCCGACGGACGTCGTCACCGTTAGCGCCACGCGATAGGTCCCCGGCTGCGTATACGTGTGGGTGGGGTTCCTGTCCGAACTCGAGCCGCCGTCGCCGAAGTCCCACGCCCACGCGGTGATGTCGGCGGTTCCCGGATCCGAGTTGTCGGCAAACTGCACCCGGAGCGGCGCGTAGCCGGCAACCGGTGCGACGGCAAACGCAGCCGACGGCGCCACGGGCTCCTCTTCCGGAGGCGGCGTAGGGCATCCTGCAAGAAGAGCCATCAGTACACCGATCAAAAGAGCGTTGAGGATCATCTCCGCATTCCGCATAGATTCCCATCCTTTTCTCGTGCCCCGGCAACGCGGGGCCACACTATCGCCTGTATCACGGAGCGAGCGCTAGCCGCACGTCGACGACCTCGCCCGACACCAAGACCCCGGGGGGCAGGTCTGCAATCAGAAGCGGCACGCCCCACTCGGGAATGTTTGGGTTGAGTTGGACCGGCAACGGCAATGGCTCGAAGTACGCGCCCACCCGCACGACCGTGCCTTCGAACACACGAGCCGGACTCGTGCGGACGCTCAACAGGACCTTCGCGCCTTCTTCGACATTTCTGAATCGCGCATCCTTTGCGTAGGCCACAACCCGATTCGCGCTCTCCGGGGCAATCGTCACAACGGGCTGCCCGGCAAGGACGGTCTCGCCTGGATGACGCAATACTTGTCGAACCTGGCCGGTCGCCGGGGCCTTAAGGACGAGCGAGTCAACCTGCCTACGGACCTCGTCGGCCCGCGCGCGCTGTGCCTCGACGGCCCGCTGCAACGGCTCAAGAATAACCGCCGCATCGGGGGTCACGGCCCCCTGTTCAAATTCGTTCTGCCGCGCCTCGGCGTCTTGCACCCGTTGCCGCGCCAAGGCTAACGCCTGCATATTCTGTTCGATCTTCTTCTTGAGCGACTCGTACTCGATCGAGGTCTCGTCAATGGTCGTTTGATCGATGATCCGTTCCGCGGCCAGCGCCTTCTGCCGGTCAAGGATGACGCCAAGCCACTTGAGACGCACGGCGTCGGCGTCCTGCTCCACTTCGCGATCCGAGAGGTCGAGTAGGGCCTCCTCATGATCCAATGCCAGGTTGCGCAGCGCGCGGCCCTCGTCCAGCAGGGAGTCGCGCGCATCCGCGTCGAGTTGGACGCGGGCAGCCTCGAGTTCCGCGCGTGCGGCCAACGTATCCTGCTCGGCCGTGGCAAGAACGGCATCGAGCAGCGTCGTGTCCATAACCGCCACCACGTCACCGGCATTGACGCCATCCAGAATGTCGACCGTCACGCCTTCCAGCCGCCCGTCGGCCAGCGGCGCCACTATCACCTCCCGCAACTCAGCCATCCCCACGGCCCGAATGCCACGCATCTGATGGTCGCGCACGGCGAGTATGACGGCAATCGCCACGAGCCAGACAACCAGCGGTAGCGTGCGGCGACGCATCAGCAGCAGACGCCGTGTCCATGGGGTCCGAATCTTGCGCCTTTTCTCGCCCATGATCAGACCTCTGTCTCATCTTCTTGGAAGAAGAAAGTCAACTGCGACACACCCTGCATCGCCTCGAGCTCCTGCACCAGCCGGTCGGACAAGGTGGGATTACGCATGGTCAACCGGTAGGCGAGTTCACCGAGGTCGGGCGCCGGAAAGCGTTGCGACATCAGATGGGCCCGACGGCAGTGTCGGTGCAACACGGCGTGAAGCGCCCGGTGGTCGGTTTCGCCGACGGCCACCTGAAAGCGCAATAGCGCGTCTCCTGAACGCCGGCTCCCAAACTGGCTCCAATACATATACAAGATTACAATGCACAAGATGACCGTACCCAGTACGGCCACGGAATACGCGCCGATGCCGACGGCCATGCCAACCACCAGGGCAAAGAACACGAAGGCCGTGTCGCGCGTATCTTTGAGGATGTTACGAAAACGCACCACGGCCAGGGCGCCGATGAGTCCCAGGGCTACTACCACGTTGTTCGCGATCACCATCATGCTCAGCGTCACGATCATGGTCAGCAACACCACGGCCTGAACAAAAGAACGACTATAGGAAAGGCCCGAGTGCGTGTACATATAGACCCATGCCGCCAGTTGCCCCAACACAAACGCCAGGAGCAGCCCGACGATTGTCCCCCCGACGGTGAGGCGGTCCATGGGGGCCAACGTGGAGAGCGTGTCGATCAAATTCATAGGAATAACCTCGACGGATCGGGGCCCGCGACGGATACGCCACCGTTGTGAAGCCGGATCACACAAATCACGTACTTCGCTATCGAATCACGCACAAGATGGAACCGTTGAACAGCCTCGTGCACCCAACGAGGAAACGCGTTCGTGAATTTCACCTCGAGAATCACCGCGCCTCGGCCAACGGCCCGCCACTCGCCTTCCTCCTGCGGAAAAGGCTCGGAACAGCCATGTGCCGGGAAACACGCCAAGTCACGGTCGAAGGTGATCCGGACCGCATCCTCATGGCGCGCCATATAGGCCTCTCGAACGTACCGCACATTCACCCGGGGCGTCGCGCCAATACGCTCCATGGTGTCTCGAAACTTGAAAGCCTTGTTCAAGAGACGTCCGCTGCACGCGGCGGCCAGGTCGCCCACCGTCGCACGGCCGGCCAGCAATCGTCGAGCCACCTCTCTGGGCACACGAACACGATCTTTGAGGATAACCTGGTCGGATCGCCGCTTGATTTCGAGAAAAACCGGCTCGTCGGGTGAACTGTCGTAGTAGCGGATTCGCATCTTGAATCGGTTTCGCTTGCCGGCCACGGACGAATGGTAGAGCGCCAGGTCCGGCGTATCGAGATAGAGGCTGTGGATGGTGTAGCAGGCGTTTTCGTCCGTGTAGGCGTCCGGAACGACAAAGGGCTGGATGAAACCTCGCACAGCTTGAGCCATAAGCTCGCCAATACGGTACTTCGCCTCAAACCGCTGAGACACAACGGTCGCAAGCGGACTGAAAGGCTCCTCAAAGACGCTCATTCCGACACCACCCCGCTTCCCTTGTCTCGCGGCATCCTCGTTGCCGCCCAAGGCACGCGACTCCCTTCTCCAAGGTCCAGTGTATCATGGGTTTACCAAAAGTGCAACACGCCACCCGTCAAATCCCGAGATCTAGCACGGCCCATATGTTAACGCTCGACATCTTCAAGGTTAAATGCATTTTTCGTATTCCTGTTCTCCGGCCCAGGAACGCGTAGACTTAGCACTGCCCGATGAACTCCGCACAAGCACTGCGCTTGCCGGAATCCCCGAGGCATTTGCGAAATAGCCCGCTCGCCGGGAGGCCAAGCGCGCTATTCCGCAAATGCCTTCGTAGGTTGAATTGTCTTGCCGTAACGCATCAACTTGCGCAGAAACCGCGTATACACCCAAGCGGGAGGCACGGCCTTCGTGCCGCGGAACAGGTCGAAGCCACACAACTGGAGGATTTCCTAGGCGTAGGCGTAGGCGTAGGCGTAGCACCGGCTACCTCCCCTCCGAGTCCCCGAGGAAGGCTGTCTGTTAGCATGCATAGGTTCGAAGTGGATGGGTAAGCTTGGAAAAAAGG
>ERZ795056.880-NODE-880-length-36748-cov-6.714850_pt1 | contig 36748 bp, 30 predicted proteins | sample MGYA00375140_ERZ795056 | MGnify/ENA primary metagenome ERZ795056 (study PRJEB30185, sample SAMN05720227) | activated sludge metagenome | isolation source: Anaerobic digester | place: USA | collected 2015-03-09 ...
TACGGGGTATCGGGTAACAATCGTATACAGGACTGGGCCTTTTTGGATTTAATGCAGAGTAATAACTATCCGCTGGGATCCGGCAACGGAAATTCCTCTACCGGACAGGGCAGTTCGCCAACCATAGCAGGAAACGGCAATGTAACATGGGAAAGTACCTTTCAAACCAACCTTGGCATGGATGCATCATTCCTGAAGAACCGTTTAAATTTGTCAGTGGATGTATATTCCTCCAAAACCGATCAATTATTATTGCAGCAATCGGCCATGGCTTTTACCGGTGTGCCGCAATTCTGGAACAATATCGGAAGCCTTCGAAACAAAGGGCTTGAAGTGGAATTGTCTTCAACCAATATTCTTACCAAGCAGTTTAAATGGACCACTTCGGCTAATATTTCGATAGTACGCAACGAAATTATTGAACTTGGCCAGGAGGCTTACCTCTTAAACCAGGGTGAACGTACCGAAGTGTATCAGAACAAAGTGGGAGACCCGCTGATACAGTACCTGGGTTATAAAACCGATGGTGTATGGTTGTCGCAGGCTGATATTGATGCGGCAAAGGCCAAAGGACTAACCAGTTCACTGAGCAACGTATTTATTCCGGGTGGCCTTAAGCTGGTGGATGTAAATGGCGATAATGTGCTGGATACCAAAGACCGGACAATCATTGGAAATCCTTATCCCGACTTCACCTGGGGGCTCACCAACAACTTCGCCTATAAATCATTTGATTTTACATTCACCTTCCAGGGCGTGCAGGGTGGCGAATTGATTAATGGTGATGCCAATTACAATGAATCGCGCCGCATGATGCGTGTATTTACAAACAATCGCTGGTTAAGCCCCATGAATCCAGGTGATGGTAAAACCCCTTATTCAACAGCCGGGTTTAACTGGATGCTGACGGACTATGTGGTTGAAAATGCATCGTACTGGGCCTTGCGCGACCTGAATTTTGGTTATACCCTTCCCGAGAAGGTTGCAAAAGCCATGAAGATGAGTTCACTGCGTCTCTACTTTGCAGCGCAAAACCTCTACTTCCATATGGCAGACAATTACCGGGCACTTAACCCCGAAGGACGGTCGAATGGAGGGCCTTATGCATCTACGCTTATTGATGGCTACCAGCGCGGAAGTTTCCCCGTTCCAAAAACATTTGTGTTTGGCATTGACCTTAATTTTTAACTGTAAAAACCGATTGAATATGAAACGCATTTCCATAATATTACTGCTTGCCGTTTTCGGAATTACAGCATGCGAAAAGGCCATTGACCTGTACCCGCAAAGCAACCTGAATACAGCCACTTTTTACAAGACCACAGGCGAAATAAATATTGCACTGGTGGGCTGCTACAACGGCCTGCAAAAGGTGATGACCGATGAGTGGACCCTGACAGAACTCCGAAGCGATAACGTAGTGCAGGGCAATGCAGCAAGTACATCAACTGTTAACCGCGACCTGAGCGATCTTGACATGTTTTTTCCCAATACTTCGCATGCAGGCTTGTACAACTACTGGATAAATTCCTATTATAACATTCGCAATATTAACCTGGTGCTGAATAGCCTTCAGGTTAATTATAACCCTGCCACAGGTGCCAATACCTACGATAAACTGGACCTTGCAGTATTGGAAGCCGATCGGAAGAAGATGGCATCGGAAGCTTGTTTCCTTAGGGCGCACCATTATTTCAATCTTGTTCGGCTGTACGGTGGCGTTTTCCTTGTACACGAACCTTTGGCTCCTTTGGATGCCAAATTAATGAACCGTTCTTCGGTGGATGATATTTACAAATTGATAATTGCTGACCTGCAAAGCGCCGCCACAAACGGCGTTTCGCAAAAGTTTGCCCAAATATCTGCCGCCGACCTCGGGCGGGTAAACAGCTGGGGTGCCAAAGCGTTGTTAGCCAAAGTGTATCTTACCCTTAACCGTAAGGCAGATGCCATTGCATTACTCCAGGATGTAATATCAAACAGCGGATACAGTCTTCAGGCAAATTATGCCAATATCTTTTCCATAACTTCCGAAATGAATTCGGAGATCATGTTTGCTGTGCGCTACAAGGCAGGCGGATTGGGCATCGGTTCGCCATTTGGCAATTTGTTTGCTCCGCTCAACAGCGGTTCCGCAGTGGTAAATGGTGATGGCAGCGGGCTTTGCTATCCGGCAATGGAACTTAACAACCAATATCTTGCAACCGACCTGCGAAAACCTGTGAACATTGGTGTATATGGTACCGGAAGCAGTACAAGGCTTTATCCTAAAAAGCATGTCAACACACAGATCGTTGTGCGGGATGGTGAAACCGACTGGCCCTTGTTGCGCTATGCCGATGTTTTGCTGATGATGGCAGAGGCACAAGGCAATTCATCTTCTTCAATTTCCTTTATAAATCTTGTAAGGCAAAGGGCAGGATTAACGGCCTTAAATGCTGCAGATATTTCATCGGTTGATTTGTTTGAGAATGCGCTTGCAACCGAAAGAAAACTGGAATTTGCATTTGAAAACCAACGGTGGTTTGATATGCTTCGGTTTAATACATCGCTTACTACCATTAAGGCTGACCAAACGCTGAAAAACCATTTCGCAGTAATGTATCCCCTGCATTATATCAGCTATCCTTCGCCGAGGCTTACGCTGGCCGAACTGCAGGCAAAAGTTACAAACGACAAGTTATTGTTACCCATTCCTCAGCGTGAAATTGATAACAATACACAATTGGTTATTTCTCAAAACCCCGGGTACTAATGAATAACCACAATAAAATTGCAAGGTTCGTTTTCATCATCATTTGGCTTGCTTCGGTTGCAGGGGCCTTTGGTCAGTCATCCGCCGATACCACCTACAAGCCTGTTCAATATCCTGCGGACTATACAGCCCAACTGGATGTGGTGTACACCCGCGCAGATAATTGGGAAGGAAAACTCGATGTTTATTTCCCGCAAAAATCGGGCAAGCCCGTTCCAATGGTCATTAATATACACGGCGGAGGGTGGAACCATGGGGTTAAGGAATCTCAAACAGGCTTCAGTACTTTTTTTAAGGCAGGCTTTGCAGTGGCCAATATTGAATATCGCCTTACGGGTCAGGCTACCGCCCCGGCTGCCATTGAAGATACAAGGTGCGCGATCATTTATTTAGTAAGGAATGCAAAGCCCTTAAATATTGATGTTAACAGAATAGTAATGATGGGTGGGAGTGCCGGGGGCCACCTTGCGCTGATGGGAGGACTATTGGGAAACGACCGCCGGTTTGATGGAAACTGTAAGGGGACAGAGCAAATTAAAGTTTTTGCCATTATTGATAAGTATGGTATTTCCGACGTTTGGGATTGGGGGTATGGTAATAAAATAAGGAGTAAATCGGCCATTAACTGGCTGGGTAGCAAAGCCAATGATGAGGAATTTGCAAAATCGGTTTCGCCCATAAACTACATCACACGCAATACACCCCCGGTTTTTATTGTTCATGGTGATGCCGACCCTACCGTGCCTTATCAGCAATCAGTTGATTTGCATAAAAAATTATTGGAGGCGGGTGTAAAAACTGAGTTTATAACTATACCCGGTGGCCTGCATGGAAAGTTTGATAAGGAACAGAATTCAATGGTGAATAAGGCAATCATTAATTTTCTTACTTCTATTCCTGGCTTTAAGTAAATATAACGTGAATCTTTTTTTTCAATACCGGATATTGGTAATCACCACAATGCTGTTATTTGCTGTGCCCGGCATTTTTGGGCAGCCTGCGGTACTCATTGCAAATGGGCCGGGTAATACCTATGAATTGATCAACAGTGTTTTGGCTCCTGGATTTGATGTGGTTGAGCATCCGGAATGTGTACATGGTGCGTTTGGCAGGCATATTGCCGAAGTTTGGGATAATGATTTAAATGCTTATGTATTTGAGTTCTACAGCCATGTGGCACAGGATAATGACCGTTGTATTAATTTCGACAGGCAACGGATTGAAATTAAAACCTATGATAAATCTCCGGATAGCCTGATTGGTACAAGGGGTGAAACCATTACCTATAAATGGCTTTTTAAGATTCCGGTTGGGTTTAAGGTATCTTCAAATTTCACCCATATTCATCAGATTAAACCGGTGAATGGCGATGATGGGGATCCGCTTTTCACCCTTACGGCGAGAAAAGGTAATCCAAACAAAATGGAGCTGATTCACAATAACAACACCAAGGTTGCCATTGTAAATCTTTCCTTGTTTGAGGGTGAATGGGTAGAGGCTACTGAAGTGGTAAAAGTTGGTTCCAATGGCACCTATACGATGATGATCAGAAGGGTCAAGGATAATGCCACCCTAATCAGTTATGGAAATAATAACCTGATGACCATTCGGTCTGATAATGATTTTATCAGGCCAAAATGGGGCATTTACCGGAGCTTGTTAAATGCGCAGGATTTAAGAGACGATTCCATCCGTTTTAATTTCATTAGCATTGAAGAAGGAGAAAAGCCTTTGCCGGTAGGTTTAAGCGATTTCAAAGCAATTTTGAATAAGCATGTTGTTGAAATAAACTGGACCACCAAAACCGAACAAAACAATCACTATTTTTCAATTGAGCGGTCCGAAAACGGGAATCAGTTTCACGAAATTGGCCAGGTTATGGGTGTTGGAAATAGTAATCAGCAGCAGCAATATCAGTTTGCAGATATCAAACCCCATCCTGGCAAGAATTATTATCGTTTAAAGCAGGTAGATTTTTCGGCAAATCATATTTTTTCCAATATAGTTGTTCTTTCTTTTCCTAACCTTTTTGATAAGGGGCTCTGTATTTTCCCCAATCCTGTTCACGATTATCTGCAAATTCAATTGCACCCGGCCGAAGAAACTTACAGGGCAGTGGTAATGAATGTATATGGGCGGATAATTTTAAGCAGTTCAGGTACACCCTATACGCTAAGTAAGGAATTCAGCAGTAATATTAACCAATTAGTAAAGGGTATATATTTCCTTCAAATCTCCCGAAAGGATACTTTTTATTCATCCGGATTTTATAAGTATTAAATTTTTATTTTATTAATGCTACCATCATGAAAAACATTTACTTTTTTAAAGGCTATGCAGTCATTCTGGGACTTTTGTTAACATCCTTGTTTTCATTTGGCCAAACAACTTATTACTGGGTAGGAGGTACAAGTGAACTACCCATTGGGGATGGCAATAACTGGAATACACAGATTAATGGCACCGGTGATTCAAGGGCTACTCCCATGGATTCTGATATATTGGTATTTGACGGAACCAATGTAGGCGGAGGAACGGCAACCACGGGTACAGTAAGGGTAACCATAACCGGCAATACTTTATCTCAACTTATTTTTAAAAATGGTGCCAATGTAATTTTTAGCAGGATTGGCGGAACTACGGGTACCATTACTTTAAATGGTGATGCAAGTGATGATCCTGATTTACTGGTAACTTCAGGCTCCAACCTTACCATTGATAGTGATTTGGGAAATGGTAATGTAAATATTGCCCTTACCTCTTTTGCAACAGGAGAAGTGGGTAATGGTTGTTCCATCAAAATTACCAATACAGGAACCCATCGAATAACCTCCCAAAAGGAAAATGGTATCGTTTTTAAAACTGGTTCAACCTTTTATTCGGCAGGTACGCCTGCAAGTGGGGCTTATCCATTTGGCAGCAGTTCGCAGGGTGTACAATATGGCATCAAATTTGAAAAGGGATCCAATTTGATTGTTACCGGAACCAAAAGCCCAATGGGAAACAGTTCCACTTTTCAGTCGTGCAGGATGGAGCCGGGAAGTAATTTTATACTGAGAACTAGTATAACAACAGGCAATGGTTCATGGAGTAATCTTAAGATTTTTGGAAATATTACGGTTGAGAATAATGCAATTTTTTTGGCAGATGGCCCGTTTTATAAAATTGATAGTTTAACCGTACAAAGCGGAAGTACCTTAACCACCCATTCAAGTGGAAATACTGCCGTTCTTGGTAATTTGTTGGTAGATGGCAACCTGAATGCGCCTGCAGGCAGCACCAATGTTTTGGTGATGGGTGGCAGTGTACCTCAAACCATTTCAGGCTCAGGAACCATTACGGTACCGAGCTTTACAGTAGCTAACTACAGCAATGTAACCTTATTAAAAACGGTAACAGTTGCTACCACCTGCAATATTGTGGGCACATTAAATCTTGGTCCTTCAGGTATGTTGGCCGGTACTGCTAACTTAACTTCAAGGGTAAATCAAACCCCCGTAACATTTACCGGAAATACAACCGCAGGTTCTTTTATTGTTACCAATGTTACTTCACCCACAGGCATTACAGGATTGTTTATAAAAGGGAGCGGTATAGCAGAAAATACCAATGTGGTTGGTTTTTCTTCTTCCAATTCGGCAGTCAATTTATCAAAACCTGCATCTGAAACAACCACAGGTACCACTTTTACTTTTGCAAGCGATACGGCAACATTGGTATTTAATAGTGCAGATGGTGCAAATGTATTGGGTACTTCGGGTACCAAGGCCTTTCAATCGGGTAGTAATTACATAATTAATGCGGCTACAAGCAGTCCGTTTGGCATTGGTACCGATGCGGCATCAAGCTTAAATTTGGGCAGCGTTTCTATTAATGCAGCAGTAGTAACCAACTACAGCACCCGGATTGGAGGTAAACTTAACCTGGGGGACGGGGGTATATTAACTATCCGGGCTTCGGACACCGTGCGGATAACTTCTGCATCTGAAATTGGCGGCGCCCCATTTAGCCAGGCAAAATACATTGTTAGCCAGGTATCCGGTGCAAATGCAGGCGTACTCAGGTTCGACGGTTTTATTACCCCAAGGCTTTTCCCAATAGGATCAGCCACCAATTATTTGCCGGTCACACTTTCTCCAACTTTGGAAAGTGATTTTGCTGTAAGTGTATTTGAAGGGATTACTGCCGATGGCACCCCCGTCGGTACAGCATTTACCAGCGATCAAAAAGCGAAAGTGGTAAACAGTGTATGGACCATTAACCGGGTTTCCGGTACAGGGGTTGCCGAAGTAAAACTTGGTTGGCCAACAGGGTTAGAAGGCAGTGAATTTACCAATTACCCGGATGCATCAGTTGGCATTGGCCGCTATAATGGCAGCTCGTGGGAGCAGGTAATTGGAAGTGGTGATAATGCCAACAATATTGCTATGGCAAATTTTAGCGAGTTCTCACCTTTTAGTGTTGGACAGTTAGGTTTTGTACTGCCCCTGCAGTTTAGTGAGGTTACCGCTACAGTAAAGCAACAAGGCGTTGACCTGAGTTGGAATTTATTAATTGATGAAAAGGGCAACCGGTTTGGGGTGGAAAGAAGCACAGATGGAATGAAATTTACAGAAGTTGGCTCTGTGGAGGGTAATTCATCGAAAAGCTATCATTTTTTGGATGCAGATAATGTATTTTCAAAAAGTTTTTATCGTATTAAGCTAACCCGTACCAATGGTCACATGCTTTACAGCAATATGATTATGGTAAATAAGGTTGCCGGTGTAGAAATAGTGGTTTATCCCAATCCTGCATCAGAAACCATAGTGGTTGCCGGGTTAAAAGAGCAAGGCATTTTGAGCATATTTAATGCATCAGGGCAAAGGGTGATGCAAAAAGTGACCAATGCAAATTCCATAAGTATTGATGTATCTGCTTTGCAGGGAGGAATTTATTTTATTGAGTTGTCAGGTAAGCAAGCTACCCGCAGGACTTTTATTAAAAAGTAAGGATAAGATTTAATCAGGTGAGAAAATAAGGAAACAATAATGAAAATCAAAGGCCTTCGATGGTGGATCATTACCCTGATTGCTATAGCAACGGTAATTAATTATATTGATCGCAGCGCCATCAATATCATGTGGCCTTACATCTACAAGGATTTTGGTATTGCCGATGCGGATAATAAAAATGCATTGGCATTGCTTACTACCTTTTTTATGATAGCCTATGCCATTGGCCAAACGGTAACCGGGAAAATGATGGATGCCATTGGAACTAAGCTGGGCATGGTTGTATCTATAGTGGGGTGGAGTATTTCCATTGCGTTGCATGCCGTTGCAAGAACCATGCTTTCCTTTAATATTTTTCGTTTTTTTCTTGGATTAAGTGAAGCAGGTAACTGGCCGGGTGCCACAAAGAGTAATGCGGAATGGTTTCCGGCAAAGGAAAGGGCTATTGCACAGGGTATTTTTGGAGCCGGCGCCTCGCTTGGGTCTGTGGTAAGTGCCCCGGTAATAGCCTTGCTGTATCTTTCTATTGGCTGGCAGGGCACCTTTGTTGGTATTGCAATGCTTGGTATTTTGTGGGTAATTCCCTGGGTAATTATTAATAAAACCACGCCCGACAAGCATCCTTGGATTACCAAAGAGGAACAGGCGCATATCCTGGATTGCCCGGTAGATCAGGCCACTTCTGTAAAAGAAGTTCAGGTGTTTACTTGGAGGGAATTGCTGCGTTTTAAAACTACCTGGAGTATTATTTCCTCCCGCTTTTTTATTGATCCCGTGTGGTGGTTGTTTGTTACCTGGTTACCTACGTTCTTAAAGGAGCAGTTCGCTTTTGATATCAAACAGATTGGGGCATTTGCCTGGTTCCCTTATTTAATGGCAGCCATTGGCAGCCTGTTGGGAGGCTATTATTCCTCCATGCAGATACGAAGGGGTGTAAGCGCCGTAGAAGCCCGCAAAAAGGCTATTACCATTGGCAGTGTAATTATGCTTGTTTCCCTGGTGGTAACCGCATTTATGCTGAATGACCTCAAACAGCAACCGGCTGTTGCCATTGGCTTGATCAGTATTACCTTATTCGGCTTTCAGTTTTTAATCAACAATATTCAAACCCTGCCGGCTGATTTTTTTAATGGTAAAAATGTAGGTACCGTTGCCGGCATGGGCGGTACTGCGGCTGTGGCAGGCGTATTAATTACTACCTGGATGGTGCCTGTTCTTACCAAAACAAGTTATGTTTCGTTTTTTATCCTAGCGGCCATATTGGTGCCCATGGCCTGGTTATCGCTTAAGTTTTTTGCAAAAAGGGAAATGTAGTATTGCGAATGGTACCTTTAGCAATCTTTCCTGAACGATGGAAAGAAATATTAGGTTACCATCAAAGCATTTTATATGAACATGAAAGCATTAATAGCAATTGTTTTATTGTTTTCTTTTTCAGCCATTGCTCAGCAAAACCCTAAGCCAAATGTGCTGTTTATTGCCATTGATGATTTAAAGCCAGTTTTAGGCTGTTATGGGAATAGCCTGGTAAAAACACCCAATATTGACAGGTTGGCAAAAATGGGTACCTTGTTTGGGAACAACTATGTGCAGCAGGCAGTATGCGGGCCTACCCGGGCAAGTTTGATGACGGGTATGCGTCCTGATTATACCAAAGTATGGGATTTAAAAACGAGGATGAGAGATGTAAATCCGGACATTTTAAGTTTGCCGCAACACCTGATTGCACAAGGATATATCACACTGGGTATTGGTAAAGTTTATGACCCCCGCTGTGTAGATAATGACCTCGATAAACCATCATGGAGCGTTCCCTATTATAAAACAGATAAAAAGTACTATGGTGCTTATGGGGTACCCGCAGAAGGAAGGTATCAGTTGCCTGAAACAAAGGAACTTGCCGCAAAATATATAAAGGAAGCCCTGGATAATGGTAAAACCATGGCGCAGGCAAATGAATATGTGCAAACAAAGATTAAACCTTCGGTAGAAAGTGCAGATGTACCGGATTATGCCTATAACGATGGGGCCAATATATTGCTGGCAATAGATATTTTAGGTGAATTGAAAAATACGAATCAACCTTTCTTTTTTGCTGTGGGTATTTCAAAACCACATCTGCCCTTTGTAGCACCTGAAAAATACTGGGATCTTTACAACAGGGATGATATGCCGCTGGCAACCTTCCGGCAAAAGTCTGAAAACGCCGTTGATATTGCCTACCACAATGCCGGCGAATTGAGGGACTATACAGATATTCCACCGTTAACTTCTTTTACCGATCAGCAGCCTTATGGTATTACGCTTCCTGCCGATAAACAAAAAGAATTGATTCATGGATATTACGCTGCCATTTCCTACATGGATGCACAGGTAGGAAAATTGTTAAGCACATTGGATTCACTGGGTCTTGCCAAAAATACCATCATTGTTTTATGGGGCGACCATGGCTGGCATTTGGGCGATCATAATTTATGGTGCAAGCACTCTAATTTTGAACAGGCTACCCGTGCACCATTAATTATTGCTGCACCCGGAATAGCGCCTTCAAAAACCACCTCTCAAACCGAGCATATTGATATTTTTCCAACCTTATGTGATTTGGCTGGGGTTAGTATTCCCGCCGGGCTGCATGGAAAAAGTTTGGTTCCCATTATGAAAAACCCTGCTGCCATGGTTAAGGAGTTTTCTGTAAGCCAATATCCAAGAAGCATTGCGAGGGTGGAGTATGAACGCTTAGGTTTTACAAATGCCGGGGCTATGGGTTATTCTATACGTACAGCACAATACCGTTACACCATATGGATGGGCAACGGATACCGAAGCAATATGCCTTTTAAAAAGGAAATGATGATAGGGGCGGAATTGTACGATTATAAAAAGGACCCGGATGAAAGGGTGAATGTTGTTCAGGACAAAAAGTACCTGGCTGTTTCCGAAAAGATGCATGAGAAGATGCTTGTTTTTCTGCAATCGCAGTTGAATTGATGCGTATGCTATTTTCCCATGATAAACGGCCCAATCCCGTTACCATCTGCATCCCCTGAATAAGCTTGCCCGCTACCTTTACCTTTCACTTTTCAATTGCATTTTATGGGCAAGAAGCTTTCTTTTAAGGTTGCCGCCATTATATGTCTGGCAATCTGCCAAACTTTTTCCGGTGAATCTTTTGCACAGGCCCTCCGCCTGCCCGATGGCGGGGTAAACCTCAAAAGCAAGACCGGCCGTACCGTTGGGGTTACTGATATAGAGATAAACTGGAACGCTCCGGGCGTAAAGGGGAGGGAAGGAAAAATTTGGGGTACTGATGTGGCCAATTACGGTTTTATGGTTTTGGGCTTTGGTTCCGATGTGCAATCACCATGGCGTGCGGGGGCCAATGAGAGTACGACGATCTCCTTTTCAACCGATGTAACCATTAATGGCGCAAAACTGGCTGCTGGTAAATACGGGTTTTTCATAGCGCTCTATCCCGATTCATGCACACTTATTTTCAATAAAAACACCGAGGGGTGGGGGAGTTATTTTTACAACAGCGCCCTCGATGTGTTGCGGGTAACAGCCAAACAGCAAAAAGACCTTCCGGTTAGCAGGGAGCGCCTTGATTATACATTCAGCAACCAAACGGCCGAATCGGTTGAAGCAGCGCTGGAATGGGAACGGTGGCGTATTCCATTTACCATAAAGGTGGATTTGATGCAAACTACGCTGGCTTATCTTCGGACCCAAATGTCAGGTGCGCTTGGTTTTGATCCGCCGAGTCTTGAGGCAGCGGCAAACTGGTGCCTGCAAAACAATGTAAACCAGGAACAGGGGCTCCACTGGATCAATACAGCAGTAAATCCGAGCCTTGGCGGGGTGAAGAGTTTTCGCTCACAGGGAACAAAGGCAGGTTTGCTCATGCAATTGGGGCGTACGGCCGAAGCGGATTCTACCCTGAAAGCCGGATTGGAAATTGCAACCGTATTTGAAATGCATGGTTATGGCCGGCAATTGCTTGCCCAGGGCAAAACCAAAGAAGCCATGGCGATTTTTCAGCAAAATTATGCAAAGCATAAAGGTGCATGGCCTACCAATGGCGGGTTAATGCGGGGCTATTCTGCCATGGGCGACCTGAAAAAGGCGCTGGAATATGCCAAACTCGCCCTGGCACAGGCACCGGATGAACCAGCCAAAAGGGCGATGGAACAGGCGGTTAAAACCTTGAGTGAAGGAAAGCCTTTGTAAAAATGAAGGGGTATTCGCCCGGATGGGTTTACCCTTTTAAAAATATAGGATATTTATTACTTAACATTTACCACCGAATTGATATAAAGGCCTTCCCCTTCGGTAATTGGGTTACCGGGGTCGGTTATCCATTGCCCGTCCACTATAAATTTGTACTGATGTTTTCCGGGTTCTGCCTCAATGGTTATGGTCCAGATTCCGTCTGCCTTTTTCATTTTATCGGCTGCAGGCGACCAGCCATTAAAAGTTCCTGCTACGGCTACCTCCCCTGCATTGGCGTGGCCATTCAACTTTAAGGTTAATGGCTTGTACACCGGGGCATTGGCTTGTAGTTCGTTAAGCATTTTTTGGAGACCTTCCCTTTGGGAACCATTGCTGCAGGAAGCAATTAATTGACTTAGGGCCATTGTTTGTGCTTTATAAAGTGCCTTGTTGGCTTTTATCACGGTATCGGGTTGAACACCAACACCTTCCCAGTTTGTTTTGGTAATTGGGTTAATGGCACGGCCGGTTGGTACAAACATTACAAAGTGGTCATTTACCTTGATATCGCCGCCTGGATTGGCTCCGCCTCCGGTTTGCTCTCCTATCAGGGTGGCTCTTTTCAGGTTTTTAAAATCGTAGGCAAACTCTTCGGCACCCGAAAAGGTAGCTCTGCTTGTGAGGATGTACACCGGGTTGCTGAAATACCTTTTTCCCGGTACCCAACCATAACTCCACGACTGAGTGGTATCGTTGGTATAGCGATTGTAAAAATCGTTTAGGTGTGTAGGCGTGCCAAAAAAATAGCCACTCAGAAAGGGAATGGTGGAAGGGTCCATACTACCACCGTTTTCACGAAGATCAATAATCAGCGCATCGGTTCCGGAAATAAACTGCATGGCACTGATGAGTGAATCGGCACAAAACTCAAGGATACCAAAGAATTTAAAATTCAGGTATCCAATATTTCCCGGCAGAATTCTTTTTTCCTTTACCCCATAATTTTCCCTTTTCAACATTTCTTTTACCCTTTCCATTTCTTCGGGTGGGGGAACCGAACCTACATGCAGCTCAGGTACAATTTCAGGGGAATACCCAACATTGATATGCAGGTCGTGGGTAATATGCCGGATGTCGGCTGTAAGTTGCCGGGCGATATCGTCACCTGTTTGCATACGGTTATAGGCGCCTGAGGCTTTTTGTTGAAGCACATAGGTTTTTGCCCTTTCGGCAGTTTCCGGAAATACATAATTTTCGGTAAGTGTGCGAAGAACATCCTGTACGGCGCTGTCCCTGAAGGCTGGCGAAATTTGCCCAAATGCAGTAAAGGCTGTACATGCGGCAATAAGTGTGATGGTGTGTTTGTTCATTTAGCAAAATTGCCTTCCTGTTTGTTTGAAGACAATCGCATAAGTATGTGAGATTGACCAGGAAATTTAACCTCAGTGTATACAATTTCAGGGATGATCGAATGTAAGCAGTACTAAAAAGCGGGTAATAGCTCTTAAAACCTTAATCGAAGCAAAGCCATTGAAACCAACAGATCAATTGGTTAAATCCAATAAATAGCCGATGGTAAAATTACCATACCAGTCAAAAACAAATGTTTTGCAGCCGGTTGCATCTTTTATAGATTTATAAATATTGAGGCCTGCCTTGGTTTTAGGTTTGGAGGCGGTATAATCATCGGGGTTTTTTAACAGGGTGTAGCGTTCTTCGTCATTCCTGTGTTGCTTTGCCAGGTCGTACGGCGTTCCGCCCATAATAAAACAAACCTCGCGGTTGGCTGAGGGTATTTTTGATGCCTTTTCTTTTATCATATCATACACGGCTTCATGCTGAATATCTTTTTCATAGTACTTGGAGCCAGGTGCTTCCAGTACTTCAATCTTATCCCCGTTTTTCCAGGCTAATTTGGTATTGCCGGATCCAATATCTGTTACAAAAGCAGTACCATTATAGCTTGCGGGCAAAATGCATTTTAATGCCCATTCCCCTTCCTTCTGTGCCGTCACCAATACCACATCAAACCCCATCTTTTTTAACTCAGCCGCTATGGGTTTGGTTTTAGGATCTTTTTGTGCCCCTGAACTAATCAGAAAATGCATATCCCTGCGATCAACGCCTTTATCAGCCATCATCAGAATATATTTGTCCAGCCCGGTACTAATATCCTTTGCAGTTGCAAGACCTTCATAAACCAGGCTTTGCCCAAAATCCTGCGCAATAACTTCCCATCTTTTTTGCTGATCAATATTAACCACAAATGAATTAAACCCCGAAGCGCCCACTTCAACCACTCCCTTCAGTTTGCCATCAACCGGTTTTTCTGGTTTATAGGAAAAGGCAGTTGTTTCATTTAAAACCCCGCTGCCAGTATTTCCAGAATTGGTTAGTGAATCATGCTTTTCATTGATGATGGTCTCCTGGCCATTATTGCTTTTAAACCAATTATTGTTAATAGCCAGGTAGGCAAATACAATTATTGGCAAGGCGATTAAAAGGGCTTTTAAAGGCCAGCTAAGTTTTCTCTCTGTTGAATTTGGCACAGATTAAAATTTCGTTATAACAAATGTAGCCGAAATTTTATAAAAATCCCTCCTGTTTAAGAATGGTAAATTTGATAGGTAACTGAATTAAACCCACCCACTTTTTTGGAATTTTGCAATACCGGCAAGCGGTTATATAATTGGAGAATAAAAAATGCCTGGCTTTGCCGGCATCATTTTAGGTTAAATAATCAAAAAAGAAGCCGGCTAAAAAACCGGCTTCTTTTATTCCATCAAAGTTTGAAGCTTAGCCCAATCATAACCATATCCGTGGTCATTTTGTAGGAAACCTCGCTTGAAGGAACTGCGCCATAGGGATTTGACGGGCTTGCCATCATCGGATTTAATAAAGGTCCGCTTGTGGAGCCGTTGCTTGCGCCATGGTGATAAACTGCATCAAGGGTAATTTTATCATTGATCATGTATCCGAAACCTGCCTGGAAAGCATTTGCATTTACAGCAGTTGCCGGTACGGAAAAGAAAGCAAGTTCGCTGTTGATGGGATTGGAACTATAGGTGTAACCAACCCGGAGCGGAAGTTTTTCAATGCCTTTGTATTGCACCCCTGCCGAAATGATGGAGATGTTTTCCCAGCCAAATCCTTTTACGGAGCCGGTATTGGTCCATCCTTTTTCTGCAAAGCCTTCGGTGTTTTTATAATCTACCATACGGTAATCGAGGGCAAAATCAAATTTCGATTTGGAATATCCCGCTCCAATTGAATAAATGGCAGGATAGTTCATTTTAAAGGAGTTTCCGGGCGCCGTTGATCCATCGAGGTATTTATTATTAAATTCAAATTCGCTGAAGGATTGTTTTGACTTGTATGAAGCACCTGCAGTAAAACCTTTACCTGAATTGAAAAACAGGCCGATTTGCGCGCCAAAACCTGTTGCAGAAGCCTTATCGCTAACCGGGTAGCCAAGTGTTTGGCTTGGATTGGCAAGCGGGTTGGGTTCAAGTTCAAGCATGGCATAATTAAAGGTAGGAGCAATACCAACCGAGAATTTCTCTGAAAGCTCATAGGCATAGGTAAGGCCAACCTGCATTAACTGATAATTGGATTCTACTTTTCCAAATCCATGCATGCTTTGCGGCATGTTAATGGGGTTGGTCATGCTTTCAGGGAAGGTAACACCAAAACCACTGATGCCAAATGCGGAAACACCGAAATGATGTTTGCTGTCTTTTTTACCCCAAACCATGGCAAGTGCGGGCATAATGGAGGTACCGCGGTCATCTTCGGTAACGCCACTCATTGGACCTTCGGAGGTGGGGGCGGTGGAAGAAAGTTGCGGGGAAGAGAAAAAGGCCCCGGCATTTACCGAAAACTCATTTGCCTTGAAAACCGAAATAGCGGCAGGGTTCCATTGTAAGGCTCCGGAAATATCAATGGGCTTGCCGGTGGCAGCGCCGCCCATGCTCATATTTCGGGCGCCAATGCCCTGCATTATATGACCGGTTTGGGCAAACAGACTCATGCTTAACAGCGGGGTGGCTATTAAGAAAAATATCTTTTTCATAAAGTAAATTTTGATGAATCCTGCACCTTGCAGAAAGAATGTTCACAAAATTACCCGTGTTAATAAGGGGGCTTGGTGATGTTTGTCACCGCCTGATGAGAGTCATGTTTTCATATGATAATGGTCATGTATTTGGGGCTATACTATGGAGAATTAATCTCTCCTTTCCATAAAAAAAAGGGTGGAGATTTTTAAGCATCCACCCTTCACTATTAGTAAATTAAAACCGAATTAATACGCCAGCCCCAGTAAGAACCCAATCGAGAAATTGGCATCCCAGTCGAAAACAAAAGTATCGCAACCCGTGCCATCCTGGATGGCTTTATAAATATTCAGGCCTGCTTTTGTTTTTGGTTTATCTGCAGTATAATCTTCGGGGCTTTTCAATACAGTGTAACGTTCTTCTCCGTTCCTGTGCTGCTTTGCCAGGTCAAAGGGTGTGCCACCAATAATAAAACAAACTTCCCTGCTGCGCTGAGGAACTTCGGATGCCTTTGCCTTTACCATATCATATACCGCTGCATCCGTCATGTCCTTTTCAAAGTATTTTGAACCGGGAGCTTCTGATGCTTCAACCTTCGTGCTGTTCATCCATGATATTTTGGTGTTACCCGAACCAATATCGGTTACAAAGGCTGTACCGTAATAGCTTGGAGGCAGTACGCTTTTCAGTGCCAGTTGCCCTTCCTGTTGTGGTGTTACGAGATTAACCACAAACCCCATTTTTTTTAATTCTGAGGCAATAATGTCTGTTTTTGGTTCTTTTTGAGCGCCGGAACTGATAATGAAATGCACATCTTTTGATTTTACGCCTTTATCGAACATCATGGATATATATTTTTTCAGGCCTGCCCGTATATCATCGGTGGTTGCAAGGCCTTCATATACCATGCTTTGTCCAAAATCCTTGGAAACCACTTCCCACCTGCGTTGCGCATCCATGTTTACTACGAAGGAATTAAAACCGGTAGCGCCAACTTCTACAATGCCCTTTAATTTGCCATCAACCGGTTTTTCGGGTTCGTAAGCAAAAATGCGTGCATCCTCCGTTCCTCCCGATGTGGTGGTTTCCTCGGTTCCGTTTGCCGAATTTTCATTCGGGTTTGTTTTGTCTATAATGATGGTTTCACCTGATCCATCATTTTTAAACCATCCGTTGGTGGTACCAAAGTATCCTATTGCAATAATAGGTGCGGCAATAATCAGCGCTTTAAAGGGCCATCTTAACCGGCTCCAGCTTGAAGTTGACATGTTATTTAGTGTATTTTTTGTAAGTGATTAATTATGAATATTCAAAAGCAGTTTGCCCGTTTAGTTCAACAGGGTAAAACCTTTATCTACAATATCTTCGTTTTTTAATTCGTAGCCGGCAGAACCAATCATATGCACATTCAGTTTGGTCATATTCCGGTCTTCCACTTTTTTTACAAAGTCTTCCAGTTCCTGCTGCGACGGGGTTCCGCCAACGGTTACATTGTTATTTTGGTCGAGGAACTCAAGGTTCGACCGTATAGAGGCAATATTCTGGCTGATGGCCGTGGTAGCAGCGCTCATGGCTTCCTGGAAAACCCATCCGTCTTTAATATTGAATACATCAGCTAACCCTTCTGTGGCATTTTTCATTTTTCGGGTAGCTTCCAGTTTCTTCTCCAGGATAGAGATGGAACTGTCGAGCGTACTTACATAAATGCGGGCAGCGCTTTCGTTGTCCTTCAGCACCTCAATTACCTTTGAAAATTGATTGGCATATTGGGCATAACTGCGGGCATTTTGTTCTTCCGCTTCCCCTTCTTTACCAAGCAAAAAGGCTTTGGTGCGGGTTTCCTTGGCTATGCGGTTATAATCATTTGCTTTTTCTACATTCCCTGTGCTACTTGATTCTTTCGACAATTCTTCATGCTTTGAAGCATCTGTAGCAAGCCTTTTTACCAGGATATATTTTTCTTCTGCTGTTTTTTGCGCATTGGTACCATTGGTTATCATATCAATCCTTACGCCATCCACATGCGAAATTTTTTCTTTTACCCTTTTCAGCGTGTCTTTGGCATCGTTCAGCAACATCTGCAGCGCAATAATGGGGTTGTTGCGCACCATTGATTTTTCGCTTTTAAATAGCAGCATGGTACCAAGCCTGTGCAGGGCCGATACAATTTTGGGCATCAGCATCAATAGTACAATCAACAGGATGCTGAATACAATCAGCAGCACCGATTTTTGGGCAAAAGCAAGCAGGGAGTCAATGTTTTTGAAAAACCAGAATGCCCCGCCCAATATAAGTGCCCAGTAAAAAATGGATGCGATGGTCTTTTTTCCCTGATCCGATTTTACGGCCGCAGGAATATGATCTCCCAATACCTGGAAAATAGGGAGTTGGTTTTTTAAGGCGGCAGGAATAGCAGTTAGTGCGTTGTTTGGATTACTCATGTAGGTCAGTTTATTTCTTTTTCAATTATTTGTAAAACCTGTTGCATTTCGTTGAGCACGCTGTTTACGGCATCGCTGCCGGTTTTTATTTTGTGCTCAATTTCTTTCAGGCGTGGGTTATAGGTTTCATCAAGGGTTAACAGTTTTTGTTGCTGACTATCCATTTTTGCCTGCAGGGTGGTAATTTGTTGTTGCAGGCTTTCTATTTCTGCTGTCAACCCGGTTCTCACCTGTTCTTTTTCGCCCGCAATCTGTGCTTTTTCTTCCGATCTCTTTTTCGATTCGGTTTCAAATATGCCCTGCAACCCGCTTACATATCCTTTACCGCTCTCTATTAACCGCGATTTGGAAAGGCTTTTATCGGCAAACCGAAGCGAGGTAACGGCTGATTTCAGGTTGGCGCCGTTGGCCCCGCCCATTTCCACCGCCGCATTCCATACCTCAAAAAAATCAACCCCCGGCTTGTTCATTTGCTCAAGCAAATGGTAAACCCTAAGTTTCATGTCCTTTACTTCGATGTCGTTTTCGGGCAGTTTGGCCTCGGAAAATGGGGGGCTATCCACCGCTGTTGCGGCTTTGGGGGGTGGCTGATGTGGCCGGCTGCCTGTATTGCCGGTAAGTTGGTTGGGGGAGGGGGTAACCGCAGTTTCTTCGGGGGAGGAAGAAAACAGTACTTTTTTAAGACCTTTTAATATTCCATCCCCAAATCCTTGAAATGATTCGCCCATTAATTTTATTTTTCCTTTTAACAAAAGTAATTAAAAATTCATAGAAAGGCTTTCCGTCCATGGAAAGGTTAAGTTGGTCATACGTTAATTCAAATGGGCTCAGCTAAAGACAGAATTGCTGCCAACCACAAGGAAAACTTTCAGAAACTAACTGCTGATGCTGTATTTGCCATCTTCCATTTTCTGGAATTCAATCCATTTATGAGAAAATTAATTGGTTAGTTGAATATTTAAATAGCTGATAATCAATTAATTAATTATTGGCACATCATTCGTTTACAGTATGCCAAACGAATGAAAATGAAAATTCAAAACATCAAAAGAACATTTATTGTAGACGACGATCCTTTTTGGACTGCCATGCTTACCCAAATGCTTACCCAACTTGGCTATACCGGTATATTAACCTTTACCAATGGAAAAGATTGTGTGGACAATCTCCACCTGAACCCGCAACAGATTTTCCTTGATTATCAAATGGAAGATATGGACGGCCTTGAAGTGCTGCAAAAAGTAAAAAGCTACTATCCCGGTATTGGTGTGGTGTTTTGTACGGCGCATGAAGATTTAAGTGTAGCAGTCAGCGCCATGGAAAAGGGCTCGTTTGATTACCTGCTGAAAGCCAATGCCAGTATCAGGGAGGTTTCATCTATTATCGGTCAAATGAAAACTGGAATAGAACGTAACTTATTGAATTAGCATTTAAAACCAACTTAGTATATGCCATTTACACTTGCACATCCGGCCATTGTGCTGCCCCTTACCCGGTTGCCCTACCGGCTTTCGCTTACGGCCCTTGTAGCCGGCAGCATAGTGCCCGATTTCGAATTTTTTCTGCAAATGCGCGAAGTGGAAAATATGGGTCACAAATGGTATGGGATTTTCTTGTTTGATTTTCCGCTGGCTTTATTGTTTTGCTTTTTGTTTCACAACCTGCTGAAGACTTCCCTGGTTTCAAACCTTCCTGCGTACTACAAAAACAGGTTTACCCCGATGGTTGGATTTAATTGGAACCAATATGCCAAAGGAAACCCGGTGAATGTTGTTGTTTCCATATTTACAGGTATTGCTACCCATATTTTCTGGGACGGATTTACCCATTTTGATGGCTTTTTTGTTGAATGGTTACCATTTCTGCAAATGCAAGCCGGATTTGGTAAGCTTGAAATGCCGGTTTATTTTCTTTTACAAATACTTTTCAGCTTGCTGGGTATCCGGGTTATTCAAAAGGCGGTTCATGCCTTACCCGAACACAACAACGGTTCTGCATCTGAAGCAATTGTGGTTTACTGGCCACTGTATTCCATTTTATTAGCGGTTATTCTGCTGATCCGCCTGGCTGGCTGGCCTCAGTACAATTCGTTTTGGGGTGTATTTATGGCGGTTATGGGCGGTATCTGCTATGCATGGCTGCTGGTTTCATTTTTTACTTATTTCTATTCACCAAAAAAAATATCCAAATGATTTTTTCTACTAGTTCATTTTCCCATGCCGGACAAAAAGGCACCAATTGCTCCATTAAAGGGCTGAAAAAAATTACATCAGGCGAAGCAACGGCCCTCCGCGCCTTTATTTCAAAGATAGCACCTGGCGATTTTGAGAAAATTTACCTCGATGTTACCGGTGTGGAAGAAGCCGACCTCTCCGGCATAAATGAAATCATTCATGCCCACTATTCCCTTCAAAAAATGAACCTGCCATTGGTGTTGATTTACCGCCGCGGTTCGGTTATTGAAAAATGGATTGCTACTACCGGTATGAACGTTTATTTACAAACTGCCCTATTACCTGCTGCTTAAATTATTAAAACGGTTGATCATGAAGAATTTTGCCATCATTTTATGCTTTGTTTTATCGGTTACCGGGTTGGTTGCCTCTGCACAAGGAACCTCCGGTGTTATTAATGCTGCTGAAAGGGAGCAATCTATACAAAGGGCATTGGAATGGCGCAGGCAGGAAAACTATGCTGCTGCCGTACAGGTACTCGATAGCGTATTGGCCATAAATAAATCAGATGCGCCATTATTGCTGCTAAAAGGCGATCTGATGCTGCAAAGCAGGCGTTTTGACGAAGCAGCTAAGGTGTATAAGCAATTGCTGCCCCTTGAATATGAAACGACCATCGCAAGGATTAACCTGTCCTATGCATTATTTATGAACCATAAGCCGGCAAAAGCGCTTGAATTTGCACAAATGGCCTGGCAAAAAGACCCCTCCAACGCAAATGCAGTGGTAAACTATTTTAATGCCCTGTTGTGGAACATGAAAACCAACGAAGCATCCGTTTTTCTGCAGCAGCAGGATTCATTATTGACAAAGCAGCAGCAATTGGTGCTAAAGGCAAGGCTTTTCACCACTTCGGGGAATTACGAGGAAGGGCTGAAATACTACGATAGCCTGGTAAAAACATACCCCGATAAATATTATGTGCAGGAGTATGCCGAAGTACTGCTTGGCAAAAGGGAAGTAAAGCAATCGGAAACCACTATGCAAACGGCCAAAGCGCTGTTTACCCCAGGTGAGTTCAAAGCTTATCAGCAAAAGCTCGAAGCAAGCAAGCAGCAAAATGCCGGAACCGAGTTTATGTATTTTAAAGATGTAGCCGGCAATGTGCGCATTGAAAACAGCGTATGGTGGCAGCAGGCCGAAGAAAAAAGGTTTCGGCTCAGGTTGAGTGGCGGTCTTTCGTCTGTTTCATCACCCGGACAGGAAAAAACCACAGCACAGTTTGGCCATATATCCATCACCGAAAGATGGAACCGGTCGCTGAGTGGCGAAAGCGATATTCATTTTCAGTTTATTCAGCCGGGATCAAGTCCGGGGTTTTCAGCCGTTACAGGCAGGCAAACCCTGCAATATCAGCCAAACGACCGCAGGATGGTTGGTGCATTTTACAGTTCGGAAATCCTCAACTTTACCGCATCACTGCTTGAAAAAAATATCCGCAGCCACAATGCAGGATATGTAACCCACCTGATGATGAATGGTAAAACCGGCTTTTTCTCGCAGGGCAGTGTGGGAAAACTCACCGACGGAAACACAAGGTATTCCGTATTTGGCTCGGTTTACCATTTATTGCGCACCGAACCTACCCTTAAAGGCGGTATCAACTTTTCAGCCCTGCATTATTCAGATCAAAGTTCTAAAGAATACTTTTCTCCCAACCGGTACCTGAATGCCGAAGTTTTTGGTGATTTCAGTACCCCATTACCCAAATTTTCTAAATTTTATTTGATGACGCAGGCTGCCGCCGGCATGCAGCAAATTGAAAAGGAAGCATTGGAACCTTCCTTCCGTTTTCAGGCAGAATTGGGTTTTCGCCTGCCGCATGTTGAAACAGCGGTAAAATACCAAACGAGCAATGTGGCATCTAATACAGGTACAGGTTATTCTTTTAACTGGTATACGTTCAGGGTTTTGGTTAAGTGGTAGGGATGGCTGCTTTTGCTTTTCTTCTCCCGGGACTCTTCTGTTGACTGCTTTAGCTTGAAGCCCCGGCAATGGGCAAAAAATACCTTTTACCATATAGAAAGGCTGCACATTTATTTTTTGTAGAGCGATTACTTGAAAATAAAAATTAGGAAAAGTTTGGAAATCTCTATTCTTTTCCTAATTTTGTAGGGTAATTACTCAATAATAAATTTGACAAAACAGATAAAAGATATCGCCAACATTCAAACAGGACTCTTTGCCAAGCCTTCCGGCAAGGGCGAAGTAGTTTATTTGCAGGCAAGGCATTTCGATGAAAACGGACAATTATTGGCTGCCCTTCATCCCGACCTTATGGCTGATGAAATAGCCGAAAAGCACCTGCTAAAACCCGGTGATGTGCTGTTTGCAGCGAAAGGTACCAAAAATTTTGCAACCGTTTATAACCATCATAACGAACCGGCAGTGGCTTCCACATCCTTCTTTGTTTTCCGGTTGAAAGACGAAGACCTACTACCGGAATACCTCTGTTGGTTCCTTAACAGCCATGCTACACAAACCCTGTTAAAAGGTCAGGCAATAGGTACTTCCATTGTTTCTATTTCAAAAGCTGTTTTGGAGGCTTTGGAAATACGGGTCCCCAATATTAAAACCCAAAAGGCAATACTTGAAATTGCAAACCTTCGAAGCAAAGAAAAATCACTAAAATTGGACATTGAAAACCTGCGCGACAAACTCATTCAACATCAGATAAACAAAGCAATCAATACATAATTTATGGCCAAAATAACCCAGAAAGACATCAACGATGCCGTTTGGAAAGCCTGCGACACCTTCAGGGGCAGCATTGACCCAAGCGTTTACAAGGACTATGTGCTTACCATGCTGTTTTTAAAATACCTGAGCGATGTGCACGACGATAAATATGAAGCACACCTGAAAAAATACAGTGGCGATAAGGAACGAGCCGACCGGGCCATGAAACATGAGCGCTTTGTGGTGCCGCATCAAAGCCATTTTAAATTTCTTTTCGAATCGCGCAACGAACCCAATATTGGCGAACTCATCAATATTGCCCTGACCGACCTGGAAGAGGCCAACCGGGAGAAACTTTACAGCGAAGACGGGGCTGGTATTTTCCAGAACATTGACTTTAACAGCAGCAAGCTGGGGGAACCAAAGGATAAAAATACCCGGCTGAAAAACCTGTTGCTCGATTTTAATAAGGAAGCCCTCGACCTGCGCCCCTCGCATATAGCAGGAAACGATATTATTGGCGGCGCTTATGAATACCTGATTGCCAACTTTGCAAGTGATGCCGGTAAAAAAGCCGGAGAATTTTACACGCCGGGTGAAGTATCTACCCTATTGGCCAAACTAACCCACTCAAAACCCGGTTCACGCATATGTGACCCAACCTGTGGCTCCGGTTCGCTGCTCATTAAAGCGGGCCAGGAAGTAGGCTCTGATAATTTCTCACTCTACGGGCAGGAGGCCAATGGCAGTACCTGGGCCCTTGCCGTGATGAATATGTTTTTGCATGGTTTTGATAATGCCACCATCCGCTGGGGCGACACCATCCGTAACCCCAAACTAAAGGAAGGCGATACGCTGATGAAGTTTGATACCGTAGTGGCAAACCCGCCATTTTCGCTGGATAAATGGGGAAAGGTAGAAGACAAGGAAGGCGATAAAACCACCATTTCGTGGGATCCGGAATCGGATAAATACAACCGGTTTTGGCGGGGTGTGCCACCCAAAAGCAAGGGCGACTGGGCCTTTATCAGCCACATGATAGAAACACTGAATGAACAGGGCAAAGCCGGGGTGGTAGTACCGCATGGCGTATTGTTCCGTGGCAGCAGCGAAGGACGGATAAGACAGCGCACCATTGAAGAAAACCTGCTCGAAGCCGTGATTGGCTTACCCGCCAACCTGTTTTTTGGTACAGGTATTCCGGCTGCCATTCTCATTTTCAACAAGCAAAAAAGCAGCAACCACTTTTTATTTATTGATGCCAGCAAACATTACGAAAGCGCCAAAAACCAAAACAGGCTGCGGGCAGGCGATATTGACCAAATTGTGAACACCTGCCGCGATTTTGCAGCCGGTAAACTGCCCCCCGGTGTGGCAGAAGACAAATTTAGCTATGTGGCCACGTTTGAGGAAATACAGGAGAACGACTTTAACCTGAATATCCCCCGCTACGTGGATACGTTTGAGGAAGAAGCCGAAGTGGATATAGCTGCGGTGCAACAGGAGATTGACAAGCTAGAGAATGAGTTGAAAACAGTGCAAGCGGAAATGAACAAGTATTTGAATGAACTGATTTAAACCAGAAATAATGCTAAACGTATTTGATAAAGTTGACGAATTGGTATCCGAATTAAATTCACATTTGCCTATAACTCCCCAACATCAGAAAAAGCTGGATAAAAAATTCCGCCTGGAGTTTAATTATAATTCAAACCATATAGAAGGTAATACGCTAACCTACGGAGAAACGGAATTGCTATTACTGTTTGATGATACGAAAGGCAATCATACTTTGCGGGAGTATGAAGAAATGAAAGCGCACGATGTTGCCTGGCAGTTGATAGAAGAATGGGCTAAAGACGCCGAACGCCCATTGACAGAGCAAAATATTAAAAACCTAAATGAGGTTATTTTAGTACGACCCTTTTGGAAAGAAGCGATAACGCCTGACGGTCAAGCAACAAGGCGACAAATAAAAGTAGGTGATTATAAAGCACAACCAAATTCTGTTCGGTTAGCAAATGGTGAAATATTTGAATACGCTTCGCCTTTAGAAACACCTATACAGATGCAGGAACTGATTGATTGGTATAGATCAGAGGAAAAAAAAATGCATCCTGTAACCTTGGCAGCAATGCTACATTATAAATTTGTTCGTATTCATCCTTTTGACGATGGTAATGGCAGAGTATCCCGCCTGTTGATGAATTATGTATTATTGAGAAACGGCTTTCCCCCTGTAATTATTAAATCTTCCGATAAAGTCAAATATTTAAATAATTTACACCAGGCAGATATTGGGGACTATGCTCCCTTTATTGAGTATGTAGCTGAGCAACTGATCTGGTCGCTGGAAATTTCCATTAAAGCCGCTAAAGGTGAAAGTATTGAAGAGCAAGGAGACCTCGACAAACGCCTGGCCATGCTTGAAAAAGAATTAGAAGCAGTTGACCCGAACGAAGAAGTCAAATTAAGATATAGTAAAGAAGTGTTTGTTGATATTTTTTATTCCTGGGTACGCAATTTGATTAAAGCTTCAGTACCTGAAATTCAAAAATTTAATAGGTTTTTTACTGGAATGAGTCACTACATTCAGTTGGCAAATGGTTTTTCCTCCACCCAATTCACAAATGAAACACCTGATGAAATTATAGAAAAGCTGGAAAACCAATTCGTTGGTAATAAAAACCATTTCCAGGAATTTGAATCCCTCTCGCGCATTAATACTCAGTACGGAACACTCATTAAAGGGGGATTAAAAACCTTTGGATGCAACTATAGTATAGAAATAAAATTTTACACCATAAAATACGAAGTATTTGTAGATGAATTTGTAGAGGAAGGAAAAGCACGTAACCAAGTTATGCTTTTTGAAAGATTGCTACACAAGCCACTGACGGAGACCGAAATTCAACTGGTAGTAAAATACCTGACAGATGCAATTTTCGAGCATATTGATTATAACACCAAGATAAAAGGATTGAGATAATGGCAGCAGAAACTAAAAATACCAAAGCTTTTTACAATACCGAAATCCCAAGTGATTGGAAGGTTGAAAAATCAGGATTGGTCCTAAAGTATTTTGGAGGAAATGCATTTAGTAGTGATGATGCCTGTACTGAAGGTGTTAAATGGCTAAAAATTGCGAATGTAGGAGTAGAAGCGACAAAGTGGAATGATGTTTCTTTTCTTCCTTATAATTTCATTGAACTTCATAAGAAATATTTACTTAAAGATGGCGATGTAGTTATGGCATTGACACGACCAATTCTGGATGGAAAATTGAAAATCGCTAAAGTTCAAAAAGATGACGAACCTTGTTTACTTAATCAAAGAGTGGCAAAACTTATTCCAAAGGGCAGTGTCGTTATTTCATTCTTGTACTATTTCCTACAAACTCCATACTATGTTTACATGATGGAGATAGCCATGGCTGGGACTGATCCGCCTAATATTGGAAATGGTGATTTAGAGAAAATAAAAATCCCAATCCCACCCCTTCCCGAGCAACGCGCCATAGCCCAGGTACTCAGCACGGCAGATACCGCCATCCACACCACAGAAAAAATTATAGCCCAAAAGGAACTCCGCAAGAAATGGCTGATGCAACAATTGCTTACGGGGAAGAAACAGTTGAAGGGGTTTGGTGGGGAGTGGAAGGAAAAGAAATTGAGTGATATATTTGAAAGAGTTACAAGAAAAAACACGGAAGGAAATACAACTGTTGTCACTATTTCAGCACAAAGAGGATTTGTTCGTCAAACTGATTTTTTCAATAAGAACATAGCTAGTGAAATTACTGACAATTATTTCTTGGTTGAAAAAGGAGAGTTCTGCTATAATAAAAGTTACTCAAACGGTTATCCCTGGGGAGCAACAAAGAGGCTAAATGATTTTGATAAAGCAGTTGTAACCACCCTTTATATCTGCTTTGGCGTTAAGAATCAGAAGAAAACCAATCCTGAATATTTCGAACAATTCTTTGGTGCAAACCACCTTGATAAAGGCTTAACAAAGATTGCACATGAAGGTGGCAGGGCTCATGGTTTATTGAATGTAACTCCTTCTGATTTCTTTTCCTTAAAAATTACTGTTCCATCATACGAAGAACAAACCGCCATTGCACAAGTGTTGCAAGCGGCAGATAAAGAAATCAGCCTGCTGAAAGCCAAAGCGGAGAAGTTGAGGGAGCAGAAAAAGGGGTTGATGCAGGTGTTGTTAACAGGGAAAATAAGACTAAAATATAGACTATGAAAGCAATTGGGATCCAAATAGAAGGTGACGAAGCCATTCTTGTGGTGTTGAGCAAAGATGTAAACGGTATAATTACCCAAACGGACGAGTGTGTTAGATTTAACATTACTGATCATACAATTTCATCTCAGGTTCAGCAATTTAGAGACCTGGTAAATAGTACATTTGATTTAATTATGCCTACGATTATCGGTATTAAAATGCGTAATGCAAAAGCAAAAGAACGAGGTAATGTAAGACCTCCTTCGCCAATATCATTCAAATTGGAAGGAATTATTCAATTGTATTCCAAATGTAACATTGATTTTGTATGGCCGCAAACGATCACAGCTTTTAAAAAGAAGAATGGCTCCTTCCCTTCTTCGAAAAACAAGTATCAGCAGGATGCCTTCGATACTGCCTATTATTTATTAACGAAATAGAAAGATATGGACTTAAAAGACGAAGATTGCGTTGAAACGATTAGGCAATTTGTCAGAAATAATCCTGACATTGAAGTGTATGATTATATCCGGAGAGGATGTAATGGCGATGTTTATTTTGGTAAGAGAAAAAAAATTGGTGATGATGTAGTTCTTAAGTTTTATTGGTCACACCCAAATTATGACGCAACAGAAGAGTGTGTAATACTTCATAAAATTAAAAGTGATAACGTTTTAGAGATTAAAGAGTGTCATTTTCTTCCACCTAGTTTCGCATATTTCCTTACTCCTAAAATATCAGGCGGGGATTTACAAGGAGTAATTGATGCAAAACCAGTTTCTTCAAGACAAGCATTAGAAATAGTAGCAGGTATTTTGATGGGCTTGACTGAGTTGCATTCGAATCATTGTTTAGTACATAGAGATTTAAAGCCCGGAAATATATTAATTGATGCTGATACCAACAGACCTATAATTGCTGATTTGGGTGCTGTTAAAAAAATAGACAAAGCAAACGGGTTTGTTACAGCTTCAAAATCCACCTATTTGTATCTTCCGCCAGAATCAGTAAAAAATAATGAGTACTATTTTGAATCAGACATATATCAAGTCGGCATTATCCTATTTCAATTGCTAAATGGCTTTTTTCCTATCAACGAGCCTATGAAATGGATGTCAAATAGAGAAGAAAGTAAAATGATTTCCATAAGAAACTCTATTCAGCGTGGGGCTAAGTTTGAAGAAATAATTGGCAATAGAATTACTAAAGGCACTTTAATAAATTCATCAACTTTACCCAAACATCTTGATGGAATTTATAAACGGATCATTGATAAAGCAACTCATTTAAACCATAAACTGAGATATAAAAATCCTGCTTTCTTTTTAAAGGAAATTCATAAGGCTTTAAGAGAAACTCCTGAGTATATGGTTGAAAATGACTTATTAAATGTAAGTCATGAAAATGGTAAGAAATATCGAATATTCCAAAATAGAAAGGGTGATTACTTAATTGAACAACTTGTAGCAAATAATAAATGGCATAAAAAGAATGGCCATAATGGAAAGCTGGAATCTGTATTGCTTATTGCTAGAATAAATTAGTGTTTGATGACACACCCATCTTCAAAAGAACATATTTGCCACATTCCTGCATTGCGAATGTGGGTGAATCTGGGCTCCAAAGGTTTAATAAATCAAAATTCCACAATAAAGCTGACCACTTTAATGTGCAAATAGTAAAAATATAATGGCTATGACCATGGCAGAATTAAAATACATCCTCGAAAAACTTCGCAATCTCACTGCAGAGAATGAAGTTGTGGAGTTTAAGGAAGCTAAAAATGGGTATGACTTTGCGAAGCTTGGCAAATACTTTTCTGCCTTATGCAATGAAGCTAACCTGAAAGGTAGGCCTTATGCATGGCTGGTATTTGGTGTGGAAAACAACAGGCACCATATTGTTGGAAGCCAGTTTCGCCCACAACGAAAGGATTTGGATAGCCTGAAAAGCGAGATTGCCAATAAAACCACAAATAGAATCACATTTATTGAAATCTATGAACTGAACGAGCCGGAAGGTCGGGTAGTCATGTTCCAGATTCCTGCTGCACCCAAAGGATTCCCTATTGCCTTCGATGGGCACTATTACGGTAGGGATGATGAAGAGCTTTCGCCTTTAAATCTGGAAGAAATAGAGCGAATCCGAGCTCAAGCTACCACAGAAGACTGGAGTGCAGGCATTGTGCCCGACGCTTCTATAAAAGATTTAGATGATGAAGCCATTGCTTTGGCAAGAAGGAACTACAAGAATAAATTTCCCGAAAAGGCCGAAGAGGTGGATGCCTGGGATGATATCACTTTTTTGAACAAGGCAAAAATTACTATCAAAGGAAAAATTACGAGAACCACCATTATTCTGTTAGGCAAGGAAGAATCCGATCATTTTATTAATCCGGCCGAAGCGAAAATTCGTTGGCTGCTGAAAGATGCCAATAGGAGCGAAAAAGACTATGCCATCATTGGTTGTCCCATGATTTTGGCAGTAGATAAAGTATATGCGAAAATCCGCAACCTGAAATACCGCTACATCAAAGAAGGAACACTTTTCCCAGATGAGGTTAATCAATACGAGCCTTACTCGATTCGTGAGGCATTAAACAACTGCATAGCCCATCAGGATTATACCAAGCATGGTCGAATCAATGTAGTAGAAATGGACGACCAATTGATTTTTACGAACTATGGTTCATTTATTCCGGGTAGTGTGGAGAAGGTTGTAAAAGAAGATGCTCCCGAAGAACATTACCGCAATAGGTTTTTAGCTGCTGCAATGTTTAACCTTAAAATGGTAGATACAGCCGGAGGGGGAATTAAAAAGATTTTCAATTTTCAACGAGAACGCTTTTTCCCTATGCCCGACTATGACTTTTCCGGTGGAAAGGTAAAGGTGACCATTTCAGGAAAGATATTAGATATAGATTATGCCCGGCTTTTAGCAAGAAACAAAGACCTGACTTTGGAAGAAATCATCATGCTGGACAAAGTGCAAAAGAAACAGATGTTAACTGAATTTGAGGAAAAGCACCTGAAAAGCAAAAAATTAATTGAAGGCAGAAAGCCCAATTATTACATAGGATTGAAAGTAGCCGAGAAAACCGGGCAAAAAGCAGCCTATTCAAAAAACCGGGCATTTGATAAGAGCTATTACCTGGATTTAATAGAGAAAGCAATTAGAGAACATTCAAGCTTGGAAAGAAGTGAAGTTGATGAGTTGCTATGGAATAAACTACCAGAGTGGATGGAAGAGAAACAGAAGAAGATTAAGATAAACAACTTGTTATCAGAATTGAGAAAGAAGGGCAGAATTGTAAATGAAGGAACAGATACTAAACCTAATTGGGTACTTGTAACCTCTAATAGTGATAAAACCAATTAGAAGAACTATTAGAGATTTAATTAGAGATGTTATTAGAAGAAATGAATAAGCAGTTAATTATCTATTTGCTACAAAAGATTCTCTATAAGCAGGAGATTATAGAGATGAAGAAAGTGCGGAAAGAAATAGTGGTATTCTTTGTATTGCAGCTGCAAGAGATGGTGTTATTCCCGAAGACAAGGCACAAAGCGCTGAAATACAGCTACTTGCATCTTTTTTGGCTTGAGTTTCAATTCTCTGTATCGGGCTCCGGATTCTTTGTATTGGCTCCGGAAGCGGCAAATTTCAATTCTCTGTATCGGGCATCTTATTCTCTAAAAATTAGAAGTAATGGAAACACCTGGTTTCAAAGAAGACTATTGCAGTCAGGTTCAGGCATTCCCAAATGCTAGTGAATTTGGATGGCAACTACTTATCAAAAAAACTGGAGAAAGCCACAAGAAATGCACAAGAATCAACAAAATGAAAAATCAAAATAAAATATAACTAATTAATATTCAATTATTTAACTGTTTTACAATCCTCAAGAAAGCCACAAAATGACATGTAATGCCGATTAAAATCCAATACGCCTCCGATCTCCACCTCGAATTTCCTGCCAACAGGGAATTCTTAAAACTGCATCCCTTGCAGCCGGCGGGAGAAGTATTGGTATTGGCCGGTGATATTGTGCCTTTTGCCATAATGGATAAGCACAGGGATTTTTTCACCCGGCTTGGCGATCAGTTTGAACAGGTGTATTGGCTGCCCGGCAACCACGAGTATTACAGCTACGATGCTTCCAAAAAGTACGGCCCGCTACAGGAAGAAATAGCCGGCAATGTTTCACTTGTCAATAATGTTTCCATCCTGCATCAGGGTGTAAAACTCATTTTCTCCACCCTCTGGAGCAACATAAGTCCGGCGCACGAATGGGAGATCGAAAGGGGGATGAATGATTTCCGCGTAATCAGGTTTGGTGATTTTCGATTTTCAGCCCAATGGTATAATCAACTGCATGCCGAAAGTCTTACCTTTCTGAAGCAGGAAGTTGAAGAATCGGGAGAAGGGCAAATTTTGGTGTTTACCCACCATTGCCCCACTTTTATGAACTACCCCGAACAGTATAAAGGGGATGTGCTGAACGAAGCTTTTGCCGTGGAGTTGTTCGACCTGATTGAAGCATCGCCAATTGATTATTGGGTTTATGGGCATCACCATACCAATACGCCGGAATTTGCCATTGGAAAAACGAGGCTTTTGACCAATCAGTTGGGTTATGTGCAGCAAAACGAGCATACTTTATTTGAACCCGGAAAATATATTGCGTTATGAGGTTAATGAGCAAAATAGGGCATTTATTACCCATGATATCCTGCTCATGTAAAGAAAATGGACAAATTCTATACATGACAATCCAAACATGTAAAGAAAACCGCACTTTTCTATACATGTCATTGTTCACTTTTCCCTTTTCACCATTCATTCAATAAAATGGACACACCAAGCTTTAAAGAAGACCATATCAGCCAGATCCCTGCCTTACAGATGCTGGTGAATTTGGGTTATACCTATTTAAGTCCGGCAGAAGCCGAACGGCTGCGGGGTGGCAAAACCACCAATGTGTTACTGGAAGATGTGCTACGTAAGCAGTTGAAGGAAATCAACAGCATCAGGGTAAGCGCCACCAAAACCAGCATTTTTACCGATGAAAATATTGATAAGGGCATTCTGGCATTGAAAAACCTGCCCATGAACGAAGGCTATATTGCCGCATGCGAAAAGGCATACAACCTGCTTACCCTTGGTCAGGCATTGGAGCAAACCGTGGATGGCGATAAAAAAAGTTTTACGCTGCAATACATTGACTGGAAAAACATCGGCAACAATGTATTTCATGTAACCGAAGAATTCAGCGTAATGCGCAGCACAAGCAAGGAGCATTACCGTCCCGATTTGGTGCTTTTTGTGAATGGGATTCCGCTTTGCATTATTGAGTGCAAGCGGCCGGATATGAAAGAACCGCTGAAACAGGCCATCAGTCAGCATATACGCAGTCAGCAGGAAGACGGCATCCGCAATTTGTACGTGTATACGCAAATCACGTTAAGCATAGCCACTCAGGAAGCTGCTTATGCCACCAATGCTGCCCCCGAAAAGTTTTGGGCAAAATGGAAAGAGCAATTTACCAGTGAGGAAGAAGGCAATCTTTTTTACAAGGACTTGTATAAATTAAAGAATGAACCCCTCGACCAAAAGCAGAAAGACAAATTATTCGGGGAACGCTTTGGGTATGTACGCCAATACTTTGATGCGCTGGAAACCGAGAATATTTTGCCCACCATCCAGGATGAATACCTGTATGGTTTATGCCGTCCGGAAAGATTGATGAATTTAATATTCAGTTTTGTTTTGTTCGACAATGGTGAGAAGAAAATTGCCCGTTACCAGCAGTTTTTTGCCATCAAAAAATCTATGCAGCGGATTAAGCATATTGAAAACGGCAAACGAAAAGGTGGTGTAATCTGGCACACGCAGGGGAGTGGCAAATCACTAACCATGGTCATGCTGGCACAGGCTATTGCCATGGAGCAATCCATTCGTAACCCGAAAATTGTATTGGTAACCGACCGAACCGATTTGGATAATCAAATTACCGGCACCTTCCGCAAATGTGGCAGGTTTGTAGAAAATGCCACTACCGGGCAGCGTTTGGTAGAATTATTGGAAAACAAAAGCGATGCAGTAGTAACCACCATCATCAACAAGTTTGTGGCAGCGGTTAAAAAAATTACCAGGCCGCTTGAAAGCCACGACATATTTGTGTTGGTGGATGAGGGCCACCGAACCCAGCATGGTACATTCAATATTGATATGCAGAAAACATTGCCCAATGCCTGCTTTATCGCCATGACCGGAACGCCGCTTTTCAAAAAAGATAAGAGCACGGCGGCTAAGTTTGGAGGCATTATTGACGCCTACACTGTAAACCAGGCTGTTGCGGATAAAGCAGTGGTTCCTTTACTATATGAGGGCAGGTTGGCTTTGCAAAACGTTAATGCCAGCCCCATTGATACCTTTTTTGGCATGGTATCAGAACCATTGACCGATTACCAAAAAGCGGACATTAAAAAGAAGTTTGCCCGATACGACCACCTGAATTCAGCCGAACAGAAAATGCGGATGATAGCCTGGGACATCAGCTATCATTACCGTGATAACTGGCAGGGGAGTACACCATTCAAAGGTCAATTGGTTTGCGATAAAAAAGTGAATGCCATCAAATACAAGGAATATTTAGATGAAATTGGTATTGTAAGTAGTGAAGTTTTGATTTCTTCTATTGACGAACGGGAAGGCGAAGAAAGTGCCTATGAAAAATCGCCCGAAAAAGTTAACCAATTTTGGAAAAGGATGATGGACGAACATGGTAATGCAAAAAACTATGAGAAAAACATCATCAGCCGATTCAAAAATCAAAAAGACCCCGAAATTATTATTGTAGTAGATAAATTGCTTACCGGGTTCGATGAGCCTAAGAATACCGTGCTCTACCTCACCAGGAATTTGCAGGGTCACAAACTTTTACAAGCCATTGCCCGGGTAAACCGCATTTATCAGGACAAAGAGTTTGGCTATATTATTGACTATTATGGGGTAATTGAAAACCTGGATGATGCATTGAAGATGTATTCAACCTTTGAGGATTTTGACGAAGAGGACCTTGCGGGTACCCTGACCAATATTGCAGATGAAATAAATAAACTGCCCCAAAAACATTCTGACCTTTGGGATATTTTTAAAACCATTTCCAATAAAAGGGATGCAGAAGCCTATCAGCAATTACTGAAAGATGAAGCTGTCAGGGTTTTATTTTACGATAAACTTGCAGCGTTTGCCAAGAGTTTAAAACTGGCGTTGTCTTCTATCCAATTCCATAATACCGTTGAGGAGAAAACAATCAATCGCTACAAGGAAGACCTGGCCATGTTCCTGAAACTCCGTTTGGCAGTAGTGGAAAGGTACAGCGATGAAATTGACTACAAACAGTATGAGGGTCAAATTCAAAAATTGATTGATACGCACATCACCACTGAAAAAATTGAAACCATTACAGAACTGGTAAACATTTTTGATAAAGAAAAATTTCAGCAGGAATTGGAAAGCACCACGGGTAAAGTGGCAAAGGCCGATAAGATTGCGAGCAGAACCGCAAGGCATATCAGTGAGAAGATGGATGAAGACCCGGCTTTTTACAAGAAGTTTTCTCAAATGCTCAAAGAAACCATTGCCGACTATGAGGCCAAACGTATCAACGAAGCACAATACCTGAGTAAGGTTAACGAAATCATGAATAATGTGTTGGCTCACACAGACAATGACATCCCTGAGCAACTAAGAACAAGAGATGTGGCCAAAGCATTTTATGGTTTGACGGTTGAAGCGCTTACTGCAAAAATCCAGGACGATATTATCAGAAAAGCAGTTTCTATCCAAACCGCTTTGCAAATAGACGACCTGGTAAAGCAATCGGTATTGGACAACGGCAAACCCATTATTGACTGGCAATATAAAACCAACATTACGGGTAAACTGCTGATTGAAATTGGCGACTACCTGATTGATGAAGTAAGGGACAAATACAATTTGGACTTATCCTTCAAAGAAATGGACAAGATTGCCGAAGATTGCATTGAAGTAGCTAAATTACGTTACAAGTAATGACAGAAGCGATAGAATTCGGAAGCAGAATCATAATGTTTCGCCTTGAATTTTCAGACAGGAAATCACTGGGCATTACCGTAACGCCTGAACTGGAAGTTTTGGTTAAGGCGCCTGTAGGAACTTCTTTAGAAAAGGTGAAGGAGAAAATCAAAAAGAAAGCTCCCTGGATAATCAAACAACAAAGCTTTTTTCTTTCCTTCCAACCAAGGACAACCAAACGAAAATTTATAAGCGGCGAAACATATTTGTACCTTGGCAGACAATACCGGTTGAAAGTGATTAGCGATCTGGCTGACGTAAAACATGAAGAGGTAAAATTAAAGGGGCAGTTTATTGAAGTTTATACAATTGAAAAAGTCCGGACAAAGGAACTGTTAGAAAAATGGTATCTGGAAAAAGCAAAGGAAAAACTACCAAAAATGGCTAAAGAAATGTTTGATGCTTTTGCAGCCCGCAAAAACTTATCACTTTTACCATTTCAATTTTCACTCAGAAACATGTCCACCCGCTGGGGAAGTTGTACATCAAAAGGGAGAATCATTTTAAATCCTGAATTGATAAAAGCACCGAAAGGGTGCATTGAGTATGTCATTATTCATGAGCTTTGCCATCTTATATATCACGACCACACACAAAAATTCCTTGATTTGCAAACCAGGGAAATGAACGATTGGGAAAAGTGGAAAATGAAATTGGAGAAATTATTAGCATGATTTTGCTCTACACCTAAGCACCCGCTTTTTTAAAAGGCAATTGTTTAAGGATTTTCTTCACCTTTCTAAAGAGTCGGCTTTTCTCTTTCACTTTTGCCATGACTAATAATTTATCCAACGACAAGTCTACGGTTTATTTTTCTTTATATGCAATTAGTATAAAAAGGGTATTTTATATGCGCCTTCCTTATTTCACCCCAACCTTTGCTGCTTTAAATGTAAAAAATTTTTGCAGCAGAAAATTGAACGAAAGAACGATTAAGGTTGACATAATTTTTGCTACTGTAGGGTGCACATGCAATAATTCAATCATGGCCAGCATGAGCAAATAATCCGTTAGCAATCCTTGC
>ERZ795056.886-NODE-886-length-36599-cov-6.033549_pt1 | contig 36599 bp, 42 predicted proteins | sample MGYA00375140_ERZ795056 | MGnify/ENA primary metagenome ERZ795056 (study PRJEB30185, sample SAMN05720227) | activated sludge metagenome | isolation source: Anaerobic digester | place: USA | collected 2015-03-09 ...
AGGGCCGGTTTATTAGCGTGCGTGTGGCCGTCGCCGCTGGCGGGTGTGTCGCCGCCACCGGAAACGTTTACCACGGTGCTGCCTTTGCCGCTGGTACCAGACGCGCCCAGCTCGCGCAGGCGTTTGCTGCGGGGCCGGGGTTCGCGCAGGTTGGTAACCAGTGTAAATTCCTTTTCTGCCATACGCTAATCTGCTTTATCGTATTCGTCCGGGCGCAGTTCCACTATCGAAACTTCGGACGTATCCGCTATCGTGTCCATAACTTCGCCCTGCATTAAAAACAGCTTGTCGCCCTGGTTCTGCTCGGTGTACACCTTTAGCCCGCCGGTCGGCAGTTCGGCTTCGCCGCTAAGGGTGGTACGCCGCTGGGCATACTGACTATACAGGGTACCTATCAGCAGTTCTTCTGCCTGTGTAAGGCGGCCAGCCCTGGAAAGTCGCTTTACCTGCTGGCCGCTACCGGTGGCGAAATATGCACCGCGTGCCGTGGGTACACCGTCTTTGTGGGTGCCGCAAATCGTATCAAATTCGATACTTTCTTTGGCGGCGGCGTTAATCTCTGCCTGGTACTCCACGTCGTCGGTGTTTACTTCCATATCAAACTGCTGGCGGTTCACGATTTCAAACTGCGGCAGCTTAAACAGGATTATGCCGATTTTCTGCCACAATCCTTTAGGGTTCGACGTGCTGCCGCTGGTCGGCAGGTTAGTGCTGCCGTCCGATATGATCCAGCCAGACTTCCGCACTTCCAGCCAGATTTTGCCGCCCCTGGTGCTGGACGGAAATGGCACGTACTGGCCGTCGTCGCACTCTTTAAGCAGGGTGGTAACGCTCTTAGTGTAGGTGTTCTTTCCGGGCCGGTTCACTTTCCAGCCCATAACACCGCAGCTGTCGCCGTCGTTTTTCTTATCCCAGTAGCACATATAGCCCCAAACGTCCGGGGCTTCGTCGTCATTAGGCCGGTACACCTGCCAGCTGCCGTAGGTGTCCGCAAGGGTCTTTACAGGATAATTACTTACGTCCTGCCCTACGATACTGCGATTAGTCCAGCAGTACACCGTATTGGAGCCGTCCGGCTGGAATTTAAGCGTAACAGGGATATACACAAAATTGCCCCTTTCCTGCCACTGTTTGTACCAGTCTTCCTGCTTCATACCTTTCATAAGGTTGCTGGCACTCTCAAACGGATTAAACCGGCAGTCCATCAGCATAGGCAGGGTAACACGCAGCAGCAGGTTACCGGCTTCGTCCACCGGCGGTATCCATACCTTTTCACTGGTAAACAGTTTACCGCCGCAGGCGGCCAGCGTGCCACCCAGTACGGTATCCAGGTTAGTACCAAAATTATCCAGGCTGGTAATACCTATACCCTGTAATCCGCGTACCTGCCAGCTTACCGCAGCACTGCTGCTGTCAAACCAGCCACCGCCGCCGGTAGCGTAGCCGTGGTAGGCAGTCCACATAACGGCGACGCCCTCGCTTTCCTGTCCGTCGTTTTGTTCGACTATCTTAAAGAATTTGATACCGGGCGCGTTAAGGGTGGCGTTTTTGCCGTACTGCTGGTCGCACAGCCACAGCGTAAACCCTGCGTCCGTAGCATCAAACCAGTCGTGCATATCGGTACTGTAGTGGAAGCTGACGTACTGGCAGTGGGTATTAGGCGAAGTGGCCATACTGGTATTATTGACGTTTACCAGGTTCTTATCCACTTCTTCCAGCCAGCAGTCTTCTGGGCCTTGCTTACCGCCCTGCGCGTAGGTATTCCAGGTAATTTTTACGTTATTGGCCACCTTGTCGGTACCCATAGTCTGGCTGTCGCCGTTCCACTCGATCTGCGCCTGGCTGGCCAGTGTGTATAAGCCGTTAAGGTCATATACCCAGATACGACCGTTACGCTGCACCATACGCAGGCCCAGGGGTAAAAATATACCCTCGATAACGTCTTTAAGGCTGCTGGCTATACCGTCTTCGTCGTAGAAATTATCGCTGCGTACGCGCAGCGCGCCCAGGGTTAGTTTGGCACCATTGAGGTAAGACGAAATTAGCGACTGGTCGATGCTGGTAAAGTTAATCGTACTGCGGCTAAGCGCGTCCGAAATGACCGCGTAAACTGTCTGCATTTCTGCTAAATTATAGCTTAGCCGGTCAAATATACCGAAGTCCGAAAAGGTCAGCGAAACCGGGTAATTTGCCGCCCTTTCGTAGGGTTCTTCGTAAAATTCCGGATCCAGTGCGCCAGACCAGTACAGGTATCCACCCCTGTAAACGTCCATACGTATAGCCCCCACTTCGATAGTGTACAGGTCTTCGTACGTCCGGTCGCCGGGGCTTTCCACGCGGATAGTAGCAGTAGAGCCGCACAGCACTTCTTCTTTGTCGGCTTTCTTCCACTCTATTACCAGCGGCTCGCGGGCTTCAAAGGTCAGCGGGCCGACGGAAGCAAACGGCTGCGCTGCTTCCTGTAAAATTTCTACCCGCCAGACTATGCCGTGCTGGCTAAGAAATTCGCCTGCATATCGTAACTGCTTTGCCATCTTAGCTGCGTTTCCTTAAGTCCGTTTCTTTTTCCAGGATACCTACCAGGGTACGGCCCGCTATTTCAAACCTTACCTTGCCGCTAAAACCGTCGCTGGGTTCCAGCATACTGCGCAGTTTGTCCAGCGGGGCCACCACTTCGGGGTTATTGCTTGCGCCGGCGTATTCGCCAAACATACCCAGCGTAGGGCCATAAGCCAGGCCACCGTCCGCAAACTTCGGGATAGCCAGAATAGCAGCTATAACGCTGGCCACTGCGGCGATAGCCAGGATAGGGCCGATATAAGGGATACTGGCCTGCGAAGACGCAGCACCGGAAGCGGCCACGGCCATATTAGTATTAGCCAGCGCGATATTAGAAGCCATAACCGCCGCGTTAGTGGCGATCTTCGACGTACCGGCTGCGGTCTCTGCGGCAGCTTCCGTAGTAACGGCGGAAGTTTCTGCGGCCTTTGCGGCAGTGTGCGCCGTAGTCGCAGCGTTCAGCATTTCGATAACCGTAATAACGGCCTTTATGCCGTCCACCACGCTAAAGAAAGCGTCGATAATAGCGGTTATCTTTTGCCAGGCGTTACCGTTACCCTCTAACGCGTCGGTAACGTTCTGGATCGCGTTACCTATGCCCTTGATACCGTCCCAGGCGTTACGGTAGGTGTCGATAGACTGGGCGCAGACGCTACGCCAGCTTTCGTACGTAGCTATAAGGGCTTCTATGTCGGCCCGCTGCTTTTCGGTTACCGGGTTGTTGAGGTCGGCCAGCTGGCGGCGCAGGCTGCGTATCTTTTCCGTCAGTTCGTCAAAACCGATACTGCGGATTTTCAGCGTAAATTCGCGGTTACCCAGGCCGGAAATATCGTTTACTTCCTGCTGGGCTTTGGCTATGTCGATGCTGCGCTGTATGGCACTGCGCTTTGCTTCCAGGGCGTTAATCGTCTGCTGTATGGCCAGCACTTCGTCTGCGCTGGACTTCTTTTGCAGGGCCGTATAAGCGGCTATAGCTTTATCCAGCTTTTCGATGCTGTCCAGCTGGCTAAAGTCTTCCGGGATATTAGCCGCAGCAGTAGCAGCATCCCAGGCGGCCTTTAATTCTTCCAGCGCGTCGATCTGTGCCTGTATGTCGGCGCGTTCGGCGGCGGTGGCCGTGTCCAGCAGGGTACGGTAGTAGGTCAGCTTCGCGTTAAGCTGGTCGTAACTCTTAAGCTGGTCGTTAGGGATGCCCAAAATACCGGCGTTCTCGCTGGCGGCTTTGAGACGTTCCAGGCGGGCTATTTCCGCGTCTATTTCGGCTATCGTGGCACCGTGGGCGTACTCGCGCTTTTTGCGCTGGTAGGCTATTTCCGCGTCTATGTCTTTAAGACTGGACAGGTACGAAATAGATACCGGCCTTTCCATAGTGGCCTGTAGCATTTCCATTTCGGCTATCTGCGCGTCGATGCCTGCTATATCTTCCGCGCTGGCGGCCTTGCGCTTTTCGCGCAGGTAGTCCAGGGCTTTGGCCACGTCGTCCAGCGTCTGGATTTCTGCCGGCACGGCAGCGGCTTTCTGGGCCAGCTCTATTTCGTCTTTCTTACGCTGCCAGGCGATTATCTGCGCCTGGATCGCGCGCTGTTCTGCGGTGTCTGCACCGGTCAGCTTCTTTTTGTATATTTCGATATTGTCCGAAAGTTCCTTTAAGGTCTTCGGATCAGCCGTAAACTTAGCATCGCCGCTGCCGGACTTACCCAGCCCCTGCATATCTTCCAGCACCTTTTTGCGGGCTTGCAGCTGCTGGTTTTCGGCCTTAAGGCGCGCCAGTTCTTTGGGGTCAGTAGTAGCCGCGCCGGCTTTCTCGTTAGCTTCTAATTTCGCCTTAACCTGGTTAAGGTTCATTTCTGCTATGGCCACCTGCTTAGCGGCACCAGCGGCAGCGTCGCCGGCACCGGATACGCTGGCCCTATATTTTTCGGCGGCAGCGTCCACTATGCCCAGCTCTTTTTCCAGGGCCGCGTTATCAGCGGTAAGCTGGCTGGTACTGTTTTTCAAAGCAGCCATAGCGTCGCTGTCGCGGGTCTCATAGTGCTGCATTTGCACGCCCGCAGTACCGTAAGCGGGGCCGCTGGAAACCAGCACCTGTTTTTTGTCCTTACCCTCAGCTACTAACTGCTTCTGCTTCTCAGCGTTAATTTCAATCTGCGCGGCGTTTTCGGCTATCTTCGCCCGCAGGCTGGCGGCCTTAGCTTCAAAGGCCAGCTGGGTGGCATAGTCTTTCGACTTCGTGGTAAGGGTGTCGTACCAGTCGGCAGCGGTTTTATGCGTGCCGAAGATTTCGCCGTATTCGGCATTAAGGTGGGCCACCGCGTCGGCAGTGTCCTGCTTCGCGCGGATCAGTTCGCCCAGTTTCTTTATTTCTGCGTCTAAGCCGGTTTTAACTTCGGCAAATTTGGACTTATACGCGTCTTCCGCTTCGGCCAGCAGGTCGGTGCTTTCTGCCGCGTCTTCGGTCTTATTGGCAAACGCTTCGATAATGGCAGTAACAGCGGCAATAGCGATACCGATACCGGTAGCTATCATAAGCCCACGTAGCGCAATCTTAAGGGCCGTAGCGGCGTAAGTGCCACTGCGCAGCGCGCCGTTAAAGACACGCTGCACGGCGGCGGCTTTGTTGGTGTTAAGGCCCAGCAGCAGCATAGCCGCGCCGCTGGCTTTGGCGCGGGTGGCCGTAAGTACCTGCGTAAGGTTAAGGGCCTTAAGTGTTTTGGTCAGCGTGGCTACGCTGTTTACGGTAATAAGGACGTTTGCCGAAAACGCCATAATAGGCGCAGCCGGGCGCATAATACCAGCGATAGCGTCGGTAATACCGGCAAACTGGTTCTTAAGTTTCTGCGCCGCCGCTTCGCCGGTACTGGCCATTTCGTTAAACGCCTGATCGATGCTGCCGGCACTGTCGGCCATAATGCCGATATTTTCGGTAAACTTGTCGGCCTGTTCGCCGGTTAGCGAAGTGAGCAAACGCAGGGCGCGCGCACTGCCGAAAAGGTTACCGTATATCGTTTCGCTCAGTTCGCCGGTACTCTGGGCGTACTGGTTAATAGTCTGGTCTAACTCCTTTAAGAAGTTATCCAAACCACCAGCCGCCCGGATGCCGGCAGCGTCAAACTGGATACCCATAGCTTCCGCAGCTTTGGCGGCTTCCGTGGACGGCGTAATAAGGGCCTTAAGGACAGCCGACAGCTGCGTGGACACTTCGGCGGTATTACCGGTTACGCCGGTGCAGGTAGCAAATACCGCCATTAGTTCGTCGATAGACACGCCCAGCTGCGCCGCCGATCCAGCCACGGACGGCAAAGCGTCGGCCAGCTGTTCAAAGGTCGTAACGCCGTTTTTGGCGGTCATCTGTATTTTGTCCTGGATACTACCCGCGTCTTCCCAGGCCAGGCCGTAGTTTTTGATAATCGTAGCCGTTACGGTTACTGCCTGGTTGAGGTCAGCCAAACCGCCTATAGATGCTTTGGCGGTGGCTTCCAGGAAAGACAGCCAGTTATCTTCGGGGACACCGTTAGAAATTACCTGGTACAGACCGTTTGCCAGCTGGTCGCGTGCTATCGGTAACTCTTTAGCCAGGTCGGCCACCTGGCCTTTTAGCTGCTTAAAGCCCGCCGCGTCTTTGCCCGCCATCGTGTTAGCGGCGCGCATAGCTTTGGTAAACTGGTTGCTTTCGCCGGTAATCTGCTGGAAAGTGTTATTAAGCTGGCTAACGGCATTACTTACCTGTCCTATGGCCTGTACCGATAGGCTCCAGTCCATCATAGATTTGTTGAGCTTCTGGGCCTCAACTACGGACGCGGTAATTACCTGCTTCAAACCGTCAGCGTCGGCGGTTAAGGACTTAAAGCCTTTGCCGTCGCCGTCCAGTTTGAAAGTAATAGATATAGTGCTTTTGCCAGCCATTTTTACTAATCCTCTCCTAAGCGGTGTAACAAATTCCTAAAGCGGTCGTGCTGCTGCTCTTTAGTGAGCTTCGGCGCGTCTTCGCGTGGTGCCTTTTGGCGATCCCACGGAAGCGGTAACAGTTTCTGCGGGGTTAGCTTACCTTTGACGTGCGGCTGTATTGTGATAGTGGCCAGCAGGCGCATACGTTCCCACTCTGCTTTACTGGCTTCGTCCTGCGATTTTCGCCAGCTTTCACAAACCGCTATAAATTCTTCCGGCAGCAGCGCGGCGAAGTCGTCGCGCGATAACCCGATACGGCCCAGTGCCAGGCCCAGCAGATCGTAGATACCGGCGGGCTTTACTCTTTTGGGGTGTCGCCCTCTGGTGCCTGCTGTACTGCGCCAGCTTCGGCCTTATTCCAGGCCGCCATTTCTTCCGGTTCGATGCTGTCGGCAAATTCCATCAGCGACAGGTCAAAGGGGATTTTTTCGCGGGCGCAGGCAGACTTCACGCAGCACCACAGGAAAGTAACCTGGTCGTTAAAACTGGCTGCGTCCATTTCGGTAATTTCCTTACCGGTCTGCTCCTTAAAGCGAAGCATAGCCCCCATAGTCTGGCTACAGGGGTATGCTTTGCCGTTAATAGTTACTTCTATCTTTGCCATAGAAAGACAGGTTACGCGTTCTCAGTGATCGCGGTTTCGTCCAGGGTGGTAGGCTCGCCGTTATTCTCCAGCTGGATGCTGTAGGTAGCGTCGTCCTGCGCCGGGTCGGTGCGCTCCAAATTGGCGATAACGAAGCTACCTTCCAGGTACGGCTGGTTGTCGCCCTCGCGTTCCATACACTTGACGGTTACAGGCGCGCCAGTCTTCCAGGCGGCCAGCAGCTCTTTGAAGCCGCTTTCGGTTTCGTCGTAGTGTACCAGTCCCTCTGCGGAAATGGAGATAGAAAGCCCTACCACGCCTTTCTGTTTCCACAGTCCAGCGGAAAGGGTCGCCGAAGCCACAGGCTTTACGGCGCGGTCTTTGGTCTCACTGGCAAACGTTGCGGTGTGGGTGGTGCAGTGGCCCACGGCCTTGCCGCCGACGTAAACCAGCATATCGCTACCATTGCAGTAGCCGGTGCGTGCAGTCTTTGCCATAATGCTTTATCTTTTAATCGGTTAAATCTTGACGTTAAACACTAACTGCTGTACGTACGCGTCGTCCTGCCAGGCTTCTTCGCTGTCCACCAGGGTGCAGCTGCGCATAACCAGCGTTTCGTCGTCGTCCTGTATGTCGCGCTTATTGTCCAGCGCGTCCCGGACGGCTTCGGCCAGCTCTACGCCGTCGTCGTAGTCTGCCGTAAAACAGATCACTTCGATACTGACGCTATCCGCGCCCGGCTGGCCCGCCTTGTTAGCGTTCTGTTCCAGGGACACCCGGCGGTAAAGGATATACGGAAGTACCGCGTTATCCACGGCCACCGGGAAAATCTTGTTACAGCGCGCCGACACTTCGGTGCTGTCCAGCAGTATTTCGCGGATAAGGTCGCCTGCGTGCAGGGACGTTTTAGATACAGCCATATTTCTTTGCTACTTTTTCGACGCTTCGGATAACTTCGTTATGCAGGTTTTCGGTAACGGTGCCGGCCACCTGGTCGCTGGTCTGCTTCATAAAGCCGTAGCGGCGCATACGCCCAGTGTAGTGGCCCTTGCGAAGCCGGTAGGTAAACCGGCGCGTATGCTTGCCTGCGTTCGACTTTGTGCGGCGTTCTTCCGTGCCGCCCTCAGCCCAAATTAGTATAGGCTTTTCCAGGCCCTGCCGGTTCTTATGGAAGCCGTAAGACTTGCCACCAGATTTGCCGGCTTTCTTTGTGCCGATTGTAACACGGAAGCCCGCCTGCTTCTTAAAGACGACTGCACGTACGCCGCTTTCCAGGTCGCGGTCTGTACGGATGCCGGTACTGCGTAGGTTGTTTACAGCTGTTTTGCGTACCTGGTTAGCTTCCCTGCGAAAACCGCCCTTTAACGCCTGTAACCTTTGCTTTGGCTCCATTTCAGCGAATAACCGCTGCAAATTGCTGTCGTCATACTGGAAGCCCATAACCTGCGCCTGCTACTCGTTTACCCTCACACACACCAAAGTTTTGTACCCTCTGTCCAGATTAGGGATTATGTTTGTAACCGTGTACAGGTTACCGCCCAGCTGCTGCACCCGCCAGTTTTCCGCTACCAGGTGCGCGTCGCGTATATTGAAGTCCGCGCCGTAGTCGGCGAAGTGTTCGCCTACTTCTTCGCTGCGGTGGCCACTCTGCTTTACCCTTTCGGCCCAGACCGTAACCGTGGGCGTATATGTTACGCGCTCGTTTCCGGATTTACTGGTAATCCGCACAGGTTCCAGCAGGGTAAGCCGATATTTCATACGTCCCGCTTGCATCTTACTGCGCTTTGTCTTCCACTAACTTTCTAAAGGGCTTGATTAGGGCCTGTAGTGTATCTGGCACTTCGCGCATTTCGACACTGGCGACGCTTTCGCGCTGGTTGTACCAGTGCGCGCCCAGCAACATAATGGCCTGCTTGATCTGCACCGGGAAAGTCCCGCCGTTTATTTCGGTCAGTTCCGCTTCGGTGCGGTTCGTGTCGCGGATAACGGCAGCTTCCGCAGCAGCTAAATAGTGCTGCAAAAGCGTGTCGTCTCCCGCGAAGTCGTCGGCCCTTACGTGTGCCTTAAACAGTGCCAAATCCACTACAGCCATAACCCTAAACTTTAGTTTGTGCTACGTCGATAGTCCACGTTTAGCTGTTAGCCACGGATGCTTCGCCCAGCAGGAAGGCTTCCGGGCGCAGGGTCTTGGTGGCGTAGTCGCAGTTCAGCACGAAGTCCACAGCGTCTTTGCGGGCCTGGCTGTACGGATCGACGATGAAACGCAGGGCGTTGAAAAGGCCCATAGGCTGGTAGCCCCAGTCGCCCAGGCCGATATACTCGGTAAGGGTGGTAATTTCCACCACCTTGTTACTTGCAGTAACACCCAGCGCGGCCAGCACGGTGGCTTCGTTGTTGGGGGTGCAAACGACCTTGTAGTGGATGCCGGAAGCCTGCGCGGGCTTGTCGCACTCAGCCCAGGTGCAGGTGCTGTCTGCATAGGTGGACTTCTTGTACGTTACCACGGACTTGCGCACCACGTTGCTGGTGTGGATAGGGAGACCGGCCAGCTTGCCGTCCTGCACCATCGGCACGAAGATGCCGTTAGAGTTGATAGGGGTACCCTCCAGGATAGCCTGCATAGATTTGGTCATAACCCAGCAAAGGTGGTTACCCTCGATACCGGTTTCCAGTACCTTTGCTTTCATACCGGCGTTAAGCTCGGCAAAGGTAGGCACTTCGTGGATCGCCACTTTGTCGGCGTAACGCTGGTCTTCGGTGCTGGGGCTTTCGCCGCCCTTTGCGATAATGTGGGCAAAGGGGCCGATAAGGTTCGTAGCACCGGCAGCCTTGCTAAGACCGAAAACGATCTTGTTAAGCAGCTGGGCCACGGCCTGCGGCATAACCTTTTTAACCAGCGTCTCGATAAGGCCGGCAGACTGGTTAATAGCCTGGTTGGTAACAGGGATAGCGATACCGATACGCTCCGGGCTGGCGGTCAGCTTGGAAAGGTCGATCTTGCTATCGGAAAGGGCCACGCCCTCGCCGGCGATGCTGGCTTCGGCGGTGTCGTAAATGGGCCAAACGAAATCACCCACCAGGCCGGTAGGCATAGGCAGGCCCACTTTGTGGAGAATAAAGCCCTCTACCAGCGGCTCGATGAAGTCCTGGACAGACAGGGGGATAATACCGCCGTTGTTAGCGTCGGCGACCATCATACCGGCAAATTCGCCCTCGCGGATAAGGGTAATTTCGGTCTTGCGGCCAGCTGCCACGTTCTCACGAATCAGCTTTTCTGCGTCGGCCACGGCGTTGGGATGCTCACGCAGGTGGTCAGCGGTGGCCGCCTGCATACGCATAGCAAGCAGCTGGTTTTCGCGGGCCAGGGCTTCAAACTCTTTGGTTTCGGCCTCGGTGCGCTCGCGCTGCTCGGTTTCGCACGCATCAGCAATAGCATTGATGCGCTCGCAGTTCGTCTGGTAGCGTTCTACCAGCTCGCGTACGTTTACAGTGTTTTTCTTCATTGCTGAAAACTTTTGAGGTTAAACAAAAACTTTAGTATTAGCAGCGTTTCGCATTTCGCGCAGCTGCGCTGTTACTTTCTCTGTGTCCACTTTGGGGGGTTCGGGGTCTTCCGGCTTCGCGGCTTCGCGCAGATCGCGCGCAAACTCGCGGGCTTCTACGGAAGTGTCCAGGTATGCCGGATCGGCTGCCAGGGTAAAGTCGTACACACCGGTAACGGCCTTTACCGTGTAGGTAATATAGGCGCGTCCGTCGCGGACTTCCACGCTGCGGGTTACAAACGCTTCGTCCCAGTAGTGTGTCGAAAACATAAAGCTGCACCCGGCCAGGTCGCCACGGCGCACCAGTTCCAGGGCCTTGTCGCCGTCGGCGGTGTTAGGCGCGTCAAACTCAAAGCTAACGCCCTGGTCGTCCACGGTATAGGTCAGCGTGCCGCTGCCGTTCTTGGAGCGCGCCAAAATCAGCTGGCGGTCGTGGAACATAGTAAATTTAATGTCGCAGCCGTCCAGCAGTTCTTTGGTAATGGCCGACGGCGCGATAATTTCGCGCGCTTCTTCGTCTTCGTCGCTCCACAGCGGCGCAGACGGCGTGTTAAACAGGATCGCGCGGCCTATGATAGTGCGGCTGGGTGCTTCGCCCTCTGCCGCTTCGCGCACTTGCAGACCGGCGCAGGTAACGACGACTTCGCGCCGCACCAGGTCGTTTTTATTCCTCTTTTCCATCGGTAGGGGTATTTGGAGCCGGGGCCGGTGCCGACAGCTCGTTAATGCTCTTAAGGTTCGCAGACACCAGTACGGTGTCGCCGCCATCTACGGCGGGCTTATTTTCTTCCTGCCGCCACTCGTTTACAGTGTAGATGCCGGCGGCGATAGTGTCGGCCTGGTACTTTACGCGGCTTTCCAGGTCGCAGGCGTACAGGCCGCGCCGGTCAAACTGTACCTTGCGCTTGCCGTACATAGCCGGGCTAAACAGCTTTCTTTGCAGCTCGTTTTCAATCTTGCGCAGCAGCGGGTTTAACGTGTTACTAAGGAAAGCCACGTTAGCCATTTCGGCAGACTTGTAGTTATTGCTGGTGTCGTCGAAAACGAAAGACGGATGCACGCCAAAGAAGCGGCAAATATCCCTAACGGTAAACTTGCGGCTTTCCAAAAACTGCATATCCGTGCTGGACAAAGAAAGCTGCTTAAACTCTACCTGGCCAGGCAGACTTACGATACGTTCGCCGTGCCTAAACCGGTCGTCGATGCTTTCGGCTGTCTTTTCCAGTTCTTTGTCCTGGTACTCTCCGAAGCCGCGCACGCTGGTGTCGTTAGAGACGATCCCGCGCACGTTGCCACCGTTCTTAAAGCGGTCGTAGGTCTCAGCGTCTCCCACAGCGGCTATGTCCAGCGTAAGCCGGGCAAAGGTCAGCACGGAAATGCCTACCTTGCTGTCGTAGGTGGTAAGGCCCTTAAGGTGTATAATTTCGTCTTCGTCGTAGGTGCCGTAGATGCCGTTTACGGTGTCGCGTACCGTGTACGTGTCGCTTATCGTGTTATGGGCGACCGTACCGCGCCCGCACAGGGCCAGCCGGTCGAAGTCCATCGTTACAGGGCTGTAGATAGGCACGATATAAGCGTTACCGTCCAGCAGGATATTTTGTACCACCTGCACCCAGAAGTCGAAAGCACTAATAGCTACGTCCGGCTGGACGTTCAGCAGGTAAGACAGGCGGCTATCGCGGTCTTCCACGAAGATGCTACCTTTACGGCGCAAATACTGCACGTTGAGGTTAGCGACACTTTCGGCTACGAATTTCACGCAGCGGTACACCGTCGCCACGCATAAGGCCGTCTGGCCGGTATAGGACGGCCACCACGTCCCGCCCTGGCGGGGGGTCAGCGGCTGATCGCCTTTACCGTCAGCGGTAGCCGCCGCATCCTGTCCAGCAGGCGCGGCGGTCTCCCGCCTAAAGTAGTTCAGTATGTACCCAAAAAATCCCATTTGCGTAGGTGCTTCTACTCTATAGGGAAAATAGGCGCATTTTGGCACCCAACTTTTTGGCGTAAATTGTTGTATTTCGGTGCGTTAGGGTGCAAAGCGGTAAAAAGCGGCAAAAAAAAGATGAAAATTTTTTGAAAATCCATTTGGAAAATCAAAAATAATGCGTAACTTTGCCCCTGGATTGATACTTAAAACACTTACAGATATGGATTACAAATTTGAAAAAGCAGTTATCGACGTTACCCTACTGCGTCCCTGCAAAGATTTTGGCTTTGTTTTCGGCTTTGAGGTTAAGCCCATCGACGGCACCCCTTACCACAGCGGCTACCTGGAAGCAAACGACCGCGACACTGCCGCTAAGGTTGTTTACGGTGCATACCTTTCCGATAACCTGGCGAAATACCGCCGTAACGCTTACGGCTTCTAAGCGTTAGTTTAATAGTTAATCAGTTAGTAACCCTTAAAATTTACAGATATGGAAACCACAAAAGATATGGAAAAAGTTTATATTTACCGGGTCGTAAACCATAATGGCCGCAAGGAATACAAGCGTACTAAGTGTTCCGACTTCTGGGCTGGTAATAAGGCCGTTTGCTGGCAGTTCTCTGTACAGGGAGCAAAGAAGATTATAGCCGCCCTTAACGCCAATAATCGCTACAATTACTACACGTTTGGGTACGAAACTGTAAACGCATAAACTGGTAATTATGGAAAAGACAGATAAACCCTTTATCTGGGAGCCGTCCCCCTATACAGCCCAGGCGCGGCACCTGGCAAAAATGGACGAAGACCTGCGCGTGGAAATGCGCGCCCAGGAATTAGCCGAAAAGAAACGCGGCGGCGCGCGGCCCGGTGCCGGCAGAAAGCGGAAGACGGAAGCCGGCGCGCGCGTAAACTTTACGGTTATGGTTTCGCCTGCCACCCGGCAGCGCATAGATGCCCTGCGAGACAAAGGCGTGCTACTGGGCGAAGCCATAGACGGCTTTATAGCTCAGCTGGCCAGCCAGCACGGCATAAACTGAGAAAGCCCGCCACCACGGCGGGCCTTTTTATTGCCTGTGCATATACGCGTCTAAGTCCGGCGGCGCGTCGCAGATCATAAGCCGGTTACCGTCCATCTGGACAGGCTGGCCGATGCTCTGCCACAGCTCCCAAAAGTCGCCCACGGTTTCCAGGTTAATAACGGCTTCGCGGTACTCATAGCACGCGGCCCTGTCGTAGTACGGTGCCAGGTACCGGCCATAGGCCGCCATAACGTCCCGGTACTTCCTGCTATAAACCTTAAACTGCATAGGCCAAATCCAGTTCAAACGCCCAGGCGGGCTGCGTTACATAAACACGCCGGCGGCTGTACCGGTTCCACCACCAGTACGTGTATAAGGTTTCCTGCCCATCTTTGAGCGTACCGACAAAATGGCACTTATCCCTAAACAGGTGGAAAGTGTCGCCGGGCTGGATCGTGGCCAGGGTATAGCGTTTACCTTTCATAGTCGATAAATAGGCGCATATCCATAAGCATAGTAATAACGCCGTCGATTTTCTGCGTAGCCTTGCGCTTTATGGGCTTGCAGTTCTCCAGCTTGTCGGTGTCCAGGACAGCGTTACCGAAGCAGTAGGCGTTTATCGGGTTATCGTTAATAAAGACGTGGCCGGTTTTCGCGCCGTGTTCAAAACTTTCTACCGGGGCCGTAAAGTTTCCGTACGTCTGGCGCACGCCCTTAATCACGTTACCGGCACCGCTGGCCGCCAGCATATTTATTACTTCCTGCGACTTCCAGGGGTCGTAACCGATATTAAGGACGCGCACCACTTCGTTAAGGTACAGTATGTAGTCCACGATAGCCCGGTAGTCGATAACGTCGCCGTGGGTCAGCCGCAGGTAGCCTTTATCGGCCCAGGTGCGGTACAGCTTTTCGTTAGGGTGGCCAGGTAGTGCGCCGTCCGGGAAAAAGTAGGCGGTATGGAAGTAAAACGACTTTTTGCCAGCGTCGTATAGGCCCATAGTTACCGCGCTAAAGTCGTCGCTTTCCGAAAGGTCGATAGCTACCATAGCGTCCGGTCGGCCCTTTATAGCGTCCAGCGGCATAGGCCGGGATATGGAGCGCGCCAGGGTGCTGCTTATCCAGCTGCGCTGCTCATTTTCGGCGTACACGTTCAGCAGCTTAGTACGGAAAGCCAGCATAGCTTCCGATCCGTTACGCAGGGCTTTGGCGTACTCACTTCTGTAGAAGTCCATAGACACCGTTACGCCTAAGTGCGGGTGTACCTTGCGCCAGGTGTCTTCACTGTCTTCCGGGTCGTCCAGGTCTGGTTCAAAGATATGGGCAAACACGCTGTCGTCTTCATATTCGCCCAGCAGCAGGGCTTTGTAGCCTTGCAGCATTTCGTAAAACGGCCCATCGAAAACGTCCGAAGCCGTCGTTATTATAGTCGTCAGCGGGTTTTCACGCACACCCATAGACGTGGTAAGGACGTTTAGCAGGTCGCTGTTTGTAGCCTGGCTAAATTCGTCCATAATTACCGTGCTGGCGTTCAGTCCGTCTTTGGTGCGGGCGTTCGCGGTAAGACACTGGCAGAAAGCCTGCCGGTCGCTGCGCTTAGATTTTATGCTTTCTTCGTTTATCCGGTACCGCCTTTCCAGCGGGTCTAACTTCCGCACGCAGTTACGGATCACGTCGAAGCACTTTTTAGCCTGGTCGTTACTGTTGGCACCGGTGTAGCACTCTGCGTTAGCGTCGCCGTACAGCAGGTCGTTTACCGCCAGGGACGCGCTGCTGGTCGTCTTTGAAAACTTACGCGGGACGTACAGCAGCACTTCGCGTATAACCCGCCGGCCATCCTGCCAAAAAGCGAAGATATGGGCAAACTGGAAAGCCTGCACCAGCGTAAGGCGGTACGTCTGTAACCCAGCCTTGCCAGGAAAATACAGACTTTCGTACAGGGTAAAAAACTTTACGACTTCGGAGACGTTTATACCGTACTTCCGGCAGAAGTAAAAGAAGCGCAGCGCGGCCAGCTGTTCGTACAGGTTATGGCCGTCCGGGTTAGTGGCCACTTCGCGCAGGTACATTTCTATACGCACGTCCACTTCGCCCAGGCGGTAATCTTCTATACGCACCGCAGCCAGTGCAGCGGTAACGTCGGCTTTGGCCTGCCGCAGTCTGTCTTTTTCTTCCTCTGTCATTTAGTCAGCATCCGGCTTAATTACTACCGGCTTTTTCTTGCCGGACTTCACTACCTTTTTGGTAAGCTCCACCAGCGGGTCGGTGTCGTCAGTGCCGGCCAGCTGTTCGGTCGTCAGTCCTAAAATTTTCATCTGGCGGGTAACGGTGTCCTGCTGTTCTTTCAGCACCTTAAAGGCCGGGTGCGGTGCCAGCTTCCAGCCGTACCGGGTTTCTTCCTCTACGGTAACTTTGTCCAGCGTGTCGATCTGGGCGTTAGCCATATCCAGGGCGCGCAGCGCGGAAGCCAGGGACTGTACCTGCATATCCACGCCTTTGCTGTAGGTGCCGGCGGCCTTAAGGGCCTTAACTATCTGCTTCCGGTAATCCTCTACCGTTTTTACGTTTTCTGCCATATTTCAAACACTTTTTGCAATTTTTCGCACGTTTTCTGCGGTTTTAGCACGTTTTCCGGAAATTTTCGCACGCTTTGGGGAAATTTGGGCCAAAGTTCCGGAAACCCAAAAATTAAAAAATCGTCGTTCGAGACTGGGGGCGAGGTTTAACGGCATACCCCCTGCCTTAAAAAATACCCCCCCTGTCAGCCAAAAAATTTATCCAGGGCCGCCGCCACTTGCGCTGCGTTCCGTCGCTTTGTTGCTTCTTTGCCACAGCGGCCCAGCTCTGTGTGCGTCTGGACGTGGCAGGCGTGGCACAAAGCCCGCAGGTTATGCGGGTCGTACATTAACCGCTGCTTCGCCGCGTACGTCAGCCCATCTTCCACAGGTGTAACGTGGTGTACTTCGGTAGCAGGCGTTACGATGCCCAGCTGCTGGCACCTTTCGCACAGGGGCTGCACCGTCAGCTTCTCTTTACGCAGGCGCAGCCACCGTTCGGTATGGATCAGCTGCACGTAGTCTTTGTCCTTTGCCATAGCTCTGTCTAATAGTCGCCGCCCTTGCGTCGGCGGGTTGCCGGCTGGACGTTGCCGGGGGTTGTTTCCCAGTCGCCCAGGTCGTTAAACATATCCAAAATATCATCCCCCACAGAAACCGGCTGCCGCTGTCGCCTGCCGGCTGCTGCGTCGGTGTACTGGGTTAGGATATTCAGCAAAGCGCGCGTTAGTTCGCAGACGTTCTTAAAGCCATAAGCCCTTTGTAACGCCAGCAGTCTTTCGTACTGCGCTTCGTCCACAGATACGTTTATACGTCTTCGTTTCTTCATTATAAATTATGCTTCCGCAGTAAATAGTTTAGGCTATCCAGTAAGGACTGCTGCACCCCCTTTTTGCTCTCTAAGGCTGCGTTAGCCCTTTCATCTACAGTATGCGCGCACAGCAGCTTATACACAGTAACAGGGTACTGCTGGCCCTGCCTGTGCAGGCGGGCGTTTGCCTGCTGGTATAGTTCCAGGTTCCAGCCGGTGCCAAACCATACGATATAATGGCCGCCTTGCTGCATATTGAGACCGTAAGCCGTGCTGGCAGGATGCGCCAGCAGTACGTCTATCTTGCCAGCGTTCCAGTCCAGCAGCTGGGCTTCGCCCTGGTAAGCCACCACCTTGTAGCCTTTCAGCTTCCGGGCGATCCGGTCTATATCGTGTTTGTACTGGTAGAAGACCAGCACCGGACTGTTAGCCGCTTCCACCAGTTCGGCCAGCCTGTCCAGCTTTTCGTCGTGGACTTCGTGGGCCTGCCGGTCGTCGTCATACACGGCACCGTTTGCAAACTGGCTTAGCTTGTTCATAAGGCCAGCGGCAGAATTAGCCAGGACGTTTGCCGGTTCGTCGCCGTGTTTGGTCTTAAATTCCAGCACCTTTTCGCGCTCAAAAGCCGTGTATTTGGCCATAATGGCCGGGGACAGCTCCACGCGTTCGGTATGTATCAGCAAGTCTGGCAGCTGCAAATAGTCCTTAGCCTGCATACTTAGGCAAATGTCGGCTATCTTGTCGCGTATAATCTTTTCACAGCCAGACTTACAGGTAGCACGCACTTCTATGTTATTCCATTTGTGTATATCGAAATACGTTTCCTTATACCTGGTTACGGACTTGCCCAGACGGTCGCCCATATCGAAGCAGTACATTTGCGCCCACAGATCGACCAGGCCGTTAGGTGCCGGCGTGCCGGTAAGGCCGATAACGCGCTGCACCGTCGGCGTGGCTATACGTATAGCCTTAAACCGCTGCGACTTGCTGGACTTAAAGCTGGTTAATTCGTCGATTACCAGCACGTCGAAAGGAAGCATACCGCCGTAGAGACCGCACAGCCATACGAAGCTGTCGCGGCCTATAACGTACACGTCGCCGGGTTTCTCCAGGGCCAGTTTGCGCTGCTTTTCCGTACCCATCACTTTTACCACCCGCAGGCCGCCCAGGTGTTCCCACTTCGCGGCTTCGGTCGTCCAAGTGGTTTCGGCCACTTTCTTAGGAGCCACCACCAGCACTTTGTCCACCTCGCAGTCGTTGATAAGCTGCTGCACGGCGGTAAGGGTGCTTACCGTCTTGCCCAGGCCCATATCGAGAAACAGGCCGCAGCGCGGGTGGTCTAATATCCACTTCGTAGCAGTACGCTGGTAGTCGTAAGGTCTGTACAGCATCTTATAAGTCCTTTACAAAGTCCACGGCTTGCAGCAGGGTGTCCACCTGGTCTTTGCTGTCCACCACTGCCACGTTATGGCCCATCTGGCGCAGCTGGGCTATACGCAGCTGCTGCACCTTTGTAGGCTTTTTGCCCTTGCTCTTAAGTTCCACCCATACCACAAAGCCACCCGGAAACAATAGCACACGATCCGGGTAACCTACCACGCCAGGGTTACTGTATTTTAAGCACACGCCGCCCAGGTCTTTTACCCGCCGCACCAGGTAGGCTTCTATAGCCTTTTCCGATACGTCGGCGTGTCTCACTATGTTTTCTATCTTCTTATCCATTTTGCTGCTTTTGTAACTTTGTAACCGGTGTAACCAGGATTTCGCTAACTCTATACATATACACACGTAACCTACTTTTTTGGGTCGCGCGTACGTGTACGCGTTATGCGCCCTTACACCCTCAAAAAATCACTAAACTATTAAACAACATATTTTTATACATATTTTCAGTTACATAGTTACATATTACTATAACTTGTTATTTTTCAGTCTTTTAGCGTGTAACCAAACCTGTAACCAAACCTGTAACCAAATTTCCGTCAGTTACATTTTTTGTAACCGGGCCAAAGTTCCAGTTACATTTCCGGCCCTCTGGTTACAAGTCCAGTTACAGGTCTTCGTCGTCCCCTGGCGGCAGGTCGTCCAGGTTTTCCAGGGACAAACGGAAAGCCTTTTGCACGCCGTAGATTTTGTCGGCGTGGCGGCTTGCGCCGGCCCTTTCCCAGCCCGGCATTTCGTCCAGCAGGCGGGTTACCTTTCTGGCCACGTACTTGTATTCCTTATCGGCCATTTCGCGGCCCATACGTTCGCAAATAAACTCTGCCGCGCATACGCGGGTACGCTGCGTAGTGCCGGAAGCGTCCAGCGGGTCGGGGTTATTCCAGTACGCCCGCCTGCGCTTCAAATCCCAGCTGTCCCAGTCGGCAGGTAGCTTTGCTTCCAGGAAAGCGGCCAGCATATCGCGCAGCGGGTCGTCTGCATCGTCGTTATAGGCTTCCTGGCGTGCGCGGGCTTCCGCTTCCAGATCGCCCGGCAGGTACAGCGTTTCGCCGTCGCGCCAGTTCTGGACGGCTTCGGCCCACAGCTGGTTACGGTCTGCCACCAACGCGCCCAGCCAGTCGGTGTACCGGCGCAGGGACGGTTCGGCAGGGATAACCCAGAAGCGGCGGTTACCGGTGTTGCCCTTTAGGAAGTTCGTTTCGTTGGTAGTGCCGCAGAAGATGCACTGGCGCGGGTATTTCTCTACTACGGTGCCGTAGGCGGCGCGGTATATGTCTTCGCGCCTGGTTATGTAGTTCTTTATCTGCTCCACGTCGCTGCGCTTGATACTGGACAGCTCAGCAAGTTCTATTATCCAGCCCATACGCAGCTGCTCCATACCGCTTTTGCCCTCTGTGGTGGTAAGGCTGTCGTTAAACCAGTCGCCGCCCATTATGGAGAAAAGCGTACTTTTGCCTATGCCCTCAGTGCCGGTAAGGATTAGGCAGTAGTCGTATTTGCAGCCCGGCTGCATTACCCTGGCCACGGCAGCGGTAAAGTGCTTACGTGTCATAGCCCGGTTAAGCGGGGTATCTTCCGCGCCGATATAGTCGATAATAAGCCGATCCAGTCGCGGCACGCCGTCCCACTGTAGGCCACTAAGGTAGTCGCGGATAGGGTGGGCGCGGTGGCGCGTCAGTACAGCATCCTTTGCGTCCTTTATCTTTTCCTTGCCACTTATACCGTAGTTTTCGTCCAGGTACACCCGCAGGTTAGCGTCGTCGCGGTTTCCCCACTGGGTGGCTTTCTTATCCCACGGCAGGCCGCCTTTAACCAGGTCAAAGCCGCTAAACAGGTCGTGCCAGATATGGCCCTTTAGCTTAGGGTCGTTTTCCAGGATCGTAATTATATTTTTGGTCGTAGGCTTCGGCGCGCCCTTGCGGTCATATTCCAGCTGCTCAGTCCATTTGTCGCTGTCCGGGTCTTTGTCCGCGTCGTCTTCGTACGCGTCCGCTATACCCTCAAAATCCGTGTCTGCCGACGCTTTGCGCTCTTTGGTAAGCAGTCGCCTTACCGCAGCGTCTGCGGCGGCAAAATCGGCCATTTTAAGCGACGACGGCAGGCGGGCTATATCGGTTACGCGGCTGTCTTCGTCATAGACACCAAACAGGTGGATACGCACCAGGTCGTAGGCGTTACAAAGCTGCATACTGGCCGGGTCGGTTTCGTGGTGGCTGTAGGCAAATTTGCCCTCATAGCACACCAGGCCACCGGCCACGCTGCCTTTGCGGTAGGTGTACCGTCCGTCCGTAGCGGTCTTTTCGTACGCATCCTGTAGGAAAGTGTCTATAGCGTCTTCTATCGTGTAGGCACGGCAGAAAGCACCGATAAGGCCGGGTTTTTCCAGCGGGTCGCCGGCCTTGCGCAGTTCGTGTGCGATCGCGTCGCCCTCTCTGGAAGACGTGGGCCACTGGCTTGCGTCGTTAATATCCTTATACGTGGCCAGCACAGCGTCCACGTCGCACGCGGGGCCGTCCTGGTACTGGAAGACGTACTGGCCGTCGCGGCTGGTGCTGGGCCAGTAGAAAAGACGCGGCAGCTGGTAGGTGGTTATGTCGAAAAGTTCTATACCGATTTCCGCAGCGATCCTGCGGCAAAGCGGTTCATACTCTGCCGGCGTAACCTGGCGGGACAGCGGGAATACCAGACGGTACCGGGGCTTTTCTTCGGTGTGCTTGTGCGTGCTGTAGAGCATAGCAGCAAAGCCGTAGGCCATAGTAAAGTCGTCCCATACGTCCGGCGTGCCGTAGTCTATATCCAGGGTGGCCAGCGTGCGGTACATTACGTTTGCGGTCTTGCGGGTGCCACCGGTAAGGTAGCCACCCACGAAGCCGCCCACGTCTTTAATGTCGCTCTGTTCTTCGCGCGGCATTTGCAGGTATTCTTTGACGCTTTCGCCGGTGCGCTTCGTTTCGGCGCACTTGCTTACTATTTCGCTCCACTTCCAGGTACGGTTTTTCCATTTCTTGGATAACCGGCTGTGCGCGGTAGCCAAATCTACGTCAAAGTCATATTTTAGCTTTATCTTCATTATTAGTAAAAAAGTTCGGGCGTTACCTGTACCTTTTCCCGGATTATCGGCATATAGTCCGGGTTCAGTTCAAAGCCCAGATAGTTTCTATGAAGCGTTGCCGCCACCGCTGCCGTGGTTCCGGATCCCATAAAGGGGTCTAATACCAGGCCGTCCACTGGACACCCAGCCAGGACGCAGGGCCGTATCAGTTCGGTAGGAAAGACAGCGAAATGCGCGCTGTAGTCTGCCTTTACCGGTATAGTCCATACGTCGCGTTTGTTGCGTTTGTCGGTTATCGTTACAAAGCTGCGCTGGCCGCTGGGCTTCTGCTTCGTACCCCCCCCCTGCCATACGTTTGCCGTTATACTCAAATCGGCCCTTGCCGGCGCGCCGGTTGGTTACGCTTACCGCGTCTTCCTGGATTGCCTTATAGTCGAAGTAGTATTTTTTGCTTTTACTTAGCAGGAAAATATATTCGTGGGCTTTCACGCAGCGGTCGGTTACGCTTTCCGACATAGGGTTAGGCTTACACCAAATAATATCCTGCCGCAGGTAGTAACCGATGCTACGGAGCGCAAACGCCAGCTGCCAGGGTATGCCGATAAGGTCTTTAGCCTTGTAGCCGTCGGACACCAGGTAATTAGTGGCCACTCCCAGGGTGCCTTTATTGGTTCCCTGCTTGTAGCGGCGCGCGTTATCCGGGTATTTGCCTGCGCCTTTGCCGCTGCCGGCGTAGCTGTCGCCGATATTAAGCCACAGTGTGCCGGTGGGTTTAAGCACGCGCAGCACTTCGGCGAAGACTTCCGTAAGCCTGGCTATGTAGGCTTCGGGCGTATCTTCTAAACCGATCTGCCCGGCGGTGCCGTAGTCGCGCAGGTTGAAGTAAGGCGGCGAAGTTATACAGCAGTCCACGCAGTCGTCTGGCAGTTCGCGCAGACCCTGCAAGCAGTCCATATTGTATATTTGGTTTCGCAGTTCCATTACTCTTTACCGGTTTCCTTGCTGCGCCAGTCGATGCAGGCAGACTGGGTACCGGCGGTAATAATATCCATTACTTCGCAGGTGCCGTTTTCGTCGTCGTCCACGTGCCAAAACAGGCAGTTTTCGCAGCGTTTGTATTTGCTTCTGTCTCTCATTTTCTTTACTTTCTTATTACCCCCCCCTGCCATACTTCCACGCGATCGGGGACGGTGGCAGGGAAAAGGGATAATACTACTACGTTCTTGCGGTGCGGTTTCATACGCCGGTACAGCTAAGGGTTTCTGCCAGCTCAGTGGCGCGCTTGTTTACCGCGTCCACGGCTTCGTCTGTAAACTCTACCGTTATGCTCCATACGGTTATCCAGATAAAGCAAAGCAGGCAGATTTGTACCTTTACCTGGTAGAAGATGGGATACTGCACGTAGGGGTCGTAATACGTGTCTTCGGTGGCCGGCTGGTGGTACATACCGCTGTTGATAGTACCGCCCTTTACGCGGGTCTTACTGTGGAAGCTGTCTAAGATTTTCATACTGCAAATGGGTTTTATTTGGCCCGCCTTTCGGCGGGGCCTGGAAAGATTAAATACTAAGGACTAAAGGTTAAATAATAAATGCTGAAACCGCGCGCACCCTGCCCCTGAAGCTGGCCTTAGTGAGGCTGCCCATATAGCCGTTGCCGAGGAACAAGCCCCAGGCGTTCGTCGCGCTGTACTCTGTAGAAGTCCAGTACCACCAGTCGCCGATTTCTTCGCCGCCTACTTCGCGCAGTGCCTGGTTAATCTGTTTGCGGAAAAGATGCACGAAAAGCAGCTGGCCCATAGCCGGGACGTACTGGCCTTTCTTAAGCTGCTGCGCGATCTTCGGGTTAAGGATGCCAGCCAGGGCCAGGCGGTCGGTGTTAGCCTGTCCGTCCCAGTCTGCGCCCGCGTCTTTGTCGTAGTCGGCAGGGCTTTTGGCCGTCGTCAGCGTCAAATCCTTTTCGTCGCTGTCTTCCGGGTCTTCCATATCGTACAAGTCCACCACCAGGGATTTGCCGCCCAGCTTAATGCCTATGCCGGTGCAGCGTTCTTTCATATCCTCTGTAACGGTGCCGGGTTCGTACTTCTGGAGAATAACCGGCGACTGGTGGCCAAACACCAGGTAGATGCCGTCCGGGTGTACTTCGGTTTGGATTGTGGGCCGTACGGTTTCCGGGCCGGGGACAAAACCGCCGGCGGGGTACTGCTGCGTTTCAGCAGACAGGTAGGCTTCCATTTCTGCGGCCTTTTTCGGGTCGCCTTGCGCTGCCATAAGCAGGGCTGCGCGGGTAATTTCTTGCTGGTTCATACTGTAACTATTTTTGGGGTTTATTGGTTCAGCATATAGAAAGACACCTTACCGTAAACGTCCGGATCGACGGCGGCGTTAGCTGCTTCGGCCTGGTCGCCCAGCATTTCGTCGTCGGTGCGGGTGCCGTAGCTGTGGAAGTAGGCCAGCAGCTTTGTACCGTTCGACAGCTCCACGATAAACGGCAGGTCGCAGCTGCTGCGGTAGATGCCCTGTATTTCACACTGTCCGACGGATACTACGTAATTGGTGTTTATCTCGATAGTGCCACGGCAGACGCTCCACCGTTTGGCACCGTACCGCTTGATAGCGGCGTAGGTAAGGTTTATTATTCGCTTCATATCTTGTACTGGGTTTTAGTCTTTGAGGTAATAAGGGGTGGTGTAGCCTGCGCCTTTCAGCGGCAGATCGCGGCACCACTCGATAGGTTTACTAAACAGGGCTTCCACCTGTTCCAGCGTCTGGCTGGGCTGGGCTTCCACCACTATTTCGTCGTGGATATGGAAGACGACCGGCAGGCCGGCTTCGCGGGCGCGCAGGATAACCACGCCCAGTATGTCGCGGGCGATCGCCTGCACCACGTTTTCGGTCAGCTTACCGCCGTAGGTGCGTATCTTGCCCCACTTCTTTGTCGTCTGGTTGGTACCCTCATACTCTATAATTTTGTGGTCGCCGCGCCAGCCGTCGTTACGTTCGATGCCGATAGAGACGCGCGGGTAACACAGCGTCCGGCCAGACGGCAGGGTAATAGTCAGCATCCCCCACTGCCGGCCCACTTCGATACCACGGTTTACGCGTACGCTTTCGCCGGTCTCTATAGCTTTGATGGCTGCGGCTTCCAGGGTCTGCCACAGCTGGGTTATATTCTGGTTAGATTTGCGCCACAGCTGTACTATTTCCTTTTCTTCGTCTTCGCTAAGGCCCAGACGCGCGCCGCCCATAGCTTCCAGCGCGGACACGCCGCCGCCGTAGCCCAGGGCCAGTACAGCTATCTTTCCTTTCTGGCGCAGTTCGGCGTTTTGGCCGTGCTTTTCCACCGGCACGCCAAACATTTTCGACGCGGTGCTGCAATAAATGTCGCCGCCGTTCTTGAATACGTCCAGCACCCAGTTTTCGCCGGCCAGCCACGCGATAACGCGGGCTTCGATGGCCGAAAAGTCGCAGACGTGGAAAGTATGGCCGGGCGCAGCGATAAAGGCGGTGCGGATCAGCTCACTAAGTACGTGCGTAGGGTTGCTGTAGTTGTTGGTAAATTCTTCCAGGTCGCCGCGCTTTACCAGACTGCGGGCGTAGTCCAGGCTGGCCAGGTGGTTTTGCGGCAGGTTCTGCACCTGCACCAGGCGACCGGCCCAGCGGCCTGTACGTGCTGCGCCGTAGAATTGCAGCAGGCCGTGTATCCTGCCGTCGTCGCAGACGCATTTAAGCATAGCAGTGTATTTCTTACTGCTGGTTTTGGCCATATCCTGGCGCAGCTCGATAAGTTCCTGCGCGTCCGGGTATTCGGCCAGCTGGTCTTTAAGGTCGGCCAGCGTCTTTTTGTTCAGCGTCTCCACTTCGCTGCCGGTGGTTTCCAGCAGGTAGCGTTTGAGCTGTGCGGGGCTGTTCGGATTGTCCAGCCCGGTAAGGGTCTTAGACTGGTGTGCAAGCAGGGCTTTGTACTCAGTGTCGAAGCGTTCGGCGTTCGCCACCAGCTGGCGGTCGATAAGCACGCCCCTGTCGTTAATTTCCTGGTCTGCTATGTACAGCTGGTCGTCAAAAGCCGGCACTTCCAGGCGGCGCACTTTGGCCAGTATGGCTTGTTCTACCTCAACGTCGCGGATATTGTACGCCTTAAAGGTAACCCAGCGTTCGGGTGCGTCGGCGGGATAGTGCCGGCCATTTTTACCAGGCAGGGAAAAGTAGCGGATAAGGGCCGCGCCCTCTTTCATTTTACCGGCTTCCAGGCGCAGCACTTCGCCGCACTGGCCCAGCGGCAGCGGCAGGCCCAGACGCGCAGCGCGCACCATAGTACACCGCCACTGCGCAGGGTCTAAACGGATGCCCAGATACTTGCCCAGGTTCACGCGTTCAAAGGTGGCATTATAGGCGGTCTTTACCACGGCAGGGTCGGTCAGCGCAGCCAGCACGTCTTCCGGCAGCGTTTCGCCGCTGGCCAGATCGACGCACTGCACCGGGCCACCGTCCACGGCGTAGGCAAACAGCAGTATAGCCCAGTCCGGTGCTTCCACGTAGCGGTACACACCGCAGCTTTTAAGGTCGTAGCTGCTGTACGTCTCTATGTCTATGCCTAACTCTTTCACGGTGTCTTATTCTTTGGGCGTTTTCGGGGCTTTTGCCGGGGTCTTCTTTGCGGTGGTAGATTTCCTTGCCTTTGGTGCTTGGGGCTTTCCTGCGGGCTTGCTATGGGCCGCAGCGTCGGCCTTGCGGGCTTTCTCTCCCTCGCTGGCCAGGAAGTCGCGTATAGCGTCGTTCATAATCGTAGAGACGACGGCACGCTGGCCGCTGGACAGCTTCGACTGCTTCGCTTCGATCCGGGCCGCTTCTTCCAGGATAAAGTCGGCGGTAAGATGGCCGGCAGCGCGCAGCTGGGTGTAAGGGTTGGACTTTTGCGGGCCTTTCTTTTCGGCTTCGGCGTATTGCTTAGCCCAGCCACGCAGTACCTTGTTAAGGCTCTTTTTGATGCCGTCCGGCCCGATTTCGATAACGTTCTGTTTGGGTTCCATACTGAAAGGGAAAAAGCGCAGGGGTTTGGTAGCCGCGCCCCTGCGCCGGTTACACTGTTACAGGTCTTCGTCGTCTTCGCTGCTGGTGTCCACGCCGTCGAAGTCGGCTTCCGCGCTGACGCGCCCGCCCAGGCGGTCGTCGTCTTTCCACTTCATAAGGTTGTTAAGCCCGCAGGCTACGCCCTTATTGCCGCTGACTTCGTAGGGGAAAAAGGTAATAGACACGATAGCCCAAACGCCGCTGTACATTTCTTCTTCGTCCACGATGGGCTGTTTGTTCCTGTCCACGATGCCGGGCCGGGTGTTGGCCTTTGCGTTTACAAAGAAGTGATTTTCGTACAGTTCGTCTTCCTTGTCGTCGCCGTCGTTAAGCGGCATAGACAGGTTTTTGGGGGTCTTGCCGCCCCACTTGGACACGATGCCCTGCTGCTTCGCTGCTTCGATAGCGGCGTTAATGGCCTTTAACGTCTCTTTCTCCGTCTTAGGGATAAGTACGTTAGTCTGGTACTTGCCGTCGGCAGGGTCGCCGTTAGGGCTGTGCTTCGCAAATACGTGGGTGTAACTGAGACGGCAGGGGCCGATAACGACCTTAGTACCGTTTACTTTGGGTGTAATCATAATAACTACTTGTTTAACTGTTTATATTTATCGTCTCCTGGAATACGCCAGGCCGTGTTATTCGTTTGTGTCGATGCCGGCGAAGTCGTCGGCTGCGGGGTTGTAGGCGGGCCGTTCGTCGCTGTCCGGTACCAGGGTGGGTTTGCCCTGCGGCTTCACGATCCACGGCTTGCAGATAACGCCAAACCGTTTCTTGCCTACCAGCTTTTCCAGGTCGGTAATACCGCGCATTTCCTGCGGCTTCATAATCGCGTCTTCGGCAAAGCCAGCATCTAACAAAGCCTTTTTGGCTGCTTCGGTGTCGGTTATCTTGCGGTTAGAGCGACCTGCCACCAGCTTAAAGCCGGGGTATTCGATGCCGGCCAGGGCCTGGTTTAGCGTATAGTCCTGTACGCCCTTAAGCCAGGTGGCCACGGTGTCCAGCAGCGGCAGTATGTCGCGGGCCATTTCTTCCGGGGTCAGCAGGTTAGGGTCGGGGTGTGCTTTGGCAGGTTCGGTGCAGCTTTTCGCCAGGGCCTTGCAGCAGTGCTTCACTTTACAGAATTGGCACCACTCGCCGGGGGCCTGCGGGCCGTCGCCGGCATAGGCCAGCTGGGCTTTGGGTGCCAGCGTCTGGTCGGCCCACAGCATAAGGTCTTCTACGGACAGCTCAGCCACGCTAAGGTTATCCAGTCGCGGCTGTATAATCGTCATACGGACGCGCTGTATATTGTACTCAAAGCTGAAAGCGGCGTAGGCACCCAGTGCGTAGATCATCATTTGCGGGTTATCCTGCGCTTCGACGCGCACACCCTTGCCGTACTTGAATTCGATAATATCCAGGATGCCGTCAGCGATAATAACCGCGTCGCCGGTACCAAAGGCTTCCGGTATCCACTCGGAAAAGTCCAGCCGGGTTTCCACCAGCAGCTGTGCGTCCGGGGTGTGCGCCCTGGCGGCGTTGAATTTTTCCAGCATGATAGTACGGTAGGTGTCCGTGTATTCGTCCATTTCGCCGGTGTGGTACTGGTCGAAGTATTCGGCTATTTCCTTATCTTCGGCTTCCGTGGACTGGCTTAAAAAGGTCTTAAGATGCTTAGCGCAGTAGGCGTGCGCTAACGTACCCTCGCGGGCGTAGTCGCTGCCGCTGTCCGGCTGGCCTGCTTCCAGGCGCGGGGCTGCCGTACAGTTTAGCCAGCGGTGCGCCGCAGATGGGCTTAGTAGTGCGTGTTGGCCGGGCATAACTACTGCTTGTTTACGGTGTAGGTAAACTTACCGTCTTCGCCCTGCTGGACGGTGCGGGCTGCGTCGATGAAAGCCTGGCGCAGTTCCTGCGGCAGCGCGCTGGGTTTCTTCTGGCCGGACAGGTCGTTAGCTATGGCCTTAAACACGTCGGTAACGGCGCGGTGCAGGTCGTCGCTGGGCTTATCCTTGTAGTCTTCGCCCTCGATCCGGCAGCGGGCCCGGTGCATAGCCGTGCGTACGTCTTCTTCCTGCGGGTAAAACACTTCGTCCGGCATATCGCCAGTGTCGGCGGGTGCGGCTTCGGGAGCTGCGGCGGCAGGGGCTGCGGGGGCCTCAACAGCGGCGGGCTGCTGGGTGGTTTCTTCGGTGGCAGCCGGTGCAGCTGCTGCGGGGGCCTCAACAGCGGCGGGCTTGTTGAGGATGGCAGATACCAGGCTAACCACTTCCGGGGTTACGCCGATCTGCACGTTTACTTTAATTTCTAACATATTGCAAATGGGTTTTGGGATTTATCTACAGTATTGGATCTTATCCAGTTTTTACCGTCGTATGTGTCGCACACTACCACGCTAACACCGTTTTGGGTTTCAAAATAAAACCGTTTGTCGCCCTTAGATGGGCCGATATTTAGCCGTGGGTAATTGCGTAAAAAGTCCATAACGGCGGCAGGGTTTACAGGTGGTACACTTCGCCCCAGCAGCGCAGGATTTCTTTACCAGTGGTAACCTTGCGGCCACCGGCTTTGCGGGACTTAAAGACTATAAGGCCGTCGGCTTCGTAGCGGGCCACGGTGTGCCTGTCCACGTCCAGCAGGACGGCTGCCTGCTTCTGGTTGTACAGGCCGTCTTCTACTACTATGGGTTTCTCTACTCGCATAACGTCTTCTTTCTTTGGTCGCGGGCTTCGTTAAACAGGCCAGAAAACACGATGGCCGGCAGGGCCATAGCGTAGGCGATCATATCCGTATAGCGGGTTTCTGTGTGCAGGCGTTCTGCGATAGCCGGGGAGACTTCCCACAGCAGCAGACCGGCGATTATTGCCAGCAGCATAGCGGCAAAGTAGATGGCTTCCTTTTTCATAACGCGGTCTTCGTTATAGTCAGCCGATTGTTTACGTAGTCCGTCGAAACGGAAAACTTGCAGCGCAGCTGGTTTTGCAGCTGGTAGGCCACGGACTTGCCGTTATCGCAGGCTTGTGCGTTCGGCAGGTCAAAGGTGCGGGTTTCGCCGTCAGCCATAGCGCGCAGCGCGTCCCTGGTTACTCTTTCCATATACACTTCTATTTGTAGTTTACGTCTTCGATTAGATACTGAAGCGTGTATAATGCGTTACCCACGTCTGCGGTGTTCACGTCCGGGCCGCTGCCCAGCATATACACGATAAGCGCGCGGACTTTGCGCAGCTCTGCTTTTAGGTCTTCCGGGCCGTATTGAAGACACCCGGACAGGTCGATAACGTCCTGCTGTTTTTCCGTTTCTGCCATAGTGCTTTACAAATAATTAGTTACTTATTTACTTATACCTTTGGCCGATTAGAAAAACTGCTGTATCTTTGCAGGTGTGTTACGTGTGTGTTGGGGCAAAGACCCTGGCAGTTTTTGTGGTCGGCGTGGTTACTTACTCACTCATACCGACGGCAAATGTAAACATTTTAATTTATACCTGCAAACAAAAGTGGATATTTTTTGCAGAAAAATTTTAACGGTACTGTTTATGACTGGCGAAAAATTAAAGAAAATCATAGCCGAAAGTGGCTATACAATGGCTTCCGCTGCGCGTTTACTGGAAATGACACCGCAGCACCTTAACCAGGCGGTTAGTGTGGCAGACGTTAAAAGCGGACTGCTGGAAAAGTTTAGCGCGGCGTTCGGGATCAGCATAGCCGCCCTGTACGGCGAAACCACCGGCGTGGCCATAACCGGCAGCGGTAACACCACAAACGGAAACGACAGCGCGGTGGTAAACCGCTTCCTGTCTATCATAGAGGAAAAGGACAGGCAGATAGCCCAGCTGCTTAAAATGTTGGAGAAATGAAACGTATAGCTGTACTGGTGGCCGCCCTGGTTCTGGCGGCTTGCTCAGCGCGCCACCCTGCGCCGGGTACATACGTCTGGCGTGGCGACGACGGCACGCGCCTACTGGAAATACATATTATACACGGCGACTGCGTGGCCTATAACGCCTTTACGGAAGACGGCCAGCAAATAACCAGCATTGGGCCGTTTGAAACGAAAGGCCGGTGGCCGCGTTATACTTACACCTACCGCCAGGGTGGCAGCGATCTTACGATAACGGCCCGCTTTACCGGCGAAACACTGGAAGCCGATATAGCAGGCCGCACGGTGTGGGGTTCGCATACCACCGATATAGAGACGACCAAAACGCTGCCGTTTACCCTGGAAGCAGCAAATTTTCAGCAAACGGATTAAGGGGATACTTAACTACTTATAAATCAATGGCAAAAACTACACCCACTATACCCAAAGGAACGCGCGACTTCGGCCCCTCCGAAATGGTCGGAAGAGATTATATTTTCGATACCATCAAGGATGTTTTCAAGCATTACGGATACCAGTGCATCGAGACTCCTGCTATGGAGAATCTCTCCACACTCCTCGGCAAATATGGTGAGGAGGGAGACAAACTGCTCTTCAAAGTGCTTAATTCCGGTGATGCATTTTCCGGAGTGGACTTCAGTGAGGATTTGAGCAGCAATGCAATCGCACTGAAAGTGTGCGAGAAAGGACTCCGCTACGATCTTACGGTGCCTTTTGCAAGGTATGTGGTGCAACATCAGAATGAACTCACATTTCCCTTTAAGAGGTACCAGATCCAGCCTGTATGGAGGGCGGACAGACCTCAGAAGGGGCGCTACCGCGAGTTCTATCAGTGTGATGTGGATGTCATCGGCAGTGACTCGCTGCTAAATGAACTGGAACTGGTGCAGATAGTGGAGATGGTTTTCAACCGCTTGAAAATAAATGTGTGCATTAAGATCAACAACCGAAAGATCCTTTCCGGTCTTGCACAGATCTGCGGTCACCCCGACAAACTCATAGATATTACGGTGGCTATAGACAAGATAGATAAGATCGGTCTTGAGGCCGTTGAGGCAGAACTTCTTGAGCGCGGACTCGATCACGATGCCATCGCTGTGATAAAGCCTGTGCTCCTTCTCGAGGGGACTAATAGTGAAAAGATCGAACGCATTGCGCAGATACTTGCCTCTTCAGAGATCGGTATGCAGGGAGTGGAGGAGATTCGCACTCTGTTTGACCTGATTGAGGGTGCTGGTATCGGTACAAGGGTGGAGGTGGATCTCTCCCTTGCACGCGGACTGAACTATTATACCGGAGCCATCTTTGAGGTGAAGGCGTTGGATTTTGCCATTGGCAGTGTCTGCGGTGGCGGTCGTTATGACGACCTTACCGGTATTTTCGGGCTTCCCAACATGTCGGGAGTGGGTATTTCCTTCGGTGCTGACCGAATTTACGATGTGCTCAACGGGTTGGAACTCTTCCCCGCTGAAGTGGCTTCGGCCTCCGTGGTGCTCTTTTCCTATATGGGGGAGAAAGAGGCGGCTTTCTGTGTACCGGTGGCTGCATCACTCCGCCGTTCGGGAATAACCTGTGAGATATATCCTGATAATACCAGGCTTCGCAAACAGTTTGAGTATGCTGATAAGAAGGGAATCCCTTATCTTGCGATTGTAGGTGCAAATGAAATTGCAGAGAACTCGGTGACTTTGAAAAATCTTGCAAGCGGTGAGCAGCAACTTGTTAAAATATCGGAAATAGCGGAGCTTTTGAAATAGGATTATCCCGGATTTAGCCACCACTTTCCGGTGAGTAGGAAGAGAATAATTACGAAGATTCCTGTTTTATTCGGTTTAATTTTGGATAATAGGTCTTATAGGGCAGTTTATTTTGTAAAAACACAACATAAACTGCTTTTTTATTTTGTATTTTCAAGGAAGTTGGTAACTTTAAATGATTTTTAAGCAACCGAAATAATCTATTCTTATTCCATTTGATTGGTAGACAAATGGTCGATATATAGTTCTTAATTTTAACGCACAATCCAACTATGAAAAGGTATTCTAAAATCATGGTTATAGGGATTAAGTTTCTATTCTTATCCCTATGTTTCTTTGCAATCAAATCATCGTCTTGTAAATATGATGATACAGAATTGTGGAACAACATTCAAGCTCTCGAAAATCGTGTGATAACGCTTGAAGAATGGAAAACGACTCTCAACAAGAATATCGAGTCGCTGCAGACTATTGTGACTTCTCTTGAGACAAAAAACTTCATTACGAAAGTTGAACCTCTTTACGATAGTGAAGGCAAGGAGATAGGTTATAAGATTACTTTCCAAACCGGTGATTCCATTGACATCAAATTCGGAAATGACGGGAAAGATGGCAAAGATGGAAGTGACGGTAAAGATGGCTCTGATGGTGTGGATGGAGTCACCCCCGTCATTGGTGTTGTCCAAGATGAAGATGGGACCTATTATTGGACGGTGAATGGAGAATTTCTGACAGACGGCAATGGTAACAAACTGGCCGTTACCGGACCAAAAGGTGACCCAGGAGAGGATGGTAAGAATGGTAAGGACGCAATTGCTCCGATACTGAGAATCAACCAAACGACCAATATATGGGAAATTTCCATCGACAATGGTTTGACCTGGAATGAAATGAAAGATGCAAATGGAGACTTTATCACAGCCACCGGTGAGCAAGGTCCTAAAGGAGATAAAGGAGACAAGGGCGACAAAGGTGACAAGGGTGACCAAGGCCAAAAAGGTGACAAAGGTGATAAAGGCGATAAAGGCGATAGGGGAGCTGTGGGAGCTGCCGGAGCCGCAGGCCCAAAAGGTGATTCTATGTTTAAGGATGTTGTCTATACAGCTGATGTTGTCTATTTCACGCTTATGGCTAAGGACGCCACGGGTGCTAATATAGTCCTTGCCGTGCCGCGCGTGAGTAAAATCACCATCGCATTTGCAGATGGTGCTCTTCCCATTGCAATGAACCGTGGAGACGCTTTAACGATCAATTTTACCGGCTTGACATCTGAGAACTATAATTCTCTGATTGCCGAATTTATTCCTGAAGGTGGCGGTTATGGTGTGCAAACAGACATTGTTACGCGTGCAAATCCCTATTTAATAATTGCAGAACCGGTATTCGTCAATGGTGTATGCAATAGTACGACAGTTACCATCAAACTAGATATAGAGACAGGTGGTTATGAAGCACTACTGAGAGTAACTCTTGTGGATAATGATGGTAAAAAATATGTTGCTTCCCGTATTATAATGTATTTCCAAAGTCGTCTGGCTGCTGCAGCATACAACGGAGGAAGTTATATCCTAACCGACACCGATGCTACGCAGGCTAATCAGATTGAGATTCCGGCCGGAAAGGAATTTACACTTGACTTGAATGGTAAAACAATGGGTAATACGATTATTACTCCTATTTGGGACAACGCTGAGGGTGTTAAGACCTGGTCACTTTTCTCTGTCAGAGGAAAAATGACCATAAAAGATGGATCCGGAAATGATGCCGGCACTGTCAAAGCATACCAGGACGATTGTTATGCCATTGACGTTCGTGAGGGCGGACATTTGATTATTGAAGGCGGCACATATGTCGGCAACATACATGCAGTATATGTTCATAAAGGCACTGCTGATATCAGGGGTGGACGATTTAGTGTCCAACAGAAAGATGCTACCCATCCCACCGGTTATGTAATTAACTGTTTTGACGCAAATTACCAAAATGGAACAGCTATTGTCAAAATTTCCGGAGGACGATATCACGGTTTCAATCCTGCCGACTGTCCTGCGGAAGGACCCGGTACAAATTTCGTGATTGCCGGCTACCAATCTCAGGCAGACGGTATTGACGGTGAGGGTTATACGATTTACAAGGTAACTTCGCTTTAAACTGTATCGATCATGAAAAAGCATAATAAAAGCATAATTATCGGGCTGAAAGTCCTATTGCTATTTCTCTGTTTCCTTGCATTAAAATCCTCTTCGTGTAAATATGACGATACGGAATTGCGAGGCAACATCGCAAACCTGGAAAATCGTGTAGAAACGCTTGAAGACTGGAAAATAAGTGTTAACGTGAATATAGAGTCGCTGCGCACTATTGTAACTTCTTTTGAGACAAGAAATTTTATTGCGACAATAGAACCTCTTTATGATAACGAAGGTAAAGAGATAGGTTATAAAATTACTTTCCAAACCGGAGATTCCATCACCATAAAACATGGTAATGATGGGGTTGACGGTAAAGATGGAAAAGACGGTAATGATGGCTACAATGGCGTAGATGGTGTAACACCTGTTATTGGTGTCGCTCAGGATACGGATGGAATCTATTATTGGACTGTTGATGGAGAATTCCTGACAGATAACAGCGGTGCAAAACTGCCGGTTACCGGCCCTAAAGGTGAACAGGGTGAGAAAGGTAAAGATGGTGCAGATGCTATAACTCCCAAGGTAAGAATTAACGAAACGACCAATGTGTGGGAAATTTCCACCGACAATGGTCAGACCTGGAGAGAGATGAAAGATGCAAATGGTGATTTTATCAATGCTACCGGTGCACAGGGTCCCAAAGGTGAAAAAGGGGACAAAGGTGAAAAGGGTGAAAAAGGCGAAACAGGTCCAAAAGGAGACCAAGGAGACAAAGGAGACAAAGGCGATAGCGGTGATAGAGGAGTTGCCGGAGCCATGGGTCCGAAAGGTGAGAGAGGTGACTCTATGTTCAAGAGTATTGATTATACCAGTAACCCTGATGTAGTCTATTTCATTTTGACTGCAACAGATAACACAGGTGCCAATATTGTTCTCGCAGTACCGCGTGTTCCCACCATTTCCATTGCATTTGCAGATGGTGTCGATACCATTGATGTCTTTCAAGGTAGTGTATTGACACTTAAGTTCACCGGCTTAACCTTTGAAACTTACAATGCTCTGGTTGCAGAAATTAAACCGGTGAACAGTGATTCGGAGACGGATATCGTGACACGTGCCAACGACAGGGTGACAATTTCGAAACCGGTATTCACCAATGGTAAATGTGACAGCACTAATATTACCCTCAACATGCCTGCAGAGATTGAGGGTGGGGAGGCCTTCTTGAGAGTAACGCTTCTTGACAATAAAGGTAAACAATATATTGCATCCCGAACCGTGAGGTTATTTACCGATATCTCTAAAGCAGCCAAGGCTAATGGAGGAGCATATACACTAAAGAGGGATCTTACTATGAGCAGTAAGCTTGAAATTGCCGAATTGAACTTTAAACTCAATCTGAATAAAAAGAAATTGACAACTCCCGCAATTGAAATTCAACAAGACGGCTCCAACATCTCGTTCAGCGACGGTAAGTTGGATGCATATATTGCAATAAATTCATCTAACTCTACTCTTTTAATTGATGGAGTTGATCTTACCGATAATAGTCTTGGCGTTAATATTGATTGTGGTGATCTTGGCAATAATTACAAAGGAAATACTATTCAAATCAAAAACACCAACATTAAGTCGGGTGGTGACGGAATTATGCTGTTTACCAAAAATACTCTGGAAGTAGAAAACTCTAAAATAGAGCATAAGAGATATGGAATCTTTCAAGATGAAACAAATCCGGGCTCAACTGTTAAAGTGTCTAAAACTGAAATTACCGGCAAAAATGAAGGGATATCCCTTACGAACAAAACCGGAGGGGATAAATATTTATTGAGTGTTGAAGAATCTATAATTCATAGTGAAGAAAAATGCGCCGTTGTTGTTGAAAAGACAGATATTACCGTTAAGAAATCTACTTTGTCTTCAGCAGCAACACCACAGATCTTCAACGGTCAGGGATGGGATTCAAAAGGATACGGTATTGTGCTTGGTGGCCATATAGGTGGTGGTGCTTTTGAAGGAGCTATAGATATTCCGGCGGGTAACAATACCTTCAACCTCGCGGCAGGTGCCGGCGCTATCAAAGTCATTAGGTATGACGGTACTCAAGGTGTACAGTATGAATGATGTACAGCACAAGGATTAATCCAATAATGGGTCACTTTCACTCTTAATTTACACTATTAGGGAGTAGCTCGATGATAGGCTGCTCCCTATGTTTTTTTAATAAGTTTTGAATGTTTAAAAAAAATGCTTATATTTGCAACCCATTACACCGCGGAGTAGAGCAGTTGGTAGCTCGTCGGGCTCATAACCCGGAGGTCGGAGGTTCGAGTCCTCCCTCCGCTACAAAGA
>ERZ795056.888-NODE-888-length-36564-cov-4.829275_pt1 | contig 36564 bp, 25 predicted proteins | sample MGYA00375140_ERZ795056 | MGnify/ENA primary metagenome ERZ795056 (study PRJEB30185, sample SAMN05720227) | activated sludge metagenome | isolation source: Anaerobic digester | place: USA | collected 2015-03-09 ...
TCTACACGTTAAGCGACACTCTTTCCCTACACGACGCTCTTCCGATCTCTTCATCAACCCTCACGCGGGCCTCCCTGGGTGCAGCGGCGGGCCACCAGCCGGCCGACGCGGTCGACGAAGTGCAGCACCGCCGCCTCGCTGGCCTCGTCCTCGGCGCGCAAGGTCAGGGCCTCGCCGTTGGCCAGGGTGATCACCGCGCGCAGGCCGATGCGCCCGCGCCCGGTGCTGCGGCTGTGCAGCCGCGCGGAGGTCAGCGCGGTGCCGAAGCGGGCCAGGACGAAGCGCAAACGTTGCAGCGCGGGCTCCTGCTCCCCGGCTCCGGCGGCCATGTCGACGTCGACGCGCATCCCTACTCCCCCTGTCCGGCAGGTAATAGGGCGCATCGGGACTTCGAGCCAATAGATAATTTCGCCGAGATAGTTTGATAAAATCTAAGTCGTGGAATGGCTCAACTACCACCACCTGCTCTACTTCTACACCGTCGCGCGGGAGGGGGGCGTCGCGGCCGCGAGCCGGCGCTTGCGGCTGTCGCAGCCGACGATCTCGACCCAGCTGCGCCAGCTCGAGGAGCGCCTCGGGGCCCCGCTCTTCGACCGCAGCGGCCGCAAGATGGTGCTCACGGAGGCCGGTCGCACGGCGTTTCGCTACGCCGACGAGATCTTCGGCCTCGGCCGCGAGCTGCTCGACAGCCTGCAAGGTCGACCCGAGGGCCGACCGCTGCGGCTGCGCCTCGGCATCAGCGAGGCCCTGCACAAGCTGGTCGCCTATCGCCTGATCGAGCCGGCGCTGCAGCTGCCCGGCGGGGTCCAGGTCGAGTGCCACCAGGACCGCCTCGATCGCCTGTTGACGCTGGTCGCCAGCCACGAGCTCGACCTGATCATCTCCGACGCGCCGCTCGGCCCCGGCGCGATCAAGGCCTTCAACCACCCGCTCGGCCACAGCGAGGTGGCGATCTTCGCCGCCCCGGCCCTGGCGACCCGCCTGCGCCGCGGCTTCCCGGGCAGCCTCGACCGCGCGCCCTTCCTGCTGCCGGCCACCGGCTGCGCGCTGCGCCGCGAGCTCGAGCACTGGTTCGACCGCATCGGCATCCGCCCCGACATCGTCGGCGAGTTCGACGACAGCGCGCTGCTCAAGGCCTTCGGCCAGTCGGGCGTCGGCGCCTTCGCCGGTCCCACCGTCGTCACCGGCGAGATCGTCCGCCAGTATCGCGTGCGCGAGCTCGGCAAGGCCGACGCGATCGCCGAGCGCTACTTCGCGATCTCGAGCGAGCGCCGCCTCAAGCACCCGGGCGTGGTCGCCATCTCGACCGCGGCCCGTCATGCGCTGTTCAGCTGAGCGCGCCCGGCGATGCGGCTCACAGCGGCTTCAGGATCCGCCACAGCGAGCCGGTATCGCAGGTCTTGTCGATGTTGCAGTAGCCGGCATGGTTGAGCCAGTACACGTGGGTATCGTCGACCTCGATATCACGCACGACCCGGACCGCATCACCGTCGGCGATCAGCTCGCGCGCCCCGCCGGTCTTGGCGAGCCGCTGCACGGAGTTGCCGCCCCAATAGACATACTTGTCGTCGAGCGCGATCTCCGTGGTCCCGCCGACACAGACGCCGAGGTCCTTCGGGTCGTTCTGCCATAACGTCTGCTCCGGACCGCCGCCGACCGGGACCCGGCGGATCGCGCACGCGTTGTGGTCGAGCCAGAACAGATGCACGCCGTCGCTGGCGAGCCCCGACGCGTAGCCCTGGCCGACCGCGAGCGTCAGCCGGCCGGTGCCGTCCTTGGCGACCGACTCGACGGTGTCGGCCGAGCTCCAGTACACGCGCGTCGCGTCGAGCGTCAGCTCGTACGACGCATCGAAGCCCATGGCGATCACCTGGGCCGGACCGCCGGCGAGCGGCACCCGCTGCACATTGTTGTTGTTGGCGAAGTAGAGGTGCGTCGCGTCGACGGCGAGCGGGCGCGCGAGCACCTGCGCGACCACGACCTCGTTGTTGCCGTCGAGGTCGGCGCGCAGCGGCAAGCCAGCCGTCCAGAACACGCCGGCCGGCGAGGTGGTCAGCCAGCGCGGCTCCTTCGTCATCGACAGCAATTCCGGGAGACCACCGTCGACGGGCACCCGCCACATGCCACCATCATCGAGATCGGCCTTGCCCATGGTCGTGAAGTAGATCCATTCGCCTTGCCGCGAGAACGACCACGGCAGCTCGAGCTTGTCCACGAGCAGCTCGGGCTCTCCGGGGTCGCAGGGGTCGCCGAGTCCATCGGCGTCGGCGTCGTCCTGGGTCGGGTTCGGGACCTTGTCGCAATTGTCGTCGGCGTTGACGAGGCCGTCGCGGTCCTGATCGAGCACGAGGTCGAGGTCCGGCACGACGACCGGCAGCCCGAGCTCGGCCATGCGCGCGCCGAGATTGGCCTCGACCGCGGGCGCGTCGATCGCCAGCAGGGCCACCTCGAGCTGCTCACGCATGGCCGGCGCCAATACGCCGTCGTCCGCGAGGTCCGAGGCGATCTGATCGAGCCACTGCTGCAGCTGCGCCTCGACGGTGTCGCCCATCTCCTTGGCCGCGATCACGGCGGCCTGACCGACCAGCGCGCTCGCGGCGAACAGATAACGATTCGCCGCGTCGTCGCCCCCGAGCACCGACATCGTCGTGCCCGCCGACGCGACCTGCAGGCCCGGCACGCCGATCGGCAAGGTCGCCACGAGCTCGGCCTGCGCGTCCTTCACGGCGGGCTCGATCTTCGCGCCTCCGACCAGCGAGGCGAGCACGCGGCGATTGCCGAGGTGGGTGACGACATTGACGAACACGTCGCCGTCGGTCGGCGCCGACACATAGGCCCGCATCGTGATCGGCGCCGCGCCGAGCAGACCGCGGATCTCGTCGAAGGCATAACCGTTCGCCACGAGCGCGTAGGCGCCGACCGGGACCTTGCCGAGATCGAACTCTCCCGCATCCGTCAGCAGCTGGCCCGGCCACACCTCGCCGGTCGGGGCGCCGTCCTTGCGCAGCCGCGCGGCCTCGATCGTCGACCCTTGCAGCAGCGGACCCTTCTCGACGCCGCCGCGCAGCAACGCCGTCTCCGGCGCCGCCCCGGTGTCACTCGTATCGGTCTCGCCGCTGCTCGTCGACGGCTCGCTGCCGGTCGAGCCCGGGCCGCCGCTCGTCGGCGCCTCGCCGGTCGTGGTGGTGCCGGAGGTCGTGGAGGTCGCGTCGCTCGTCGAGCCATCGGTGTTGGCGTCGCTGCTCGCGTCCGCTCCGCAGCCGGTGTTCACGAGGATGGCCAGGATGAGCGTTCGCTTGGTCATGTCGGGTCCCGTCGATGGGCGCAGTCACGCCCAGGATCGAGGGTAGACCATTCGGGCCCGGCCTCGCGGGAAATGTACCCCCCTCAGATCTGAATCCCGAGCGCAAAGCCCGGCCAGAACTTGGCCGTGGTGGTGGCATTGATCGGCACCTGCCCCGAGACCCAGCCGTAGCCCATGCGCCGCCGGTCGCCGCCGAAGTCGACCAGCGCATTGGCGGTCGGTCCGCCGAAGATCGCAAAACGGCGCGCGATCTGCCAGCCGAGCAGCAATCGCAAAGTAGCGAGCGCCCCGTTCTCGCCGGAGAAGACGAAGCGCGGGAACACCGAATAACTGAGCAGGTCGAGGTCGAGAAACAGCTTGTGGTGCAGCGGGATGTGCCCGCCGAAGCCGAGGCCGAACATCACGCCCCGGCCCGCGCCGCCCGGGTGCACGCCGATCGCCAGCATGCTGTAGGTATATCGGGCGCGAAATCGGACCCCGACGTTGAGGGCCGCAAAATCGCCGGTCCACACGTCCGCGCTCACGCCGCCCTTGCGCGTGATGCTCAATAGACCGACCTGCGCGTCGGCCTCCTCGGCGATGTTGAGGATGCCGACCTGGGCGCCGCGCACGGTGTCGGCGGCGACGTTGAGCATACCGAGCTGCGCGCCGCGGACCTCGCGTGCGGTGTTGAGTCCGCCGAGCTGCGCGCCCTGAATGCGCTTCGCCCAGTTGACGCCGCCCGCGGCCTGGAAGCCGCGCAGCTCGCCGAGGGTGACGTTGACGCCGCCGCTGCCCTGCATGCCGTGACCGTCGCCGCGATTGACGTTGACGGCGGCCGCCGACTGAAAGCCATCGAAGCTGCCGCTCACGTTGACGCCGCCGGTGGCTTGCACGCCGCGCACCGCACCGCCGACGACGTTGACGCCGGCCGACAGCTGCACGCCGCGCATCTCCTCGATCGTCCAGTTGCCGCCGGTCGAGACCTCGACGCCGTGGATCCGGTGCGCGCGTCCGAGGATCAGGTTGATCGCGCCACGATTGATCACCTTGCGCCGCTTCTCGATGCGGTTGACGGTCAGCGGCGGGACCAGGCCGAACGAGAACGGGATCACGCGATATTCGTTCGGGTCGGGCGGGAACTCGGGGCCGCCGCGGGTGGTCGTCGGCTCGAGCGTCAGGGCCACCAGCGACTGGCGCGTCAGCTCGTTCTTGCGGCCGGCGCGGACCTCGAGGCTGGCGCGTGAGAGCGTGGTGCCGTCGTCGACGACCACCTGATAACGCCCGGGCTCGAGCGCGATCGAGACCGGGCCGGCGCCGATGCCCTTGTACAGCTCCGCCGCCAGCGTGCCGCGAGCGTCGCGAATGTACACACGACCGCCGATGCTCGGCCCGATGTCGAGCAGCGCCGAGGTCTCGCGCAGGTCGGTCATCACCAGGTCGCCGGTGCCGACCAGCTGAATGTCGTACGCGGCGTGCTGGGCCCGCCCGGGCGTGGTCTCGGTGCTGGCGAGGGTCTCGTCGAAGGCGAAGCGATAGGCCTCGTTGAGCGTGATCCGCCGATCCCGATTGACGTCGGCCGCGCCGCGCAGGCCGGAGATCAAATAATGCGTGAAGAACGATCCGCCGATGCGGTCCGATTCCTGCGCGGCCTCCTCGGCGGAGCTCGAGGTCAGGAATGCATGACCCTCGACATTCGCGTCGCCGCCGGTCGCCAGCGGCGGCCGCATGCGCCCGCCCTTGCTGCGCACGAAGGCCCCCGAGGAGCAGGAGTCGAGCATACCGAGCCGCACCTGCGCCGGTACCCCGTGGATCAGCCCGCGCAGCCGCGCATAGTCGACGCGCCTGGTGCCGAGCAGCAGGCCGCGCTCGTCGGCGTGGCCCGAATAATAGAACAGGAACTGGACCCGCTCGCCGCTCGCCTGGGCGGCCTGCACGAGGGCCTGGGCGCGCGCGAAGCCTGCCAGCAGGTCATCCTGACTCGGCTCGATCAGGACGACCTCGTCGCCGCGCTCGAGCCCGCCGAGTTCGACCAGCACCCGCGCCAGCGAGCGCGCGTCGGTGCCGGCATATCGCAGCTTGACCCGGTCTGGCCCGCCGTCGTTGGCCCCGACGATCAGCGCGACGCGCCGGGTCGCGGGCGCGGCCTCGGGCTCGGCCGCGTGCACGACCGGCGCGGCGACGACAGTGAGTCCCGCCGCCAGCAAAAGTGCGAGCATACGATTCATGGCGTCACCTTCTCGACCAGGAACGATCGCTGACGCCAGCCCGGCGGCAGATCCAGCGACTTGCTCGCGGCCGTCGGCGCGTCGGCGATGGCCCGCGCGGCCTGCTCGATGCGCGCGACGTCGAGGGGCTCGTCGGCGGTGACGAGGATGAAGCGCTCGAAGCGGGGCGCCGCGTCGAGCTCGTAGGAGCTCGGCAAGGCGACCGCGCCGTCCTGCTGCAGCGCGGTCGAAGCCGCGGCGTCACCGGGCGCGTGCAGGGTGACGACGCCGCTGCCGTCGATCGAGAGCACGACCCCGTGCTTCGCGCCCGCCGCGACGACGCTGAGCTGCAATCGATCCCCGGCGCGCGCCTGGGCCGGCTCTGTCAGCAACGCGGCGCGCTCGCCCTCCTGGCGGTGCACGAGCAGGTGCGGCTCCAGCCCCTTGATCCGCGTCTCCCCGGGATCCGGTGGCCGCACATGGCTGGCGATCAAGCTGTCCCTCGGGACATCCTCGGCGGGCCACAGCACCAGCGCGGCCACGGCGACGGCCGCGACGGCGAAGGTCGGCACCAGCCACAATGTCCGCGCCGGAATGTTGCGATCGGCCCGGTGCCGCGCGGCCCGTCGACGCACCTCGGCGATCACGACCGCGGGCGGATGCGCGGCGAGGATCTCCGCGTTCGAGGTTTGCAGCGCCGCCAGCCTCGCCTCGGTGTCGGGGCGGCGCAGCAAGACGTCGCGCTGCGCCGTGGGCAGCTCACCCAGCGCCAGCTGCTCGCGCTGCAGTTCGGGTAGTTCTCGCTCGTCGCTCATACGACCCCCTGCAGCGCGGCGACGCTGGCCTTCAGCGTCCGCAGCCGCTTGCGCACCCCCGAGACCGAGAGCCCGACGACATCGGCGACCTCCTGCAAGGTCATGCCGTCGAGCAGATGCAGCACGGCGATCGTGCCGGTCGAGGCCGGCTCACGCGCGAACAATCGATCGAGCAGCGAGCGCGCGGCCCCCCGCGACTCGGCGTCGTCGGCCGCGGCGATCTGCGCCAGCAGGTCGCCCGCCGGATCCTCGGGTCGCCGCCGTTTGGACCGCAGCTTGTTGAGGCACAGGTTGGTGGCGATCGTCCACAGCAGGCTCGAGGCGCCGTGATCGCCGAGTCGCTCGCGGTGGGTCAACAGCTGCACGAATACGTCTTGCATGGCATCCACCGCCTGCTGCTCGTCGCGCAGCAGGCTCCGACAACGGCGCAGGACCATCGGTCCGTAACGCTGGTAGTAGTCCTCGACGTCAATGGCCAAGGCGTCAGCCCCCGGTCTCTCGCCGGCTGTAACACCGCGGCCGCGAGAAAGTGTCACCGGCGAATTGCGCCCGGGAACGGGCCCCTGCAGCGGTTTCCCGGTCCGCTCGAAGTCGCGCTGGTGATCGCCGCACGGGCAAGACATAGCCGCGCGACCGGCGAGCGCACAACATTTTTCGCGGCCGGTGACACCCCGGCCGGGCCGCGGTGTTCAAGGGGCCGGTGACCCCATGACATACTCCTTCAAGCTCCTCCTCCTCCCCGCGCTGCTTCTTCCCGCCTGCAAGGGCGACCCGGACGCTGCCGACGACGTGACCGGCGACTCGATGACGGGCGAGACCGGCGAATCCGCGGGCACCACGGGCACCACGGGCACGACCGGGTCGGGCACCCCCACCACCGGCGAGGACACGGCCGACGCCGCACCGACCTACTGGCAAGACGTCGCGCCGATCTACTTCGACCGCTGCGTGACCTGCCATCAAGCCGGCGGCATCGCGCCGTTTCGCCTCGACGAGTATGCGACCGCGAAGTTGTGGGCCGCCCCCAGTGCGAGCGCCGTCGCGGCCCGCACGATGCCCCCGTGGCTGCTCACCGATGACGGCAGCTGCGGCGAATTCCACGGCTCGCGCACGCTCGCGGCCGACGAGATCGCGGTCATCGCCGACTGGGCGGCCAGCGGTGCGCTCGAGGGCACAGTCCGCGACGACCTCACCGTGCCGCCGCTCCCGACCCTCGATGGCGGCCTCGATCTCAAGACCCCGGTGTTCACCCCGGAGATCGCCGGCGGTCCGCTCGCGGAGTTCGACGAGTATCGCTGCTTCCTCGTCGACCCCAAGATCGCCAAGGATATGTTCCTCACCGGCTACGACATCAAGCCCGGTAACCCCGCGCTGGTCCACCACCTGCTGGCGATGCCGGTCGACCCCGCACAAATGCTCGAGGGCGGCATCACCAACGCCCAGCGTATGCAAGCCCTCGACGACGAGTCCCCCGACCGCGACGGCTGGCCCTGCTTCAGCCAGGCCGGCGAAGGCGTGGCCATCCAGGGCATCCCGGTCACCTGGGCCCCGGGCATGGGCATGGTCGAATATCCCACCGACACCGGCGTGCAACTCGCCGCGGGCACCCAGGTGGTGATCCAGATCCACTATAATCTCCATGACGCGGATCTGCAGGGCCAGTCCGACCAGTCGATGCTGCGCCTGCGCCTCGCCGACAAGGTCGCGCGCGTCGGCTTCTTCGACCTGATCGACCCCTTCATCGATACGCTCTATCAGCAGCCGCCGGCGATGCTGGAGCCCGGGAAGGAGAGCGTGAAATTCGCGTGGAGCGTGGATATCGGCAAGTACTATGTCGGCCCGGGGCAGAGCCAGGTCGAGGTCTATGGCATCTTCCCGCATATGCATGAGCGCGGGCGCAAGTGGAACGCGCGGCTCGTGGGAGATGATGGGGAGCAGTGCATCGGGGATGTTCAGGGCTGGGGCTTCGACTGGCAGCTGTATTATTTTTATGAGCAGCCGGTGGTCGTGACGGCGGATATGCGATTGGATGTGACTTGCGATTTTAATACGGTTGGTGCAGAGGGGCCGGTGACGCCGGGGTGGGGGACGCAGAATGAGATGTGCTTGGCGGGGCTGTTTGTGGTGCCTTGAATGCTGTGGGCTTTGGGTGTGATGTTATAATGGTGTGCGCGGGCGGTTTGGCGAGCCGGCGTGGGTGCGCGGGCGGGTTGGCACGGGCCGGCGTGGGTCCGGCTGGGCCGCTCGCGTAACCTGGCGCAGCCAGGTGCCCGGCGGGCGGTGCGACGCTCGGACAGGGCGCGCTCGCTGTTGTACCCGGGTGCTTCGACGAGGATGTACCTCGCGCTGGACTCGGTCGCACCGCCCGCCGGTCCCCTGGCACCGCGGCTTTCGCTGAAGGACGGTATTGCCCGCTCCGCGGAGAGCCGGACCCACGACGGCCCTGATTGCGGTTACTTGCTTCCGCGGATATGTGCGGCGCGTGCTGGCTTGGTTGGTGGGGACGTGCCGTCGACGGTAGGACGCATCGACCTGCCGTGCTGAGTCGGGCCCCGGCGCGGAGACGAACATCTCCGCGATTGTTCGTATCCGCGCGGCACATCCTGCATTTCGTCGATCCTCGCCGCTGGGCACGTGCCCGTGCCCGGGCGAGGGCCGCACCCCCCGGGTTTGCGCGGCTTGACAGGCTGTAGCGCCGCCGATAACGATGATGAGGTGGGTATCATCCGAGTGGAGACGGGGGCAGGGTGCGCGCGCTGGCTGGCGTGTGTGCTCGTCGTGGCCTGCGGGGACGCGGGCGGGGGCGGGGACGGGGCTGCGGGGGACGATACGGAGAGCGGGGGCAGCGACACTGCCGAGCCCACCGGGGGCGGTGAAACGGGGCCCTGCGACGGTATCGAGCCCGGCGACAGTGTGGTGCGACGTCTCAATCGCACCGAGTTTCGTAACACGGTCCGCGATCTGCTCGGTTACACCGGCGATGCGGCGGTCGGCCTCGCGCCCGACCCGTTATCCTTCGGCTTCGACAACAACGCCGAGGCGCTCGCGGTCACGGTCCCGCAGGCCAACGAGTATCTGCTGACCGCGGAGAAGCTGGCGATCTGGGCCACCGAGGATACGCGCCTCGCCGGCCTGCTCGGCTGCGCCGAGGACATCGCCACGGCCGACGCCGCGGCCCAGCAAGCCTGCATCACGGCCTGGCTGCCGGGCTTCGGCCGTCGCGCGTATCGCCGCCCGCTCGGCGCCGAGGAGCTGGCCTCGCTGCAGGCCAGCTACGCCCGCGGCGCGATCGACAGCTTCACCGATGGGGTCCAGCACGTGCTGACGCGGGTGCTGCTGAGCCCCGCGTTCTTGTATCGCGTCGAGCTCGGGCTGCCTGTCCCCGAGGATAGCTCGGTGGTCCGCCTCGACGACTGGGAGCTGGCGACGCGGCTGTCGTATTTGCTGTGGCAGGGTCCGCCCGATGACGTGTTGCTGGCGGCCGCGGAGGCGGGTGCGCTCGCCGACGAGACCACGCGCGCGGCCGAGGTCGAGCGAATGCTCGCGGACCCGCGCGCCCGCGTGACCACGCAGGACTACTTCCGCCAGCTGCTCGAGCTCGACCAGCTCGCCGACTTCAACAAGGCCGGGTATGCCGCCTCGCTGGCGCCGCTGATGCGCGCGGAGACCGAGCGCTTCGTCGACCACGTGGTCTGGGAGGGCGAGGGCACCCTGCGCGAGCTGCTGTCGGCCGATTACAGCTTCCTGTCGACCGACCTCGCGTTTGTCTACAATGTGCTGCTGCCCGAGTTCCCGGCCGACGCCAAGCCCGGCGAGCTGTACAAGGTGCCGCTGGACCCGGAGCATCGCGCCGGCCTGCTGACCCAGGCGAGCCTGATGTCGATCCTCGCCACCCCGAGCAGCACCCGGCCGATCGCCCGCGGCAAGTTCGTGCGCGAGAAGTTCCTGTGCGCCCCGGTCCCGCCGCCGCCGCCCGGCGTCAATGCCACCCCGCCACCGCCGGACCCGAGCCAGACCACCCGCGAGCAATATGAGCAGCACGCCAGCGATCCGGCCTGCAGCGGCTGCCACGCGACCTTCGACGGGATCGGCTTCGCCTTCGAGCATTACAACGCGGTCGGCCTCTATCGCCTGCAAGACAACGGCAAGCCGATCGACGCCTCGGGCCAGATCCCCGACCTCGACCTCGGCGGCCCCTTCGACGGCGGCGTCGAGCTGGCGCTGCGCCTCGCCGACAGCGAGCTGGCGCTGCGCTGCGCGGCGACACAAATGCTGCACTTCGGTTATGGTCGCGCCCCGACCGCGGCCGATCAATGCACCACCGATGAAGTGCAGGCCGAATTCATCGCCGCCGACGGCGACATCAAGAGCCTGCTGCGCTCCCTGACCCGCACCGAGGCCTTCCTCTACCGCCGCGCCGGAGGTGACCCATGAGCAAGCCGACCCGCATCCAGATCAGCCGTCGCGCCGTGCTCCGCGGCGCCGGCAAGGTCGCCGTCTGTCTCCCGCTGCTCGAGTCGATGGCATGTGACAGCCCGGGTACGACGCCGCGCAGCGGCCCCGGAGGCGGGGCCACGCCGCGCTCGGGCAGCACGCCGAAGCGCCTGCTCGTGTTCTTCATCCCCAACGGCACGATCACGCCGGCCTGGTTCCCCACCGGCACGGAGACCGACTTTCAGCTGGCCCCGCTGATGGCCCCGCTCGCGCCCTACCGCGATCAGATGCTGATCTACAGCGGCGTCGACAATCAGGTCTATCTCAAGGGCATCGTCGACAATCACAACGAGGGCATGACGACCCTGCTGACCGGTCAACCCGCGGGCGACCTCCAGCTCGATCCGGCGGCCCGCACGATCTACCAGAGCAACGGCATCTCGCTCGACCAGTACGTCGCCGACGCGATCGGCGGCGACAGCGTCATGCGCTCGCTGCCGATCGGCTATGAATGGTACCACTGGCTGTACGACAAGAACCGCAACCAGATCCAGCACAACGGCAGCCCGTCGCAGCTGTTCATGCAGCTGTTCGGCGATCCGAACATCGACCCCGACGCGCTGAATCGCATCACGCTGCGCCGCAAGAGCATCCTCGACGACGTCCAGTCCGACTTCACCAAGCTGCTGCCGAAGGTCAGCAGCAACGACCGCGTTAAGCTGCAGGAGCACCTCGACGCGATCCGCACGCTCGAGCTCGGCCTCGGCAACACCACCTCGTGCAAGCCGGAGATGCCGATGTACCCGGCCGGTTATCCCCAGCCGCAGGAGGACCCGAACGCCCTGCCGCTGTGGTGTGAGCATATGACCAGCCTGATGGCGCTGGCGCTCGCCTGCGACGCGACCCGCGTCGGGACCTTCTTCATCCGCCACGGCGGCGGCGGCCAGTCGTTCTTCCCCTGGCTCGGCATGGACATCATCCCCGAGGAGCCGAACCTGCCGACCACCGAGCACCACGCGATGTCGCATTCGTGGCCGACCCAGCCGTATCCCTACGACAACCTGATCAAGATCCACACCTGGTTCTCGGAGCAGCTCGCGCTGCTGTGCGGCAAGCTGCAGGCCCAGGACGAGCTCGGCGGCAGCGTGCTCGACAACTCGCTGATCCTCGTGTGCTCGGAGAACGCCGAGGGCAGCCACACCAAGACCAACATGCCGTTCCTGACGATCGGCAGCGCCGGCGGCTACTTCCGCACCGGCCGCCACGTGCAGTTCGGCGGAGTGCCCCACAATCGCCTGCTGCTCTCGATCGCCAACGCCTTCGGCCTCGATGGCCCCGGGGGCCCCGACCACTTCGGCGACCCCGAGTTCGGCGGCGGCCCGCTGCCGGGCCTCACCTGAGCGCAGGGCTCGCTGGATACGTGCAGCGAGCCCGGCGGTCACTTCGGCTGGTTCGCCGTCGGATCGTCCTCCGGCTGGCACAAGCCATTGCCGGGCGCTCGCGCGGGGCGCATCTGCGGTAACATCCGGCGATGCTCCACCACCGCGCCTGTCACCTGTGCGAGGCCCTCTGCGGGCTCGTGATCGAGTCGGAGGGCGGGCGCGTGACGTCTGTGCGGGGCGACGAAAAGGACCCGCTCAGCCGCGGGTACATCTGCCCGAAGGCGACGTCGCTCGGCGACATTCACCACGACCCGGATCGCCTGCGCCGCCCGCTGCGGCGCACGGCCTCGGGCGGATTCGAGGAGATCGAGTGGGACACGGCGCTCGCGCTGGTCGCCGCGCGCCTGGTCGAGATCCGCGGACGCCACGGTCGCAAGAGCGTGGCGGTGTACGCCGGGAATCCGACGGTGCACAACCTCGGCGCCATCCTCGGCTTGCAGGTGTTCGGCGGGGCGCTGGGCAGCCACAGCCGCTACTCGGCCACCTCGGTCGACCAGCTGCCGAAGATGCTCGCGTCGTACACGATGTATGGCCATCAGCTGCTGATGTCGGTGCCCGACGTCGATCGCTGCGACCTGTTCGTGATCTTCGGCGCCAACCCGGTGGTCTCCAACGGCAGCCTCATGACCGCACCGGGCATGAAGCGCCGCCTCGAGGCGATCCGTCAGCGCGGCGGTCGCGTGGTGGTCTTCGATCCGCGGCGCACCGAGACGGCGCGGGTCGCCGACGAGCACCACTTCGTGCGCCCCGGCACCGACGCGCTGGTGCTGCTCTCGCTGCTGCACGTGGTGTTCGCCGAGGGCCTCGTGCGCGTGGCACGGCTCGCTCCGCATGTCACGGGCCTGGCCGCGGTCCGGGCGCTGACGACGGATTATCCGCCGGAGCGCACCGAGGCCGCGACCGGCGTCGGCGCGGCGGTGCTGCGAGACCTCGCACGCGCGCTCGCCAGCACCGGGCGCGCGGCGGTGTATGGCCGCGTCGGCGTGTCGATGCAGGAATTCGGCGGCCTCGCGAATTGGCTGATCGAGGTGCTCAATGTCGTGACGGGCCACCTCGACGAGCCGGGCGGCATGATGTTCGCCACGCCCGCGGTCGACTTCGTCGGCCTCGGCACGCAGCTCGGTCTGCAGGGCAGCTTCGGGCGCATCAAGACCCGCGTGCGCGGGGTGCCGGGCTTCAGCGGGGAGCTGCCGGTGGCCTGCCTCGCCGAGGAGATCGAGACGCCCGGCGCGGGCCAGGTGCGCGCCCTCGTGACGCTCGCGGGCAACCCCGTGCTGTCGACGCCGAACGGACGGCGCCTCGCAGGCGCGCTGGATTCGCTCGAGTTCATGGTGGCGATCGACCCGTATCTCAACGAGACCACCCGCCACGCGCATATCATTTTACCGCCGACCTTCGCGCTCGAGCGCGGGCACTACGACGTGGTGTTTCACGGGCTCGCGGTGCGCAACACGGCCCGCTGGTCGCCGCCGATGGTCGAGCGCGCGGCGGACCAGCGCCATGACTGGGAGATCTTGTCCGAGCTCGCGGCGCAGGTCACCGCTCGCGGCGGTGTGCTGGATCCCCTGCGTGCGGCCAGCTCGCGGCTGATCACGCGTCTGGCCACGCCGAAGCGGCTGATCGATATGCTGATGCGCATTGGACCGTATGGGCTGCGCCGCTCGCTGCGCGACGGCCTGACGCTGGCGAAGGTCGAGCAGGCCGAACACGGCCTCGATCTCGGCGCGCTCGAGCCCGTGCTGCCCGCGCGACTATTCACGCGCGACAAGAAGATCCAGCTCGCGCCGCCCGAGTTCGTGGCCGACCTGCCGCGGCTGCGTGAACGACTGGCCTCGTGGACCGCGCCCGCCGCGGGGGAATTGTTGCTGATCGGGCGTCGCACGCTGCGATCCAACAACTCCTGGGGGCACAATGTATTGCGCATGGTCAAGGGCCCGGCGATTTGTACGCTGAAGGTGCATCCGCGCGACGCAGAGGTGCGAGGCCTGCGGACCGGAGACATCGCCACGATCACGTCACGAACCGGCGCGGTGCGTGCCCCCGTCGAGGTCAGCGACGAGGTGATGCCCGGCGTCGTCAGCCTGCCGCATGGCTGGGGCCATCATCGCGATGGCGTGCAGATGCGGGTGGCGAGCGCCCATCCGGGCGTGAGCGTCAACGACGTGACCGATGAGCAGCGCCTCGATACGCTGTGCGGCACCGCGATCCTCAACGGCGTGCCCGTACAGGTCGCACTCGACGCCGCGCAGGCGCCCGCCTGAACGCTTCTGAACCGGCAGTTCGGCCAGCGCTGCGCGGAATAGGTCGCTGGATCCGGTGAGGCGCGCGCGGCTCGAATTGCTTGCACTCGCATGATCGTGTCGCATATGCGGGGAGACCATGCAGATCGGATTCCTCGGCTGGGGCTCATTGATCTGGGATAGGCGCCCGAAGTTCGACGCGAAGGTCGGGCCGTGGGCGAACGATGGGCCGGTGCTGCCGGTCGAATTCTGCCGAATATCGAGCAGCAGGAAGGGCGCGCTGGTGCTGGTGATCGATCGAGCGCTGGGCACGGCGGTCCCGGTGCTGCACGCGCCGAGCCTGAGAGACGACCCCGCGGACGCGCTGGCGGACCTGCGCGCGCGGGAGGGCACGAACATGCAGAACATCGGCTTCGTCAATCTGCTGACCGGCAAGCAGCGCGGCCGGTACCCCGAGGTGGTCGCCACGATCAAGGCCTGGGCCAAACAGCGGGACATCGAGGTGGTCGCGTGGACCGACCTCGCCTCCAACTTCAAGAGCAAGAAGTCGGTCGATTTCACGAATGAAGCGGCGCTGGCTCACCTCAAGAGCCTCGGCAAGGCGGGCCTGCGCGAGGCGGTGATCTACATCGTGAAGGCGCCGGAGCAGGTCGATACGAAGTTGCGGCAGTGGCTGGCGAATGTGCAGTGGTTCAAGGACAAGGTCGAGCTGTTCAAGGCCGACCTCTGATGCGGCGCCGGCCACGATCGTGGCCGGCGCGCGCGGATCAGCCGACCCGCACCGGGAGGTCGATGATGTCGCGGAAGATCGGGTGGGTGCCGAAGACCGGAGGACCGGCCAGCTCGATCTTCGGGTAGCGGGCGAGGAACATCTGGAGGGCCGTCTCGGCCTCCATGCGGGCCAGCGAGGCGCCGACGCAGAAGTGCGGGCCGTTGCCGAACCAGGGGCTCGAGTGGGTGCGGCGCTTGATGTCGTAGACGTCCGGGTCGGCGACGAATTCGGGGTCACGAAATGCGCCGAGCATGTTGAGGAGCACGAGCTGCCCGCGCCGGAAATCGACGCCCTCGTAGGTGAAGTCCTCGCGGGCGAAGCGGGGCAGGCCGCCGCCGCGGCCGAAGGAGTTGAAGCGCAGGGTCTCGTCGAGGGCGGGGCGGGCGAGGCTCGGGTCCTCGCGCAGGAGGGCGAGCTGATCGGGGTGGCGAAGCAGCTCGTGGATCGTGTAGGTGGTCAGGTGGACCGTGGTATCCGAGCCACCGACGATGAGGGCGCCGATCAGCGAGAGCAGCTCGCCGTCGCTCAGGCGCTCGTCATCGTCGCAGGCGCTGATGAGCAGGCTGAGGATGTCGCCCTCGATCGGGTGCTCGCGGCGATCGGCGATGCACTCGCGGATGACGGCGAGGCCCCGCGAGACCGCGGGCATATACGACGCGAATTGCTCGGGTGGCATGCCGGGGACGATCGTTGCGATCATCGCGTCGGCGAAGTTCAGGAAGTCCGCCTCGGCGCCGGGCGGGATCGTGAACAGACCGGCGATGACGCGGACCGGATAGTTCTGGGCGAAGTCCTTGAAGAAATTGATGGTGCCCTCGCGCGGGAGGGTCTCCAGCAGCTCGCGGATGAGCGCCTCGACGCGCGGGCGGTGGGCCTCGAGCGGGCGGGGGCCGAAAGTGGGGGCGATGAGCTTGCGGATCCTGGCGTGCGCCTCGGGCGGGACGACGAACAGGTCGTGCTCGCGCACGGTGACGAAGTCGGGGAACGCGGCCCGAATCTCGGGCGAGAAGCCGGCGCCGAGGGTATGGTCGGTGGTCAGCCGCGGGTCGCGCATCAGCGCGGTCACATCACGATAACGAAAGGCGATATACGCCCGCGCAGGCTCCCAGTAATAGATAGGGGCCTCCTCGCGGAATCTACGCAGGAGCGGGTGCGGATCGGCGAGGAAGGCTGGATCGTTGGGGTTGTAGTGCAGGGGCGTTGGGGCGCTGTCGGCGAGCATGGATCGCCTTCATACCATGCGGTGGCGGGGGGTTGAACGGGGCTGCGCAGGCGTGAAGTCGGGCGGCGACTTCGCCGGTCGGCGAGCCCGGCGATCGACTACAATCGCGACGTGCCGGTCCGCTCGAAGATCACGCTCAAGGCCGTATTGCTCGCGCAGCTCGAGGAGGCGCTCGCCACGGCCCGCGCGGCCCACAAGGCCGCCGTCGAGGGGGCGACCCACGCCGAGGCGCGGCCCGAGAACGACAAGGACACGCGCGGGCTCGAGCAGTCGTACCTCGCGCGGGGGGTGGCCCAGCGGGCGGCGGAGCTCGAGGCCGCGGTGGCGGCGATCGCCGGGTGGCAGCCGCGGGCGTTTGCCGCGGACGCGGCGATCGCGGTGGGTGCCCTGGTCGAGGTCGACGACGACGGCAGGTCCCGACATTTCCTGGTTGCGGGCCATGGCGGCGGCCTGGCGCTGCCGGGTGGGGTCATGGTGGTGACCCCGAGCTCGCCGATCGGCCACGCCTTGCTCGGTCGCCGCGTCGACGACGACTGCGAGGTCGACCTCGGCGGCGGTCGACGCACGCTCAGCATCACCGCGATCGAGTGACGCGGGCTCGCGCGGTCCGTGCGCGCAGGGATTGCCGGCGATGTCGCAGGGGGGCAGGGAGGCGCGCTCCCCTTTGCCCGGACCGGTGGTTATGATGGCGGCTCGGTGAGCGCTCCGCCCGATCCGCATCCGTCGCCCGAACCGGCGAATCCGGCCGCCTCGGTGACACGCTCGGCCGACGGTGGTTATGCGAGCCTCGCGGCCGCACCGTTGCTGCCGAGTCACATCGGGCGCTACCTCGTGCTCGAGATCCTCGGCACCGGCGGCATGGGGGTGGTGTACGCGGCCTACGATCCGGAGCTCGATCGCAAGGTCGCGCTGAAGGTCATGGACCCGGAGTCGGACGTGGTCCGGGTCAGCCGCCGCCAGGACTATCTGCGCCGCGAGGCCCAGGCGCTCGCCCGCCTCGCACACCCCAACATCGTGGCGATCCACGACGTCGGGGTGGTCGGCGGGCGGGTGTTCGTGGCGATGGAATTCGTCGCCGGTCGCACGCTGCGCGATTGGTGGCAAGAGACCGCGCGGGGCTGGCAGGCGGTGGTCGCGGTGATGGTCCAGGCCGGGCAGGGCATCGTCGCGGCCCACGCGGCCGGGCTGGTGCATCGTGACATCAAGCCCGACAATCTGCTGATCGGCGGCGACGGACGCGTGCGCGTGGCCGACTTCGGCATCGCCCGCTTCGAGCCCGGCGCGGCGGTCAGCACCCTCGGCAGCGGGATCCGGGACATCGTCACGGTGGCCGGGCGCAACGGGGCGATCGGCACCCCCGCGTACATGTCCCCGGAGCAGCACGCCGACCAGGATGTCGGCCCCGCGAGCGATCAGTTCAGCTTCTGCGTGACGCTCTACGAGGGGCTGTACGGCCAGCGTCCGTACCTCGGCAATACCAGTCGGATGGCCTCGGCGATGCGCGCGGGCCCGCCGACGCGCCCGGCCGGGGCGCCGATCCTGCCGGCCTGGCTCGATCAGGCGCTGCGTCGCGGGCTCGCGCCGGACCCCGCCGATCGCTGGCCCTCGATGCAGGCGCTGCTCGATGTGCTGGCCGTCGACCCCGAGCTGCGGCGGACCCGGCGGCGCTGGCGGCTGCTGCAGCTCGCGCTGCTGGTGCTGGGCCTGGTGGCCCTGGTGCTCGGCGCCAGGGCCCTGCAGGCCAGCCTGGCCCGGCAAGCGCTCGAGCGCGCGGCGACCCAGCGCTTCGTCGGCGTCGCCGCCAGCGTCGAGCGCCTGCTCGGGCGGGGGCTGCGGGCCGACGCCGAGGCGGCGCTGCGGGCCTTCGTCGCGGAGCCCGAGCACCGCGACTCGGGGGCCGTCATCGACGCGCTGCTGCTGTGGGCCGAGGCGATGGACGCGCGCGACGACCCCCAGGCGGCGCTCGCGGTGCTGGTCGAGGCCTATATGGCGCTGCCGGCCGAGGACCCGCGCGAGGCCGGGATCGCCCTGCGGATCGGCCGACAATTCGCGGCCCAGTGGCGGTTTCCGGCGCTCGCCGGGCTCGCCACGCAGGTCGGGCAGCGCTGGCCGGAGCAGGCCGCGATGCCCGAGTGGGTCGGGCTGCGGGCCGACGCGGCGCTGGCTCGCGGCGACCTGCCCGGCTTCATCACGGCGGTCGACACCGGCGTCGCCGGTCCGCAGCGCGAGGCGGTCGCCCCGCTGGTGCGCGCGCTCGCTCCGGGCAATTGCATCGGCGGTGGCTACGAGCACGCCTATCTCACCGACCTGGCCGCCGATGGTCGCTTCGAAGTGATGACATTGAAGCCCGGGACGGGGCGCACGCAGCTGACATTGCATCGCATGGACGCCGGATTGACGGCGCTGGGGCCCGCGCGCAGCGACCTGATGATCGACTTCGGCTGGGTGCATCAGCTGCCGCTCACGCGCTCGCCGGGCGGGCCCGCGTATGTCGTCGGTCATCATCCGGCGAGCGATACGACGGTGCTGTTCGAGCTCGGACCGGGCGAGCCGCGCGAGCTGCTGCGCTGGGAGGACCACGCGCCGGTATCCTCGGTGGCGGCCGACCTCGACGGCGACGGCCTGCGCGAGATCTATCTCGGCACCGGCACCTATACCCGCAAGCTGTATCGACTCGCGCCCGACGAGCAAGGTGTGTGGAGCCGCCGGCCCGCGCACGAGCCCACCGATTGGCTAGCGAGTGACATCAATTCGCTGGCCGCGGGCGACTTCGACGGCGACGGCCGCGAGGAGCTGGCGGTGGTCGCCGGGGCCTGGCGGGCCTACGACGTCCGGATCCTCGAGGCCGGCGAGCACGGTGAATTGCAGATCGGCGCGCGCCGGCGGATCGGCCACGTACGCGGCATGGCGAGCCTGCGCGGGGCCGACGGGGAGACCTTGCTCGCGCTCGCCAAGGACGACACGGCGCTCAGCAAGGACGCCTTTGCCGCCGGCGAGCCGCAGGGCGATCCGGCGGGTCTATACATTGTGCGCCGGCGCGGCGCGGCGCTCGAGACGGTTGCGCAATTGCCCTGGCCGAGCTTCGCCGGGGCGACGCGGGTGAGCATGGCCATGCGGATCCACGCCGGTGACTTCGACGGCGACGGACTCATGGACCTCGCCGTGCTCCACGACAACGGCTCGCCCTTCGCCAGCCTGCTGCTGGTCCGCCAGGACGCGGAGGGGCGCTTCACGATGGCGCAGGTCGGCGGCCTTGGCCCGGCGCTCGCCGGTAACTTCGACGACGACCCGGCCGACGAGCTGCTGGTCGAGACCCGGCGCGGTGATGTCGGCCAGCTGTGTGTGCTCGGCGTCGCCGGCGAGCCGCCGCCGCCGCTGCCGAGCCAGGCCGCCGGCACCGACGATTCCGGGCCCGAGCTCGCCGATCCGCTGCTGGCCCGGATCTGGGCGCGTGCGGAGAACCTGGCGCGCTTCGGCCTCAGCGGTGAGGCCGCGCGTGCGCTCGAGCAACGCATCACCCAGGCGGCCCAGGAGGTCGATCGCCAGGCGCTGCGCCGGCGGGTCGCCGAGCTGTTCGCGGCCGCCGGCGATACGGTGGCCGCGGGCGACGGCTTCGAGGCGCTGGCGCTCGGCGGCGACGTCGATGCGGCCCTGCAGGCGATCACGAACCATGAGCAGGGCCTGCGCCTCGACGACGCGCTGCGGGTCGCCGAGTCGGCGCTGCGCCGGGAGGCCGGCACCGCGGCGCAGCGGCAGGCGCTGCGCGTGGCGAGCCAGCGCCTGCGCGCCGTGGTCGACCGGCGCGAGCGGATCGAGCTGCGCTTCGACGCCCCGCTGGCCGCCGGCTGGTTGGTGCACGAGCCGCTGGCGCTGCGCCTCGATTCGGTGCGCGACGAGCTGGTGGTCGAGGCCACCGCCGACCTCGGCGAGCTTGCGAGCTTTCCGATCGAGTTGACCGGTGAACCGCTGACCCTCGAGATCGATCTCGAGGTCGAGCGCGCGGAGTGGGGCGCGCGGGTGACGGTGGCCTTGCGGCCGCGCGAGGGTGGTCCGGCGCTGCTCGACCTCGGGGTCGGGGGTGGTGGTGGCGGTGGTCATCTGCAGCGCACCACCGTGCTCGCTGGATCGCTGCCGCAGGAGGTCGCCGAGATCGGGATCTGGCCGACCCCCAGCGCCGGTGCACACAGCCAGCACCGGGCGCGCGTGCAGGTGTTGTCGGGGCACGGGCGGCTGTACCTCGAGGAAAATGGTGATCACCCCGGCTCGCTCTCGCGGCCAGCGCCGCGACCGGTGCCCGCGGGCGCCTATTCGCTGGTGCTGCGCTCGACCGGCGAGCGAGACTTCGATGGCCCGAAGATCCGCGCGCGCATCCGACGGATCGCGGTGGTCGGTGCGCGGCCCGGTGTGCGTGAACCCGGCGAGGCCTCGCCCGGTGATCACGAGGTCCCGGGCCTGGCGCTGGTGCTCGGCCGCTGGCAGGCGGCCCTGCAAGCCCCGCAGCCGCTACTGCGGGGCGTGGCGCTCGCCGAGCTCGGACGCAGCAGCGAGGCCGTCGAAGCGTTCGCGCTGCTCGACCCGGAGGAGCCCGAGCTGCGCCGACAACTGCGCTATCTCCTGCGCGCGCGCTCCCCATTGTTCGCGCCGCTGCTGCGCGCCGCGCTCGGTCCGCGCTATCCGGCGCTGCTCGGCGAGACGCTGACGGACTATCGCATCGCCGAGCTCGACGACGAGCGCCTGCACGAGCGCCTCGCCCTCACCACCGACCTCGAGGCCTTCGCGGCGGAGGACGCGGCCCCGCCTGCGGTCCGCGCGGCGCTGCACGAGGTGCGTGGGGTGGCGCGCAAGCTGGTGGGCGACCTCGAGGGGGCCGAGCAGGACCTCGGCCTCGCGGTCGCGCTGGGCTCGCAGCTGCGACCGATCGGGCCCGAAGACGTGCTGGCCGCGCGAGAGCTGCTGCGGGCCGAGGTCGCCACGCGGCGCCAGCTCCCCGAGCTCGCGCTGGCGGCGGCGACCCGCGCTCTGGCCCGCGCCAGCGACCCGGCGTGGATGGCCGAGCGCCTGCGGATCTCCGCCGACCTGCGGCCCTTGCACGCCGACCGGCGCTGGAAGGCGCTGCTGGCCCCCTATCCCTGAGGCCAATTGTGATGAGTAATTAGCCTGGGGGCGTCCGGCGCAATTGGACAGTGTGTGGTGCCCGGTTATTGTTCGCATATGCGTCGAATCATCGGGAGTGTTCCGCGAAGCGCGCTGTACGTTTTGTTATTCGCCGGCTGCGCCGATAACGATTCGGGATCGGGCTTCAGCGCCACCCAGAGCACGGACGGCGCGACCGGCACGCAAGGCGCGGCGACGTCCGGCGCCGACACGGACGGCAGCAGCGAGGGCTTCACACCCACGACCGGCGCCGGCATGACCAGCACGACCGGCACGACCAGCACGACCAGCACGACCAGCACGACGGGCATGACCAGCATGACCGGCGGCGTCTCGGCCGGGACCACCCACGGCTCGTCCAGCACGGGGGGCGTCGACACCGGCGAGACCGATGGGAGCAGCACGACGCAGGCCGGCGAGACCGATACGACCGCGGCGACGACCGGCGAGGATACGGCGGGCGCCCCGAGCTTCATGATCGACATCTGGCCGATCTTCGCCGATCGCTGCTCGTGCCATGATGACGCCAATGGGGCGGGCAAGCTGCGCCTGGCGATGGAGGACGCATATACCAACCTCGTCGACAAACCATCGATCCAGGTGCCGGAGATGCTGCTCGTCAAGCCCGGCTCGGCGATGGACAGTTATCTGTGGCACAAGCTCAACGACACGCAGGACGACGTCGGCGGCAAGGGCAAGCGCATGCCGCCCAGCGGGAAGCTGAAGATGGCGGAGCTCGACCTCATCCAGCAGTGGATCGATGGGGGCGCCAAGCCCTGAAGCGCCGCCGTGCGTCGTTTGCGCTGGGCTCACAGCACCCTCTGCAGAGGTGGCGGTGAATTCACAGGCCTGCCCATGCGCCCTGGGGACGGTGTAGGCTGCGCACATGGCGAGTGAGGACGAGGGCGCCGCAGGAGCGCCGCTGGACGACGCGGCAAGGCGGGTGCTCGCGGCCTTCAGCGGGCGCGCCGAATACAGCGTGTCGATCTCGGCCGATCGTGTGCTCGCGGCCCGCATCCCGTTCTACAGCGGGCTCCCACGCGAGGCGGTGGCGGCGGCGATCCGGCGGGTCTATCTGACGGTCGGCCAGGACCTCGGGCGCGGCGAGCCCCGGGCCTTCCCGGCGTTCCTGGCGGCGCTCGGCGCCCAGCGCTCGGCGCTCGGCGTGTCGGTCAGCGAGATCCTCGCCGGGATGAGCATCGGCTTCGACGCGGTCTCGGAGGACTTCGCGATCCACTTCGCCGACGACCCCGCAGCGCGGATCTACTGGGAGCGCTCGCGGGCGCGGATCGCCTATGCCGGGGCGGCCGCACTGGCCGACGCTTACCTCGGTGCCCGCGAGAAGGTGGTACGCGCCCAGGCCGACGAGATCTTGCGGCTGTCGACGCAAGTGTTGCCGGTACACCGAGGGATCCTGCTGTTTCCCCTGGTCGGCACCATCGACGCCGCCCGGGCCGCGGCGATTTTGCAGGTGGTGCTCGGCGTGGTCAGCAAACATGGCGCGAAGGTCGTGCTGATCGACGTATCCGGCGTGCCCGTGCTCGACGCCGAGGCGGCCGCGCACCTGAGCCGCACCGCGCAGGCGCTGCGCCTTCTGGGCGCCACGGCCCTGCTGGTCGGCACCAGCCCCGAGGTCGCGCGTACGATGATCGCCGCCGGCGTCGACCTCGGCCCGCTCAAGACCCTCGCGGATCTCGAGAGCGGCCTGCAATACGCGCTGTCGCTGGTCGGGCGTAAAGTCATCCGCGCCTGAGCGCGTCGGCGCGCATATCCTCGCAACCGCGATCGTACGCGGGCTGCGGGCCGATCGACGATCACCGCAATTGAAACCGCGGGCGCCGACACTCACCGGGCATCGACCCGCGGGCTGCGGGCCGGACGGACGAGCAGAGCGCGGCGAATGCCGTGATCGCCGCCCCCTCCGCCATAGATCGAAAGCGAGATCGTATCATGCGAAGTGTGGCCAATCTTCGACTGCTGAGCGCCGCGTGCGGCATCGTGACCCTGCTGGGCGGCCAGAGCGCGTACGCCATGGACAAGTACCTCGACCTCGAGCCCCCGCAGACCAAGTCCGGGCTCGGTTACGGGTACAACAGCATCAGCCGCGAGTACGTGCTGCGCCAGTGCGTGCAGTTCGAGCCGGCGGTCACCGACGGCGGATCCGGCGCCAGCGGCGACAGCTTCAAGTACAGCTCGATCATCTCCAACTCGCAGCTGGCCGACGAGATGGGCCTGTCCGTGGCGACCAAGTTCTCGGCCTCGATGGGCGTGGCGAGCGTCAGCACCAGCGCCAAGGTCGACTTCTTCCAGTCGACCAAGACCAACTTCCTCACCCACACGATCCTGGCCTCGTACAACAACGTCGAGCCGATGAAGTACATCGCCGGCGAGCTCAAGCTCAAGCCCGAGTACCTGGCCCTGGTCGGCACGCCGGCGTTTCGCCAGCAGTGCGGCGACTATGTCATCATCGGCGAGCAGAAGGGCCGCTGGTTCTACGGCACCGTGCAGCTGTCGGTGCTGGACACCGCCACCGCCAGCAAGCTCGCGGTCAACGGCGCCGTCGAGGGCAACTACGGCACCCTGACCGCCGAGGCCCAGGCCAACACCGTCAACAAGCTGAAGAACGCCAGCAGCACCCAGGACCTGCAGATCCGCGTCACCTCGAGCGGCACCAACTCCGCGAGCCTGACGATCGACCAGTTCCTGGCCCAGGTGAAGGCGTTCCCGGGCGCCAACGGGCCCAAGCAGACCTACAAGCTCAAGGCCGTGCCGATCGAGAGCATCGTCGCCAACTGGCCGGCCACCGACCCGCTCGCGCCGATCACCGCGGAGCAGAAGCTCACGCGCCTCGCCGAGGCCGCCTGGGGCCTCACCGCGCTGATCGACGACTCCGACTTCGTCACCCAGAACGCCAGGTTGTTCGCGCTCGGCACCACCCCGGCGCAGCGCAGCGCCCGCGTCGCGCACATCAAGGCCCGCCGCAACTGGTATCAGGGCCAGCTCGACGATATGCGCAATCGCGCCAAGAACTGCGACGTCGACTGGAACGGCGCGACCGCCTGCGAGTCGCTGTACGGCCGCTGGAAGGACTTCGAGGGCTTCGTGGTCGCCGAGTACGACCAGTTCCCGGCCCGTTATCTGTCCGACTGCTACGCCGCGCGCGACGCCGGCACGAGCATGCAGGACGCGCTCAAGCTGGTGATGATCCCCGAGCGCGGCCACTTCAGCAACACCAAGGGCGACCGCGAGGTCGGCGGCGGTCCGGTCAACTTCGCCGCGCACCTGAACATCAAGCCCGACTTCAGCGGCGGCGACCCGCTCGGTGTGCGCAAGCTGCGGGGCACGCTCGAGATCAACATCGAGGAGTCGAAGGCCGATCACACGACCTTCGAGACGACCCTGAAGACGACCGTGTACGACCTCGCCAAGCCGGAGTTCGTCGACGGCGCGCCGGTCACCCTCGGCCAGTGCGCGTACAAGGGCACGGGCGTCAAGGCCGGCCTGGTCACCGAGGACCCCTCCGGCTGCGACGGGCTCAAGGCGATCAGCCAGCAGGCCTACGAGTCGTGCAAGACGGCGATCGCATCCGTCAAGTACCACGGGATCCTGCGCGGCAAGACCGGCGAGGACCCGCGCACCGAGACTTTTAATAAGCACAGCCGCGGGATCCTGAGCTCGATGCGCTGCACCGTCGACTCCGACATGGGCAACGACACCTCGCTGATCGGCTGCGACGCGATCAATATCCCGTCGGTCCAGCTCGACCTCGTCAACACCCAGGACCTCGCCGCCGACGCCTGGGTCGCCCCCAAGCAGGCCGATCAGATGGTGATCCCGAAGGGCATCATCCAGCCGCTGGCCTACACCAACCTCGTCAAGCAGCGCAGCGTCGCCTTCGCCTCCAAGCAGAGCGTGCCGCAGCTGCCGCCGATGAACCTTCCGCAGCCGAAGTCGCCGCAGAAGGGCCGGCAACTGCCGCAGCAGCAGGGCGGTTGCAACACCGGCCTGGTCAACATCGGCGGCGAGTGCCTGCCGCCGCTGCGCCGCTGAGCCGCTACTCGTCGCGCCGGCTGAACAGGCCGGCGCGCACGAGGTAGTAGAGCAGGCGGACCCGGCGCATATCGACGCGCTGGCCCTCGTCGCTCACTGCGGATCGGGCAATCGCGTGTCGGTGTCGCCGGTGCTGGCGTCGCCGGTGCTGGCGTCGCCGGTGGTGTCGTCGCCGGTGGTGTCGTCGCCGGTGCTCGCTTCGGGCGGGGGCGGCGGCTCGTCGCCGGGCTTCGAGCAGGTCTCGCCGTCCATCGGCGGCGGCGGAGGCGGCGGCTCGTGATCGCAGCCGCAGCCGGGCTTGTCGCCGTGGCCAGGCTTGTCGCCGGGGGGCTTGTCGCCGTGGCCGGGCTTGTGGCCGGGCTTGTGGCCGTGATGGGGTTTGTCGCCGTGATGCTCGCCGCCGTGATGCTCGCCGTCGTGCGGACCGTGGTCACAGCCGTCCTCGGCGTCCTCGCCGTCGATGCTGCGCTCGCTGATGCCGGCATCGGGGTCGCAGCCGGGGGTGAAGGCGAGGAGGGGGACGCCGGCGAGGGCCAGGCGGAGACGTAACAGAATGGTGGAGGATCGCATGGCCGTGAATTCCTGAAGAGGGGTTGTCGCGCGGGGTACAGCGATGAGTGGCGCGGAGCGAATCGCGATTACAGCGGCCGGGCGGACTCTCGCGCCCGCAACAATCCGCAATAAACCGCGGCGTCCGCGGACGAGGCCGCGCCGCCGGCCACGATCGAGCGCATGCGCGCGAGAGACCTCTGGGCCTGCCGCGGTACGACGCATAAACTGGCCGCCGTGCAACGCCTCGCCCTCGCGCTCCTCCCCACCTTCATCCTCGCCTGTGGTGGCAGCGGCGAGGACAGCGGGACCACCGACATGGCCGCCACGGATGCGTCCGGTGCACCGACGACGGACACACCGACGAGCGCGGCAACGATGGCGGCCACCACCGGCGACGTGCCCGACGTGGATCCCGATCCCGACGCGCCGCCGGTCAGCGAGGGCGACTGGTGGCGGCCGGGCATCACCACGACCTGGCAGCTGCAGCTCACCGGCGCCATCGTCACCGGCGTCGACGCGGAGGTGTACGACATCGACCTCTTCGATGCTCCGCAGGCGACCATCGACATGCTGCATGCCGAGGGCCGCAAGGTCCTCTGTTACTTCTCCGCCGGCTCCGGCGAGGACTGGCGGCCCGACTACGCCGGCTTCGACGCCGCGGCGCTCGGCAAGCCGCTCGACGGCTGGCCCGGCGAGGTCTGGCTCGACGTGCGCCATGCCTCGGTGTGGGCCGTGATGCGCGGCCGCCTCGATCGCGCGGTCGCGGCCGGCTGCGACGGCGTCGACCCCGACAACATGGACGGCTGGACGCAGGACTCCGGCTACTCCATCACGGCGAATGATCAGCTCGCCTATAATCGGTGGATCGCCAACCAGGCGCACCTGCGCGGCCTCACCGTCGGCCTCAAGAACAGCGGCGAACAGGTGCCCGCGCTCGTGGATTACTTCGACTTCGAGCTCAACGAACAATGCCACGAGTACGACGAATGCGACCAGCTCGCCCCGTTCATCGCGCAGGCCAAGCCGGTCTTCAACGTCGAGTACCCCGGCGAGCAGGCCGACGCCGAGGCGCTCGCCGGTACCTTGTGCCCCGCGGCCAAGGCCGAGCAGCTGCGCACGCTCATGCTGCCGTATGCGCTCGACGGCAGCTGGCGCGTCGGCTGTGATTGAGCGCGCCGGTCACAGCGCTTCAATCGCGGCGAGCGCGACTTCGACCACGCGCTGCGTCGACCCGATCGCGCGCGCGATGACGCGGCGGTGCTCCACGTGGGCCCGGAGAATTGTTACCGTGCAGCCGTGACGTCGCCCTCCGAGCCGCAGTCCGGCGCCGGCCCGGCCGTGGACGCCGGGCCCCCGGACCTGCACGGGACCGGCTTCTTCAAGGCGCTGCCGACCAGCGGGCGCCTGGCGGGGCTGTGGATGCGGCTGGGGCTGCTGCTCGGTCGTCAGCTCGCGGTGGTGATCCGCGACGATCACGTGCTGCTGATCTTGATGGCGGCGTTCGTCGGCGTGACCAGCGGCGCGGCGGCGGGCGCATTGCTGGCGTGGATCGCCTATGCGATCGATCTGTTCCCGCGCGGCGACCACGGCGATTCGCTGCTGCGCTGGGCCTTCGTGCTCGGCGTGCCGGTGCTCGGCGGGCTGCTCGCGGGCCTGCTGCATCTGCTGCTGCGTCGCGGTATCCGTCAGCCGCTGGTGCTCGGCATCCCGGCCGTGATCGAGGCGATTACCCGTGGTGGCGGGCTGATCCGCGGTCGTCAGGCGGTGGTCGTCGGCGTCGGCACCGGCATCACGATCGGCAGCGGCGGCTCGTGCGGGCACGAGGGGCCCTCGGTGGCGATCGGGGCGGCCGTCGGCAGCGTATTGTCGCGGTTCTTCGGCCTGCGTCGCCGCTGGCACCTGTCGATGGTCGGGGCCGGCTGCGCGGGCGGGCTCGCGGCGGCCTTCAATGCGCCGCTCGCGGGTGTCATCTTCACCGTCGAGATCGTGTTCGGCGGGGCGATCGGCGGCAACATCGGGACCATGTCGGTGTTCGTGCCCTTGATCGTCGCGGCGGTCGCCGGCACGTTGACCTCGCATGCCATTCGTGGCGAGCATTTGACCTTCGGGGCCGTCAGCCACGGCGACGGTTTGCTGTCGGAGATGCTGTTCTTCGTGGTGCTCGCGGCGCTCGCGGGTCTGGTCGGCACCGCCTTCGGTCGGGCCATCATTCGCATCACGAGGTTCTTCGACGAGCTGCGCGCGCCCGTCTGGCTCAAGCCGGCGCTCGGGGCCCTCGGTGTTGGATTACTCGCCGCGCTGGTGTCCAACGAGTTGCTCGGTGCCGGCCACTCGCTGCTCGACCGGGCGCTGCATGGCGAGCTGGCGTGGAAGCTGGCGCTGGCGCTCGGGGCCCTCAAGGTCGTGGCGACCGCGCTGACGGTCGGCAGCGGCGGCTTCGGCGGGGTGTTCATGCCCTCGCTCTACGTCGGCGCCTGCCTCGGTACATTGGTCGCCTCATTGGCCCACGCGGCGCTCGGTCCGGGCGTCGAGAGCCCCGGCGCCTACGCGCTGGTCGGCATGGGGGCGATCTTCGCGGCGACGATGCACGCGCCGCTGACCCCGATCGTGATGATCTTCGAGCTGACGCAGGATTATGCGATCATTTTGCCGCTGATGCTCGGCTGCATCCTGGCGGTGTTCGTCGCCCGCCGCGTCTATCCGCTGAGTTTTTTCAAGGACACGCTGCGGGTGCGCGGGGTGATCCTCGGGGGCGAGGCCGAGGTCGAGGTGATGAAGCGTGGCCACGTGCACGAGCTGATGCTGCCGCCGCCGCCGGTGCTCGGGCCCGCCGCGGACCTCGAGTCGATCCGCGGCGCGACCCTCGACGCCGACCTGCGCGCGACCTTCATCGTCGACGAGGCCGGCGCGGTCATTGGTTATATCAACGGCAATACATTGGCCCGGCGTATGCTCGCCGGCGAGATCACGGCGACCTCGACCGCCGCCGAGCTGATGGCCACCGCGGGCCTGCCGTTTCTATATGCCAGCGATACGCTCGCGGGTGCGATGCTGGCCTCGGCCCGCTCGGGCATGGAGCTGCTGCCGGTCGTCGACGAGGACCGGCGCCTGGTCGGCGTGATTCGCCGCGGCGACCTGCTCGCGCATTACAGCGACAAGGTGCTCGGCGAGCAGGAGGAGGCGCTGCACCTGCACGGCGAAGGGCCCCAGGGCCACGAGCTCGGGCTCGGCAAGGGCATCATCCTCGAGCGCATCGTGGTCGGGCGCGGCTGGGCCGGGCGCACGCTGGCCTCACTCGAGCTGCGCGGCAAGACCGGTGTGATGGTGCTCGAGTGGGACCGCGGCGACGCGGTGCTCTCGATCGACCCGAACGCTGCCCTGCGCGAGGGCGACGTGCTGTCGGCGGTCGGGACCCGCGAGCAATTTCTGAAGGCGCGGCTGCTGAGGTGATTGTGGTCACCACGGGGTGACCGCGCACTTGTGCACGTGCGACTGATGCGACTGTGACAGGACCGCGCGCATGGACGGGCGCCGATCACCATGATAGGGTCGGGGCCGGATAGAGGGTGGCCGATGTCTCGCTTGCGCTGGCGGCTCGTGACGGGTGTGATGGTTGGGCTGGCGACCGCGTGCCAGATGGATAATCCCGGGTTCAAGCTGATGGAGGGCGCCAGCAGTGGTGGGGCGACGACGCCCGGCATGACCGGCATGACCGGCACGATGGGGGAGGGCACGAGCGGCGGGTCGACGGCGAGCGTGGGCAGCAGCGCGGGCGACGGTGGCAGCGCGGGTGGGACCGGCACCGGGAGCGAGACGGGGGCCCCGGGCACGGGCGGGAGCGCGTCCTCCACGGGCGAGGGCGAGGCCGACGCGGGCACCACGGGCGCGGTGTGTGTGGCGATGGCGCCGTGTTACACGGGGCCCGCGGGCTCGCAGGACGTCGGGCCCTGTCAGGGCGGGTTCTCGACCTGCACGGAGCTCGGCGAGTTCAAGGCCTGCGAGGGCGAGGTGCTGCCGCAGGCGGATCTCTGCGCGACCGAGAAGGCCGACGAGGATTGCAACAATACCATCGTGGGGTGCATGGGGTGCGTGCCCGGTACCACCGCCAATTGTTATTCGGGCGCGATGGGGACCGAGGCCGTCGGTCTCTGCAAAAGCGGAAATGCGACGTGCACCGCGGAGGGCATCATGGGGCCCTGCGTTGGTGAGGTGACGCCGACCGCGGAGATCTGCGATAACTTGAAGGACGACGATTGCGACGGGAGCGCGGACAACTGCGGATAACGGCGCAGAGACATCCTCGCAGACCTCCACTCGTCATCGTCCATCCGCCTGTCAGGCCATCCACGGAGCCGCTCGCCGGGCCGTGGAGGGCGCCCAAAATGCGCCCCAAATCGCAGTAGAACGACGCGCGAGATTGGCCCGAAGTGCAGCGTGGAGCGCGACCGCCCGCTGTCATATCGCGCACTGACTGTTTTGTGGCGCACGGACGGTACGACCGGACTTCCGGTCGCTCGGGGGGCTCCTGTATACTCCGGCCAGAGGTCGACTGAAAATGAGACATATGCGCGGCATTGTTACTGGTTTATTGGCGACGGCGGTTGGTTTGCTGGCACCGGAGGCGCAGGGCGCTCCGACGCTGCGCGTCCAGGTCAGCCAGCAGGGGGACTTCGCGCTGATCGGCAATACGCTCGGCCATGAGTGTGCCGCGAATACGCCGGCGCCGGTCGTCGGCACGGTCGGGGCGTGCGGGCTGAACCTCGGCGACTCGGGCATCGATGTGTACTGGCAGGCCGACGCGCCGGCCCCGGGCCAGGCCCAGGCGAACATCGCCGTCACGATGCCGCAGGCGCGCAGCAGCGCGGTGTTGAAGCTCCCGGCGCAGGCGCAGGTGACCCACGCCTTCCTCTACTGGGGCGCGTCCCTTGGCGCTCCGGGGACCGACACCAACGTGACGCTCGATCGCGAGGGCGGCTTCTCGACGCCGGTCGACTCGATCAAGTGTTACCAGTCGACCAACAACAGCTACCAGTGTCTGTCCGACGTGACGGCGATCGTGCAGAAGGAGGGCGAGGGTTCGTTTCGCCTCGGCGGCGTCAACATCGGGCCGGCGCTGAACCTGGCCAACGAGTCGCTGTTCGGCGGCTGGTGGATGGCGGTGTTCTACAGCGACCCGAACGGGACGCTGCGTAACCTGGCGTTGTTCGACGGGCTCGACCCGGTCAGCATGGGTGCGCCGCAGAACACGATGCTCACGGGCTTCCTGGTGCCGAACAACGGCTTCACCGCGAAGCTCGGCGTGGTCGCCTTCGAGGGCGACAACGCGATCACGGGCGACCAGTTCTTCTTCAACGGCAACGCGGCGCTGACGGACGCGCAGAACCCGGCCAACAACTTCTTCAACGGGACGCGCTCGACGCTCGGCGCGGCGACCACGGTGGTGGGCGACCTGCCGCAGCTGACGGGCACGGCGCAGAGCATGTCGGGCATCGACCTCGACATCGTCGACGTGACGGGCAAGGTCATGGGCGGGCAGAAGTCGGCGACGGTGCAGGGGACCTCGACCGGCGACGTGTACTACCTGGCCGGCTTCATCACCTCGATCTCGGACTTTCGCCCGAACTTCTCGACCTCGACCAAGACGGTGACCGACGTCAACGGCGGCGTGCCGGTCCCGGGCGACGTGCTCGACTACGAGATCGTCGCCATCAACACCGGCAACGACACGGCGATCGGCGTCGTGCTCACGGACCCGATCCCGGCCGGTGTGACCTACGTGCCCGGTTCGCTGGAGATCACGGCGGGCCCGAACATGGGTCCGAAGACCGACGCGGCGGCGGACGATCAGGGCGAGTTCGCCAACAACACCGTGACCGTGCGCCTCGGCACCGGCGCGGACGCGATGAAGGGTGGCACGGTCCCCGTCAATGCGTCGTCGACCATCAAGTTCCAGGTCACGATCGACGATGACGCCACCGGCTTGATCGCCAACCAGGCCCTGATCAACGCGGCCGGTGAGAAGGGTGCGCCGGCCACCGATACCCCGACCGACGGCAACGGCGGCGGCGACGGTGCGCCCCCGACCGACTTCCTGGTCGAGGCTTGCGGCGACGACTCGATGTGCCCGGCCCTGACCCCGATCTGCGACACGGGCAACGATCCGAACCGCTGCGTGCAGTGCCTCTCGGACACCGACTGCCAGGGCCTGCTGTCGACCTGCGAGCTCGAGAGCGGCAACTGCGTGTGCATCCCGACCGGCGTCGAGGTCTGCGACGGCTTCGACAACGACTGCAACGGCATGCTCGACGAGGGCTTCGGCGTCGGCGATCCGTGCTCGGCGGGCGTCGGCGGCTGCGAGGTCGCAGGATCCCTGGTCTGCGACACCCTCGACACCACCGTCTGCGACGCGGTCGCGGGCCTGCCGACCGAGGAGATTTGCGACGGCATCGACAACAACTGCGACGGCGTCGGCGACGACTGCAGCTGCAGCGTCGACTCGGATTGCGGTGACGCCCAGAGCGGCCAGGTGTGCGAGCCCGACCTGTGCATCCCCGGCTGCCGCGGCACCGGCGGCAACGGCTGCCCGCTCGGCCAGATGTGCACCTCGATCGACGAGACCGTCGGCCAGTGCATCCCCGAGGAGGGCACCGGCACCGGTGGCTCGATGAGCGGTAGCGGGACCGAATCGGACAGCGGCACGGGCGCGACCGAGAGCGCGAGCGCGACCGACACGACGCCCACGGAGGGCAGCGCGAGCGCGACCGAGACCGCGACCGCGACCGCGACCGCGACCGATAGCAACACCGGCGGAAACGGGCTCGACGATGAGGGCTTCGGCTGCGAGTGCAACGCGAACGGCTCCTCGGGCGCGCCGATGGGGCTCGCGCTGCTCGGCCTGCTCGCGCTCGGCCGCCGCCGCCGCCGCGCCTGATCGGCGAATCGATCGCAAAACGCTCCCGCGCGGGCCCCAGATCGGGGCCTGCGCGGGAGCTTTGCGTCGTGAAGCGACCTCTGCGTCACGACGTGAGCGTTTCGACCTGCTCAAAAAGGCAGGTGAGTTATCCCGGCTCGAGGCCGGCGTGGGCGTAAGCGGGCGCACCTTGGCCGAGATCGGTGCCTTTGCAAGCACCCCAAATGCGAGTAGAACCGGGAAGCGGTCCGTTGTGGGACCGTCGCACTGCGTCCCTGAATCCCAATCGTATCGAGTCCGACCATGCCCAGGTATCTGTCCCCCACGGCGACTGCTCTCGCAATCCTCATGACCACTCCTGTCGCCGCCGCTGCCGAGCCGGCAGGCGCTGCTCCTGCTGCGGCCCCCGATGCGGCGCCGGCCGAGGGAGAGTCGGGCGCGTCGGCGAAGGTCTCGCTGGGCGGTGGGAAGGCCGAGGCCAGCGGCAAGAGCAAGCGCGGCGAGGCCGACGACGGCGCCGCGAAGGAGCCGTGGATCAAGCGCCACCGGCCCACGCGCAATCAGATGGAGCTCGGCATCTTCGGCGGCATCATGCTGCCGAACAAGGACCACGAGCTCTACGACCCGACCATCAACAACGGGCTCAACTGGCAGTCGTACAAGAAGATCGCCCCCGATGTCGGCCTGCGCTTCGGCTACTACCCGCTGTCCTTCCTCGGCCTCGAGGTCGAGGGCGGCGTGCTGCCGACCAAGCTCGCGGACGGCTCCAAGGCGCTGCTCGGGACCTTCCGCGGCTACGGCGTGCTGCAGCTGCCGTACCGCATCGCCCCCTTCGTGCTCGCGGGCGTCGGCGTGATGGGCAGCAACGGCAGCAGCGTCGGCAACGACGTCGACCCGGTCGTGCACTTCGGCGGCGGCGTGAAGTTTTACATCAACCGCCGGCTGGCCCTGCGCATCGATGTCCGTGACAACGTCACCGCCCAGCACAACGTCGACGCCGGCAAGGTCCACCATATCGAGGCGCTGCTCGGCCTCTCGCTGCTGCTGAACCGCAAGAAGCCGGCGCCGAAGGTCGACGGCGACGCGGACGGCGACGGCTTCCTCGACAGCGTCGACAAGTGCGTCAACGTCCCGGGCGTCGCGCCCGACGGCTGCCCGCTGCCCGCCGAGGAGCCCGACACCGACGGTGACGGCTTCAAGGACAGCGTCGACAGCTGCGTCAACGACCCGGGTACCGGGCCCGACGGCTGCCCCGACACCGACGGCGACGGCTTCAAGGACAACGTCGACAAGTGCCCGCAGGTGGCCGGCGTGGCGCCCGACGGCTGCCCGCCGCCCGACAGCGACGGCGACGGCATCCTCGACCCGGTCGACAAGTGCATCCCCGATCCGGAGACCAAGAACGGCTACCAGGACGCGGACGGCTGCCCCGACGAGGTGCCGAAGGCGGTCGTCAAGTTCAGCGGCGCCATCAAGGGCATCTACTTCGACGTCGACAAGGACGTGATCAAGAAGACCTCGAAGAAGACCCTGGACGAGGCGGTCGCGGTGCTCAAGGAGCACAGCGACGTGCGCCTGGAGATCAGCGGCCACACCGACAGCGACGGCAACCGCGATCACAACGTCGACCTGTCGGCGCGTCGCGCCGGGGCCGTTCGCAAGTACCTGATCGACGCGGGCATCGACGCCGGGCGCCTGACCTCGCGCGGCGCTGGCCCCGACGAGCCGGTCGCCGACAACAAGACCAAGGCCGGCAAGGCGCTCAATCGCCGCATCGAGTTCAAGCTGCTGACCGGCGAGATCGGCGTGAAGTGATGGACGCGGCCTGATCTGTGGCCCTGATCACGTCAGGGCCCCGGGCAGGCCGCGGGGCGCTGTCATCCTGATGATGTCGGCCCCATGAGGCGCGGCGCGCTGGAGCCCCGAATCGGGCTCCAGACGCGCCGCTTCCGCGTCGACCCGTCGACTACTGGCGCGGCAGCGGGCTCACCCGGCGACGGCGCGCGCGGGCGAGCAGGCCGAGGCCGAGCAGGCCGAGCAGGCCGTTGCGGTAGCCGTCGGCGGGCGTGGTCGCCGAGCAGCCGCAGCCGTCGTCGCTGACGCCGGTCGTGTCGGTCCCGCCGTCGCCGGTCGAGCTGCCGGTCGAGGCGCCGGTGGTCGAGGTGCCGCTGGTCGAGCCCTCGGTGGGCGAGGCCGTCTCACCGCCGGTGCCGCTGTTGGACTCGCCGCCGGTGCCGGTGGTGACGCCGGTGGTGCTGGTGGTGCTGGTGGTGCCGTCGCCGGTGCTGCCGTCGGACGAGCTGCCCTCGGTCATGCCGACGGTTACTCCGCCGGTCCCGCCGGTGCCGCCGGTATCGGTGTCGGTATCGGTGTCGACGATCACGGGCACGGTGCAGGCATTGGTGCAATCGTCGTCGTCGACCTGGTTGCCGTCGTCGCAGGCCTCGATGCCGGCGTAGACGAGGCCGTCGCCGCAGACGTTGAGCACGCAGCCGGCGACGCAGCTGTCGGTGTCGTCGGCGTTACCGTCGTCGCAGGCCTCGACGCCGTCCTGGACGAAGCCGTCGCCGCAGCTGGCCAGGGCGCAGGTGTCGAGGCAATCGTCGGTGTTCTCCTTGTTGGCGTCGTCGCAGGCCTCGACGCCGGCCTGCAGGAAGCCGTCGCCGCAGCTCGGGGCGACGCAGGTGTCGAGGCAGGCGTCGGTGTTGTCGGCGTTGCCGTTGTCGTGTACGTCGCCCGCAAACGGGCCCAATTCGCACGAATTCTGCACTTTGATCCGGCAGTTCGGGAAAATGAACCAGAAGTGAACCAATTTGATCCCACGGAGGGAGATCGCGTCCCCGCGCAAGCACCCAGGCAACGCCGCGAAACCTGGCCCACGTCGGCGGCCAAACGGCCGACAGTGGACCCCCGGCCCGACGGCCAGGCGATCCCCATGCGACCCCATGAGGCGCCACTCGCAGCGCGAGCGCAGACGCTCACCTGTCCCCTATGACCTGTCCAGGGGGGCAGGTGGCAGTCATCACCGCTTCCACCTGCGGCGTACTCGTCGTTGCTGACGACACTCCTCGACGGCAGCGTTCCACTCGGCCAGCTCATCATCGCTGAGCAGGTACTGGTTCTCCACGGTGACGATGCGGCCAGTTTTCTGCGCCGCGTAGACGATGTGTGGCGGTGTACCTGCCCGTTCAAACACCGCCATCATCGCGGCCATGACGTCGTCCTCCGAGATCGGCAGGCCCGTCGCGGGCGGCAGCTCGCGGGTGCTGTCCTGGCGTCCTCGCTCGGCTCCTGCGGTGTCCTTCGACATGCCGTGAGCATCCGGGGCCCTGCGCTCTACGTCAACCACCACGGCTCCCGCAGGCGGGGCTGTCGCGTGGACCCGCCGGGGCCGGGTTCCGCGGCTCCTCTCGCTGCAAGGTCGCCGCCGCTACGTGACTCGACCGCGGCCCGGCGCGCCGCGGGTGGCACGCCGGGCCGCGG
>ERZ795056.889-NODE-889-length-36562-cov-11.323774_pt1 | contig 36562 bp, 27 predicted proteins | sample MGYA00375140_ERZ795056 | MGnify/ENA primary metagenome ERZ795056 (study PRJEB30185, sample SAMN05720227) | activated sludge metagenome | isolation source: Anaerobic digester | place: USA | collected 2015-03-09 ...
TTCTGACGCTTGATCGAATGGCCGCCGCTGCGGGTTGCTGCGTGTCGAGCAAACACCCGCACACCCAAAGCAGGGTCAATACGTGGGACGACACAATGAAGATGCCACTCGCGACGAAGCCGACTTGTCGCAGATCGGACTGCTCCCGGTGCGTTTCCAGCCAACTTGAGTGCACATGAAATGCGAAGGCCATGCCGAAGAAAATCAAGACCATTGAATGGCTGTGACCGCCAACTGCGAGTAGCAAAGCCGGAATGATCATCGCAAGCGGAAGCACATAGGGCGCAATAAAAACCAGCCAATGGCGTGAGGTTGAGAGCACATGTCCGGTGCTATTAGACGCCGCATTGAGTTGGTCAACACGACCACCGACAAGCAACACCACAAACGCATGTGCTAACTCGTGCTCCAACGCCATGAGTAAGTTGATCGCCGATTGACCTCTCCGAGTGCGACGAAGAAGCCGCGCAGCAAGGAGATAGGCAATCGCGCCGCATACCACCCACCGAACTGTAGTGCGTTGATTCAGCAATTGAATAGTCGCCGTCGCCAGTGGTTTGACTGAATGCAGTGCGAGCCATGCGGCCGCAGCCGCGGCGACCCACTTGCTGGCAACACTGAACCGCCCCATGCTGATTGGAGCGGAATTTTGGTTCCGCACGCTCGTCATTTGAGCAACTCAATGCGAAGCGCTTGCGCGAAACTAGGCGTCAGTTTGTAAACCTCCCACGACATGCCGTATGCACCGGGCACGATTTTTTGCAGTTGCTGCGCAGCGATACGGTTCGTTGCGATCGCGCTCCACGGAACCTGTGTATTCATGAGGCTCACCGCGCCGCTAAAGGCCAACGCACGCGCGGCGATGCTCGCGCGCGGGTTGGCTCCTGCGGGTACGCAAACATAGTCGCCGTCGTGTAGCGAGACCATGTACGGTGCCAGCCGATTGATACCCCAAGTAACCTCGCGAGCGGGGAACGCAGGATCCTCGAAGTCGAAGTGGGCGGCATGTGCCTTGGCACTTGCGATACCTTGTCGTGATGCAGTCGTCGCGTAGGTTAGGTTGAAGAAAGTCTTCGCCAAGACAAGCAGCAAGGACGCGCGAGCGCGTTCGACCGCCGTTGGTGCGTTGGCCACGCGCTCCATGCAGGAAGCAACCACTGTGGCAGGTGTGATCGGGAACGGCGCGGAGCCGCGGCGCGACTGCAACGCCGACGCGATGGTTACCAAGAACTCAAACAGCGCGGCCAGCATCATTCCTAGCGTCTCCTGATTGATCACCCCCTTTTTGAGAGCTTCTAGCATGAGCGGATCATCACCAAATTGACCGGCAGCGCCGACCGTGAACACTGCCGCAATCGAGTTATAGCTGCGCAATAGACCGCGCGTTGCGGTCGCTTGTGGGTTCGAGAGATCAATAGCCGGCGCGAGCGGCGTGAGCGCGGGGGCTTTGGAGAGTTCTGTGAAGGCACTACGAGCCTTCATCAGCAGCTCGTTCCGTGCAACGTCGCCGCACTCGAACGTTTCCCCATTTGGCCATGTGATTTTTATTTCTGATTGGCGTTGGAGTGTGTCAAGCGCTGTCTTGACGAGAGAGCCGTGCGCCAACGTTTCGGCCTGCTCAATGGCAGCGTTAAGATCGCGCGTAAAACGCATCATGGATGGGTAGTCTGCCGGGCGTTGCGCTTTAACTTCGGCAAGCTTTGTGGCAATACCGTTCACTTCGGCGTAAACAGTAGCGTATAGATCGGCCGCGATCGCGGCTTCGCCCTCGCGAAACATCGCAATCGGCCCGCGCTTGCCCAGGGATGCCGTCTTGGCGGGACAGGTGCCACCTCCACTGGCTTCCGTTTCAGCCCGGTTTGACGAATGCGATTTCCAACTCTCCATCGCTTTCGCAGCCGTCATCGCATGCCCGACCAAGGAATCCAGTTGATGCTGGGCGGGCAGGCGAACTTTTTGGAAGTTATCGAGTGCGCTCGTAACCGCAAATAGCCGCGCATAGATCGTGGCATAACTCAGGCCCATGGTAGCCCCGAATACCAGTATCGCCATCGCAACCGCGCCAACACGCCAAGCAACCGTTGCCTCGCCCCGCGGCGCAGTCGCGATTTTGACGAGGCGCCCAAAGACGTACGTCAACGCGATCCCTAGCGGCACCGCGGCCAGCCAACCAAAGTACGTTGCCGCGCTCGTGGCCACCATGACGGCCATCATTAACGATGCCCCGATGTACAACAGCAACGAACCGTCAAGCTTCATCGGACTGTTTGCGGTGTTCTCGGTGTTTGCGACTTGGTTGTTCATCGTGTTACTCCTTGTTTGCTGAAAGAAGGGTTCTCAGAGCGGGTGCGAGTAGGCTCCCGTCGATACTGTGGTGTGCGAGCGGCACGCTCGGAAGTGGCGAAGCCACCATCATCAGGTTAAGTTCGCCATTGGTTCGTTGATAGGTCAACGACCACTTCCCGTGCGCGTAGCGGCGACCGTGTTGATCGAGCGCGACTGACTGCGTCGTACCTGTTTTGCCGGCATCAATTTCACCGCGCAGATAACTCAGTGTTCCACGCGCTTGAGTTACAGGCGCCGAGAGTAGGCGACGCATCGCTTCGCGCTTCTCTTGCACGTTAAGGAGCTGGCGGAGCGCTCTAGTTGACTCAGCAGCGACCGACGGCGTTTGGGCTAACACGTGGGGCGCGATTCCCGTCAACTTCGTTTCGTACGTGACTGCGACCAAGCGTTGGGCGGCAGCGACGAGTTGGCGAGGTTTTGCACCGAACGTGCCGAACGCGAGCTCGTATTCCCAATTGAACGACGCTGTGGGCGCTACGAAGCCCAGGGCGGCCGCTGCGCGCTCGAGTTTGCTACGTCCCAACTGGCGTGCCAGATCGTAAAACGCGAGATTGTCCGAACGCGCCGTCGCTTGCTCCAAGGTCGTGAGGTGTTGACCGTGGTCACAGTTGGCATACCCCTGCGTTGGCGCCTCCACGCGCAGAAGTTGACGAGTTCCGTCAAAGGCTTCTCGCGGACATACCAGCGTATCGGCTTGAACCCCATCGGCGACTGCGGCCAACGCGATCACCCACTTCGCGAGCGACCCGATCGACTGCTCAGAGTCAAGAATGAGCGGTGAGCTCGCGTAGAGTTGCTGCACGCTGCCCGTGGCCACGTTGATTTTTATGGCCAGCACATCCGCTTTCGGGTCTCCTGACGTCGACTCCGAGCACTTGCGCAGTACAAGTGCTCCCGCTGAATTCTCGACTAGCGGCATGCATAGAATTTGGCGGCCTTTGGCTGATCGTTGCACGTTCTGCAGCGAAGCCGTCATCGCCTCGGAAAAATCGTGTTGCTTAACACCGTCCATCGAAAGCACAAGCGGCTCGCCAGGTTGAGACAGCGCTTCGGCCTCGCGGCGTACTTCGTTGAGGAAACCGCTACTCATTGCAGCACGTGTACGCGTTGAGAGGTTCACCAGCTTCTTAGGACTTATGGTTTCGAACGGATTGACCGGCTGAATCCCGTCGCGCTGATACCCACGCAAATCATTCAACGCGCTTTGAAGTGCGGCGCCCGATAGCACTAGATTGGCTTTCGAGATGGCGCGGTGCAAGACGCGGCACTGATTCGCGCGAGCCCAGTTTTGCTTTTGCGCAGCAAGCGAGGCGTCGAAACTTGGGTTTCCAACGCGAGGGTAGAGCCTTTCGCAAGGCACTGAAATTGACTCTGCGCTAGCGAGTCGCAGAGGCTCCTTGACCGCTGCCGCCAAGATCAATTGTTGGCCGTCAGTGAGCCTCCCGGGGGAAACACCAAACACAACATTTGACGCTGCCTCGATGCCACGCAACACGCCCTTGCCCTGCCACATCGGCGCATAGTTTGCATACTCGCGCAAGACCTTGGCTTTGCCTCCATCTGCCACAAGGGTTTTGTGCAGCGCGCAAGCCGCACCCAGCTTCATGCTGGCGTAGTAAACACGGGTCAAGGGGTTTTTGTCGGCGTCGCTCCATTCGGGCACCTTCAGCTGCCCAGCGAGTTGTTGCGCTAGTCCGGACCCACCTTTGCGCAGCGTCAGCAGTGGGCGCGCCAACGACAGCGGATCAATACCACACCAATTCCGGACGCCGTCGTCGTAGAAAGTCTTGTTTTCCGCCGCAAGTAAGGCGCGTTCAAATGTTTTCGGTACCTCGCCTTGCAAAGGGATGTAGGCGAGGTTAGCTGCCTCATGCGCAGGGAGCGCCCCGACCGTGTCGACGCTGCCGATGAGTGTTTTGTCTGAGTCAAAGATTGGCGAATGCATGCGCTCAGCGATCCGTTGTCGCCAGAAGGACGCGGGGTGATCGACGTAACCTTTCGCAGCGAGTATTGCCACCGGTGTTGCGAATACGACACCTGCCATTGCGCAACGCATACACGCCTTCCGAATTTGGCGCATCGCTCTGACTAGAGTCGTCGAGTTTGTTGGTAGACGAAATGTTCTGAGACCGGGAACGAGTGGCACTAGTTTGCCGAGGGATGTCGACGCAAGGGAATCAGACAGGTGGACCAACTGGTCGTTTGCGGCGTACGGACGTGTGGCTCCTGACTTACCGAGTGTTGCGCCCAGTATCGTGCGCTCCCAACGACAACGCTCTCGATCACCTGCGCGACGAAGAGTGTGGTCGAACGCGGCCGTTGCTGTGGCGAACTTGTTCACTGTTTGCTCCTTGATCGAAAACTGATTGGTAGTGATTTGCCTAAACGTTCAGCGGATACGTACTTGACCTACGAGCAGCAATTCAGTCGCTGCGTAGCTGTGATTCACAGAGGTGGGAAAAATTGCGCAGTTCGGTTTCTGCACAGGCGGCAACGCTCATGCGGGTGGAACACAATCGCGCTCTACGACTCGACCGACGTGTATTCGTCCGTCGCTTCGGGACTTCGAAGCAGTGTTGTATCTTCTTCAATACGCAGGCACTAGGTGTGCGCCTTGATCAGTTCGAGATATCACTACGCTTCGTAAAGGTGGGAAATATTCGGCGCGGTGAAATTGCTCCACCGCGCACGCCAAATGGGCACACGCTATCGGTACCAAACACAATCAACATCGCGTCTGTTGTGGCGTCTAATGACGGCGCATTCCCACGGGCTCCTCCAAGTAGCACGCTTTTGCTCGTCCAAGGTTTTGCTAATATTCGAACTACATGGGCGTGCTCATCGGCGTGTCCGACGACATGCTTGTGCAGTGCTGTTTAGCGCTGAAGCTGGGTGTGAAAGGAAAATCGACATGCACTTGCTACTCATGACAGCCGGGGAAACCGACATACAACTCGTTGACCACACGGGAAAGAGACGGTACTCGTTCGTCGGACGTACGTTTCACGACAGGCTTATCCACGCGGCGACATCGTTGAACTGGTTTGCTTCTACCGATAGCCAGAAATGGGACAGTTACGTTGAAGTACATGTATCCGAGCAACGCGTCGCAGAAGGACGAGCGGCTGATGGCATGGAAGTGTTTGAGGGGCTGTTTGCGGGGCTTTGCGCGGGTGGCGAGCAGACAATTGGCGTTGGCGCACCGAAAATTGCGCCATTGATGCAAAAGCTGAGGGAACCGCCAGCATCCCGACCACAGCGCGTCTTGGTTCTAAATACTTGTCGCGATAAGAATGCACCGCGTGGCCATCGCGAACCCTACGCCGTGGGGCCGCTACTTGCGGCGTTGGCCGCGAGAGAACTGCTGCTTGATGAACACTTGTTCAAGGCAGATGCATGGCAGTCCGGGCAGCCCACTTGCGCGTCGTATCTGAACTATCTCGTCGGGAATGAGGACCATACCAAAGCGGACGACAAAGTCAAAGCAACGAATCGCATACGTGCCATGTTGCTTGACGCGCAGGCGCATGGCATCAAAGAAATCACAATAGCTGACACAGGCGGCATCCCGGAATTCAAAGAAGTTACGCGCCTGCTCGCCACCCTAATATTCGGTGAATCGAACGTCAGAGTGTGGCGCAAATCCGAAACGGTCGCTCCGAGCGATCTACAGATATTGTCGACGCCGGAAGCACAGATTCGCCATCATCTGATGCTTGATCGTCTTCTCGCTGAGGGCAGCATTGAGACGGCGTACAACGTCGCAGCCGCTTCTCGAACCTACAAGAAGGGGGAGGAGCCCGTGGGCCAATTGCCGGGGTTACGTGTTGGATATCAATTGTTGGCTGGCTTTCAGCGCGAGTATGTTGGCAACAAGGATGGCGCGATGCAAAAAGGTCGATGGCCACTTAAGACCAAGTATCAGGTACCTGCAACGCTAGTCGCCGCGATGCGCGCGGAAGAGGCGCTCCGTCGAGGGGGGTACCCACAAGCAATTACACACACGATCGAGTTCTTTGAGTGGAGCTTTTTAGCTGGACTGGAGAATCTCCTGCGATCAAAGTGTGGGCCGCTGCTAGAAGTTTCGGCCGACAAACGGATCGAGAACAGTTCGCTCAACACGCGTGATATTGCTCTGCGACTCGGCTTGGAGTGGCAAGAACACGTCAACGGCTATACCACGGCGACTGAGGCGGGTCGACGCACGCGCCCCCACGAAGCTGCTGTTCTGCTGCGGCAAAACCGCGATGGCTCAACTGAAGTTGGGAACAAGAGTAGGGAAAGACAGCTTTGGACTCAATTGATGGGGAGCGCCAAAGATCCTTTAGAAAAGCTGTCCGCGGCGATTGAATCGGGCAACCATGGCGAACTTGTTCCGATGAACTTTCGCAATGCCCAAGCACACAACGGTTACGCGACTACGCAATCAAGATACTTTTTAGGGAATGCCATCGCGACGTTTAAGAAGCGCGAACTGTGGGCCGATACAGTGAATACGCCTGCCACTCAAACCACTGCGCTCGGCGACTTATTTCTGAATCAGCCGCTAGTGGTTGCGGCGCTCAAGGCAACAAGCCCCGAAATTAACGAAGAACCCAGCAAGATCTATCGCGATTGGATATTGAAACTTCGTGACGAGGTTCGCGAATGCACGCTTCAATGAAAAAAATATTCCGATTGGCGAACGTCCGCGAGCCAGCTCGGGGGAGAAGCGTTTATCGCAACGGGCTCACGCGCGGAATTCGCTTTCCTGGCCGACTTTGCAGGTTGGCTCCCGCCTTCACGGACTGTAGAACTAGACTGCATCCATTGCGCTGAAAGCGCACACAACGTCGCTCTCATGCCTTCCCGACGGTCATCGTTGTGTGTCGGCTCGGTCGTCTCGAGCGGCGTTGGTTGCGCCAGTCGTTCGAACCAGCGCGCGAGTGAGGGGAGATAGACCTCTGTGTCGGAGTACAAGTCGACAAATGCCTCACGAATGCAGGTTTGAAGTGTGTCCACATCACATGCATGCGTGCCGTACGAATCATGCACAACGCTTATCGAGAGGTCAGCAATTCTTTCTGCGGCAAGATTCACTGTGCCGTACAGGTGTGCGGCATCAAGGCTATGGATGTAGTTGGGCAAAATTCCGGTACGTTGCGCGCGCTCGCTCACATCGTTCAGCAGCGACTGGACCGTCATTCGAATTCGAAGCTTGTTCCCCAGCAGCTTGATATCTGGCTTTTTGATGATTTCCTTAAAGCGACGCTGAATCACAGGCAACCCATTGGGGCTCACCCACATGGCAGGGATGTTGGCGTTCATCACGGGGTCAATGCACGCGATGAGAGTGCGCCGGAACTCCGTCAGAGCGGGAAACATCTCCGACAGTGCCGACGTGAACATCGGTGCCAAGAGTCGACTTGGCTCGTTGCGTATCCAAGTGCGAACATCGTTCCGCCAGGCGCTGGACGCTGGTTGCCGGTGGCCTTGATCACTGTCTTTCAGAACCCCACGAGGAATTACATTCTGCGAGATCCAGTCTTGCAGCCCTACAGATTGAGCACCCCCGGCAAAAATCAGTTCACACACGTGCGCCGCCACGGTTTCGACAAAGGTCTGCTCACCCGCTCCATAAGGAATTACCATAACGATTCGTTTTGAGACGTCTCGGTCAAGCAAGACGGACGCAAACTGCCGGACAAACATCCGAGTCGTGTCATTGGCTGCTGGCAGCGAATTCAAGCGTTGCAGGACCTGATCTCGGACCTCCGAATAAATGTCGCGCCGTCTCGCACTATTGTCGCTAGACCTGATTACATTCGTTGCTTCCGCCAGTTTGCGTTCATTTGTTAGCACCGCAATATGCTGCAGTCCGTTACAAGTTCCGTCGACATGAACCGGAAGATGGCAGACGCTATCGAGGCCACGATCAACGTAATCGGCCCAAGCAAATGCAAACGCTAAAAACCGAAATGGTTCTTTGGTCTCGCGCCACCAGATGACATCAAGCGGTGCATTGGCGATGCGTACCAAGTCTTCCGATTTTTGCAACACCCACTGATAGCGTTCATCCAACGTAGGTGTTTGGTCGGGAAGTAAGCCCAAGTCGGCGCAGATTTTCGCGGTTCCGGCCTTGTCGCTCCCATGTACCGCCAGTGCGCGCACGGCGGCATCCGTCCCGAGTGGTTTCCCAGAAGCAAACTCTAGCAACGATCTCCCAAGATCGTCTCCCTGCGGATTCAGTATCCCAGCGGCCGGATATAGCCTGCCGCGGGTATCCGCGTGAAACGGAAAATAGACCCGGTTTCGTGACAAGGCATCGCGGATGATATTCAGGGCGGTGGCCGTACGGAGTCGGGCGCCGGGACCGAGTCGGATCCATCGACCTCGACGGAACTGTCGTTTTGCAAAGTGAACCGAGCAGAGCCAGTCCCGCCATTGTTCGGGGCACTCGTGAGGTCCAGGCGGCACCTCTGACGTAGGCGTCAAACCAGCGGAGCGCAGTGCCTCCGCCAGCGCGCTATTGCCCGCGGCATCAAAATCGTCGTCTCCCAACTGCCAAGCCTCGACCCGCGCCTCATCTAGCGGCTCGGCAACGGTGTCGGTCACTACATTGCCTACTTGGTCAAGCGTGCTGCGCCAGACGAGCATCGTCCAGACCACGGTCCACAGTTTGGCGTTGATACGCCAAGGCGTCTCTTGGCACGCATTTACGGCACGGAAAGTTTGCTCAAAACAGCTGCCCGATCGGTTAATTTGCTTGAGGTAATCGCTGAGTCTCGGGTTCTTCCAAGGGACGATAAAAAACGGGAACCCCGTTGCGTAGTACCCCCCCTGAATTGAGCCCAGATCAGTCATCCAAGGACGCGGTGGAATGATGGTCGGAGCCATCACTGGGATGAGCGAAGTGTCAGAAGTCTGCCGAGCGGACAGAAACTCGCGAAGCGGTGTGGACGGCAGGATAAATTTACGAGTTTCACCGGTGCCCGCATCGAACCGAGTGCGTACTTCGAATAGGGCCGACGCACTATTTTCCGTGAGTAGCGTTAGTAATACCGCGCCCAACGTATTTCCCGATTGACGGTCGATTCCGCTTGCCGCCTCCAGAGCGCGTAAATTCGCGTCTGTGCCAAGCCGCCAAGGATGGTCGCCGGCCAGTCGCCGATCGAAGTTCGGGCAGCCCGCTTCTGCCGCGAGGGCGTAGATCTCGTACCCGAGCGCGCGCCACACATCGCCGGCGAGGGCCGAGAGAGTGGGCGCGCGTTCGTCCTCTTCGGAGTTGGACACGGTATTGTGTTCGACCATGCGCGCCAATAACTCATGCAGCGTGACATAGAACGCAAGTTCCGAAAGCTGCCCCGTCACTTTACGCGCTAAGGTCCTATTGGGCACCTGCGCCAATAGGTTTTCTACTCGAGACCAAGCAAGCGCCACGAGGTTGGGGCGACCACGTCGCCGTAGCGACGGTTCAGCAAGGTGCTCATCGTTTTGGGGCGATTGAATCGCAACATGGATTTCGCTTTCGAACGCGACGAGGGCCTGAGCGCGCATTCCTAGCGACGGCGGGCGGCCGTTGAGCAGAGATCCGATATTCGACGTGAAATTGTCCGCCACGGCGGCGAAGAAATCTGAGGGCCGAGCTTTTGCGGCGGCATCGGTGTCGGCTGTGATCAATCGAGAGAACGCAAAGTCCATTGCACGGGACGTCTGCTGGCCGGTCAGTTCCGCCTGTCCCGTGGTGGTAGAGCGCGTGGCCGGGCGGACGATGACGTTCCGAAGCAGCGCGCGTTCGCGACTTCGTTGGCGCTGAACGTCCGCTTCGCTCAAGCCAAGTCGCGCAAGTTGTAGCGCGAAGGCGCGTTGAGTGTCAGCGACGTACACCGCCTGCGATGTGGAGGCGTGCGATTGTGGACCTACCTTTTCTTTCTTCACGTTCAGCTCGGAAGTTCTTGCCCACACACATTATCCGGCATTTTGTCTTGCCAGATCTGCAAGGTCCGATGTAGCCCGTTAAAGAGGCGCGATGATCGCGGCTCCTCGCCGATCGCTGCGGCGTTTTGTTGTGGCAGATCTTGCGACCGCTATCAGTCGTCGTGGTCGGGGCACCCGAGGAGGAGCGTGATGATTGTATTCATCGAGTTTCGAGCACCACTATCAGTGCCGTGGTCGGGGCCCCTAGAAGCTGTGCTAAAGCAAAGAAATTCGTGTTTCGAGCACCACTATCAGTGCCGTGGTCGGGGCACCTGCCTTGTTCAAAACAAAGTCCTAATTAGTTTCGAGCACCACTATCAGTGCCGTGGTCGGGGCACCTGATCGGTACATAAAACATTCTTTTTTGAGTTTCGAGCACCACTATCAGTGCCGTGGTCGGGGCCCCAAGGACAGAATTATGGCAAATGCCAAATCGGTTTCGAGCACCACTATCAGTGCCGTGGTCGGGGCACCCCATAAGGAGCCAATCATGGCAAAAGACAAGTTTCGAGCACCACTATCAGTGCCGTGGTCGGGGCACCCCTAGTTGTTCTTTAACATGTGATTCGCTCCGTTTCGAGCACCACTATCAGTGCCGTGGTCGGGGCACCCTGAACATTTGTTCATTTTCAACACATTTTGTTTCGAGCACCACTATCAGTGCCGTGGTCGGGGCACCCCAACTTAACGTAGATAGGAGTTAGTATGTTTCGAGCACCACTATCAGTGCCGTGGTCGGGGCACCCCTTTACTTTTAGGTTAGGATGAAAATTGGAAGTTTCGAGCACCACTATCAGTGCCGTGGTCGGGGCACCCAAAAATACAACACAAAAGCAGACTCTGTCGTTTCGAGCACCACTATCAGTGCCGTGGTCGGGGCACCCCATAACGTTCTTTACTTTAGGAGTTAAAGTTTCGAGCACCACTATCAGTGCCGTGGTCGGGGCACCACCCAACTTATGTAGATAGGAGTTAGTATGTTTCGAGCACCACTATCAGTGCCGTGGTCGGGGCACCCCTGAATCTAATAATATTGCACGTACCATCGGGTTTCGAGCACCACTATCAGTGCCGTGGTCGGGGCACCCCCCCCGTTCATTTTTACGCGTCGCATTGAGAATCAACAACTTAGCGTGCATCTCACATGTTCGCAAGGAAATCTCACAAAAAGTTAGCTGCCGACGTGCCATAGGGCATCTATTTTTTCCCACCTGAATGATGGTACCCCAGATGTGTCTGTCGTATCAACCCGAACATTTGATTGGACCATGGCTGCCCCTGTTCGGGCTTCACAACAGCCGGATTGGGAGAACGAGGCAATGGCTACTATTTCCGTCGACGCCGTCTGCGCGCCGGACAACCTTGGCATGGCATATGCGCGATTTGCGCGAGTACGCGGACGCTGGAGCGATTTCGTTTCGATGGCGGCGGTTCGCTCCAATCCCGTTGCTCCAATGCTGCAATTGGCCGAGCAACTTAAGTCGATGACGTATTCGTCAGGTCGCACCATTAATGTGCCCATTCAGAAAGCAGACGGAACAAGTCGACTGATCCGAGTTTTTCCGGTTCGTGATCGCGTAACGCAGCGGGCGCTGCTGCAGGTCGTGCAGCCCGCAACCGAAGCGAATTTTCTGCCTTCGTCGTTTGGCTTCCGTCCCGGGAGAGGAGTCGCGGGTGCGATCAACGCGTGTCAGCGGTGGGTGCGCCTCGGCTACGGGTTTGCCGTCGATGCTGACGTAAAACAATGCTTTCAAAGTATTTCGGTAGATTCCGCGTTGTCAAGCGCTGCGCCCTTCGTTGACGATGGCCAAGTATTGAGACTCATTCAGCGATGTGTCCAACCACATCCTGACGATACGGATGCGAATCATGGACTGTCGCAGGGAAGCGCGTTGTCTCCGTGGTTATGCAACGTATTTCTCCATGAGTTTGATTGTGCGATGCACGCGGCGGCGATTCCGCTCGTGCGTTACGCCGATGATTTTGTGCTGTTTGCGCGCAGCTATGGTGAAGCTCGCAAAGCGCTATTTTGCGCGGCACGTTGGCTCGCGGCGCGTGGCCTCGAACTCAATTCGTCAAAGACGCGCATCCATCGACCGGAAGAAGTGATCCCATTTCTTGGTGTCGAACTTCCACGACCGCTACCGCGCCTAGAACAGTCGCTTGATGCGACGCGCCAACAATATGCCACCACTGTTTGAAATTGCCTCTGGCGCGGCCCGTTGTGACCAGCATCGGACTGTAGTTTTCGCATATGACGTGCGATGCTCAAGGCGAAGCTTCCGAGTTCGCCGTGCGTTGCAGACGGTACAAACTGCCGCACAGTATTCGGTGTTCGAGACGTGGCTTACGCCCACTGAACGGCGGGACCTCCTCGCTGAGTTGACAAGCCACATGGAAATGAACGAGGATCGGTTGGCCGTATGGAGTCCCTGCAAGCAGACACGCGTGGAGGTCCGCAAGGCGAAGGCGCGTTCGAACACGGTGCGCGTGGTGTCGCGTGCGTCAATTACAAGGTGTGGCGACTCGGTTCTCGCGGAGAGTTGGGCTGGATGCGGCAATAGCATCGTGTGCTACGACATTCGTGACGTCGACCGGTTGCGCGCTGTGGCCGCAGCGGTTGCGTCGGTGACGGTAGCGGTGCAACGTTCGGTGTATTGGTTGCGCGCTGGATGGAAAGACACAAACGCAATCATCCGCAAGCTAGGCGAACTGCTGGATGACGACGATTCATTGTGGATCTATCCGTTGGCGCACGCAGGCGACCTATGGCGTATTCAACCGTCGGTAAGCGCAATGCTCCCGATTGGCACAGAGCAACGTTTTGATAAGCGATGAGGAGAGGTGCGGTGGGTGCTATGGCATTAGTGGTGGATCAGCGCGGCGCACGACTGGACGCCGGCAACCACGATACGATAATTGTTACTTCAGCGGACGGTCATCGTGAGCGGGTTGGTATTCGTTCCCTGGGAGCCGTAGTTCTCAATGGCGACGTCACACTGTCGACGAACACATTGCGCAAATTAGCTGCCAATGGCGTAGCAGTCACCTTGCTGCCGGTTCGCGGCTTGTCAGCCAGCGTTGGATTCACGGCGCTTCCGGAACGGGCAACACACCTACGCCACGCTCAACACATTTCATACGCGCAGCCGTCTGCGCGACTAGCTCTAGCTTGTACGGTCGTGCAGAACAAGTTAAGGGCGCAACAAGAGGCTATCGCTGAACGAGAGTCTGATTTTGACCTGAGCTTGGCCGTTTCAGCGGCGGAAAACGCAACGTCAATATCCCAGCTCATGGGGGTCGAGGGCGCTGCGGCAGCGGCGTACTTTGAACGGTTAGAGTCTTACGTGCCTCGTGAATTTGACTTCTCTGGCCGAAATCGTCGTCCGGCCCGCGATCCGGTGAATGCGATGATGTCGCTCGGGTATACGCTTGCTCAATCGACCGTAGCGCAACTTGCTTTGCGCAGTGGGCTCGACCTGTTCGTTGGCTTCTTGCACGGCATCCGTCATCAACGTCAGTCATTTGCGCTCGACTTGCTGGAACCCGTGCGGCCGGTTGTGGACCGCTGGGTGTTGTATGCGATTTCTGGAAAGGGCAGTTTCTCACCCAGCGACTTCGCTACAAATGACGCTGATGGCTGCCGGTTGCTGAAGGAGCCGCGGCAACGTTTCTACCGACGGTGGTTTTCCGAAGCGCAACCGGAAATTGGTCGAGCAGCAAGGCCGCTGCTCGCGAATCTCCTAAGGCGCTTGCGTCACGTAAGCTGCCCGACAGTAGCAATCGACAACGAGCGAGTGGGGGACACGGTCGATCTAGTTGTGGATCGATAACCCAGAGCGACTGGTCACGCATTAAATAGCCTTGGTGCTCTGCATCGAGCACGCATAGCCGCCGCTGGTGGCCGCGCAAGACCGGTTGCACGTATTCCCATTTGGCGCACGGCAGTATGCGGCTGCGTCGCGAGCGACGCGAATGCGGTAAATGGGGGTCTGAACGATGCATGGAGTGTTATTCCAGCGGCCACTACCGATCGCAGCACTTCTAACCTGAATATCGTTCGAGAACGCTGTTTAAAGTCGCTTCAAGCCCCGGCAACTGCATTTGCTTCTCCCACGCCGCCCCTTTCTGGCCCAACAGTATCGGAAGCAACGTGACCCGCGGGTAAAGCGCAAAGTGATCGCAAATTTCCTGCCAAGTCTTCTGGAACGGTTTTGCCGTAGGGTCGTCAAAGGCGTCGTCGGTGATACCTAAGACAACAAAAAAGCGGGATTGCGAAGTGGCAACTCGCTGCAGCGCACCCAAGGCTGCACTCAGGTATTTGCCATCGACGTTCTTCCGTAACGAGCTACTGTGTCGTAGGATGTAGCGTTTACATTCAAACAGCAATACGGTGCCGTCAACCAGTTGGACGAAGACGTCCCAATCGGTCACTTTATTCGCGCGAGCTTTGTCCTTCCACTCAAGGCCTCCGCCGACTCGCGCAATCACTGCGCGACGTGACGCTGGCAGGTTGTTCGCCCACGTGCGCAAGCGCGCCTCAACGAGTTCTTCGAACTCTCGACTTTCGCGTTTCGCGGGGTCACTTTCTGTTGCGGCCGCGGCCTGCGTAGTCGCAACTAGGCCACGGCGTTCGCCAAGATTTTCAACGCTAGGGATCGTCCATTTTAGTTCGTCACATGATTTCGAGATAAACGTAACCTTGTTACTCGCGGCGAGTTCCTCATAGCGAAGGCGCACCGGCGCGTTGTCTAGGTAGCTGTACGCGGTCGCGACATCAAAGATTCGCATGGCAGAGAACAGGGAAAGTACGTCCGCCTTTCGGCCGCCCTGTGCGCACAGAACGAGGCGGTCAAACTGAGACTGTTGCCAGTAGCTTTCAAGGTCCGTCTTGGCATTGTCAAAATTGATGTGCGGTAGCGCTAACTCATACCGTGTGAGTCCGCCGTGCAAGGAGTTCAGCAGATCAAAGTACCCCCCGGCAAAATTTTGAATTCTCGCGGGTTCATCCGTAATCCAGAGCAGATCAAGGTCTTTTTTCGCGACGCCAGCATGCGACGTTAGATACTCGATTGTCGCCATCAACGAAGCAACGACTGGCGTCATCTGTTCGGTCGCAATAGCGAGGATGGCGGTTTTCATAGGCGGTTCGGCACACGTAGGGGGAAACTGGGTTCGGGTGCAGGAACGACGCGTACTGCGCCGTACCCTTTGCTTGTGGCCTCGCCGATTCCAATAAGATCAACGGTCGCTAGTGCGATCAAAACGCCGGCATCGTTGAGCGCATCCGATTCTGCGACCAACTCGAACCATCCCGACAGTGCGTGCCACTCGCGTGGCTTGTCGGTTGCGGTTTTTCGACGCGTCTCTGCCGTTACTACCTCAGTAAACATTTCGGCATCATTCAGCCTCACGCTTGCCAAAGTCGCAACGGCGCACCGCTTAGCGCCTAGCGCAAGTCGGTGGGCGTCAGGGCCGTCGGCAGCAGCCGACCCGGTGCGTCGAACCGACCAAAGCGCGAGTGCAGTCAACTTGTAGACTCGTTCAGCCATGCTGAGCCGAAAGCCGTTTGCACGCATGGCTAGCGACACCGTCGGCATCGTGCTCTTTTGTACGATCCAGGGAGTGAGAAGCATTAGCCGCCATCGATTGGCGCGAAACTGCGCCGCCATGCGTCCAAATGTTGTCGTCTGCGCGTCGCGCAGTTTAGGGCCGTAATGCAAGCGAGTAAGTACATTCACGAGTTCTAGCAGGGCGGCCTCTCGGCCCGGCGCGCCTTGTCTCGACGTGATGAATTCGCCGACAATAGTGACGCGCAGCATCGGATGACCGTCGCGCCCTTGAATCGGCTGAACGAGCATGCTGGGGCTAAGCCAAGCTGCCCCACCCTTCTTCGTTTCAGCAGAAAGTGGCAGCAACTGATGTGCGAGGCAGTGGTTGGGTGCGCATTCGCACAATGGGTCCCCGACAGATCGGTCGGCGCATGCTCTACCGTCTCGCACAGCAGCGCATTGACTGCGCCAAATTTGGTGGCGAAGTTGACTCCCGACAACCTGTAGCAAACGCGCGGTTGTAGCGTCGTCTTGGACGCAGTTCTCAAGCTCGACATAGACACGAAAAACGGGCAGCTCGTAGAGCCAGCTGCAGGCTTCGAATCTACTTTCGTTTGTCGATACTTGCGTCACTGAATATCCTCGATTGGCGTAAGTATGTAGTCGGATACATTGCTCGCCCCGCCGCGTCGGCCTATAGCATGTTGTTTGCGGGCGCTGGTGTGGAAGGTGAATATGTTTTCGTTGTTGCCAACCCGCTTGGTAGGATAGTGCAGGGCGGGAGAACCGCTGTATCGACGCGCACGAATCCACGCCGCGAGTCGACGATCTAACAGGTCGTACAACACATTGGATTTTTCGGCGTCGGACGACGCCATTGCCGTCATCTTTTGAAGAAGAATCTCGTAACAGCTATCGCGATCCGCTGAATCAACATTGTCGATCGTTGCGACAACACTGCCCAATCCAAGGGGTCGACCGAATCCGAACTTGAGAGCATATGTCGCTTTCGGCTTCACCTGTTTGGTCACTCGTTTAAGTCGCGCTAGATTAAGTCGCGCTAGACGGGTGGGTTCTAGACCCCGAAGCCAGTTAACGAAGCTAGCGGGATCAATCGCTGCGTACAGAGCGCCCAGTTCCCACGGGTCGCAGTCCGAAAAATAGATCACGCTCTTGAACTTCGCGCCTGGTTTCGATACAAACCGACCAAGCAGGGCATTCAGGTTGTCAACTTTCTGGGGTTCCAGCTTCAAGCGGTCAACCACACACTGAACTGCATCCTGGTGCAGATAAATTTTGCGCCCTCGCAGTCCATCGCTACGATTGTGCAGTTCAGGTTCGCCATCTATGTTGAAGGTATCGCCGTACGTCTTGAGCGTTGTTTTCGTGCCTTGTGGCGCTGTGTCGTCTTGGAGCAGATAGCCCTCAACTGCCGAGGGCTTCGGTGAGCCCTGTTGCGGAAAGGCAACCCAGCATTTGCTCCTGCCTTCCGCGTTGAGAAATCGAGATCCTTCGTCAGGCGCATCGACATCCTCCAGCGCATGATTGAACGCAATTCGTCCCGCCATCGTGGATAAGTTCTTCTGTCCGCTGCTGTTGTCTGGCCGAACCGCGTTCACGGCGACGAAACCAAACATGCGTCGTGTCGCTGAGAGCTTGTCGTCATCGAATTCCCTCAGTTCTGGGCGATCTTCAAGCGCGAATTTGCCATCCTTCAACGTCAAGCGTTGGCGCACGGAGTCAGCGTATGCAATGCGATAGTTAAAATAGTGACCCATGGTCACGATATTGCCCGTGCCGTCGACCTCGAGCACCACTGCGTCATCAATATTCAATGACGCGAAAGCGTTCTGGTTCGACGGGAAGTATGGGTTGCCTTTCAGCGGATGGTTAAGACGGTGCCCGCTGTTGTCGTCGGTCATGACGTCAAACGTCTTTTTGTACTGCTCGACGACAGCGTCCGGCACCTGCAAAATTGGGCTTTCGTCCAACGCCTTTTTACTCACTGCCAGCGCTGGATGCGGCTTGATCCGATCGTTTCTGAAGGCAGACATATAGCCCGCTCCACCGTCAGCGCCGTGGTGATAACGGCAAAGCACTATGCCGCCGTCAGGAACTGACCAAGCTATATTTGACGCAGCACTGAGTTTGGTCCTACCGCGCTCTGTAGTTCCCCTGATATTCGGCACTTCGCGAGCGTCGGCTTTCCTATCGACACTCTTGAGCGATTCGTGCGCGCGCGTGTCATCGACGAAATAGACGTTGGCTGGGTTGATCCCCCGGATTGTTAGAGGATTTATTGAACAAATCACTCCGTATTTCCGAACCAGTCGCCCGCCGACGGCTGCTTGATCCAGATTTGGTCGATACGTGAAGTGGCGTTCTGCGACCCTCTCCATCGGCGACGCCAGCAGGCTGGCGATGCCACTGCGAATCGTGCCCTTGATCCCTGGGCCCGGCCAAATGACAGGGCCTCCACGGAGCCAGTCCGCCCGTAAAGGCAAGATTGCCTTCTTCGGAATGGACGGAAACTTCAAATCGTCCAATTCCCATTGCTGATTGTCTTCGATGGTGTCTGCGGATACTTGTTCATGACCCACCAACGTAGGCGTGAGTACAGTCCAAGTTATCTTCAGGACGCCGCTTTTAAGCTCCTTCGAGCCAACGCCATGATGGAAACGGACGGTATCGCATACCGCGTTTTTCACGTCCGCCCTCACGAAGTTGTATGGCCATACATTGACTCGCGCGGGCTTCGGTTCCACATCACTTATCACTTCGTACGAGGTATCCCTGCGAATTAACCGGACCTTGTCATTGAGTGCGGCACGGGGCGAATCTGGATGCAGCTTGATGCACCAGAGTCCAGTGTCCGCTCTCACGCACAGTACTTCACTGTTCCCGCCCGAAATTCCCGTAACGGTTCCTTCCAACTCATGTGGCATGGCGCTCCCCTTCATCAGAATCGGCGAATACAGCACCACGCGCCCCGACCAACCGACAGCGAAGCTGGGTATCTGCGTCGTGTGAAGCCAACCCGAACCGCCTTAAGTCAGTTTCAACACAAAAGTTCCGTCGGTCAGCGGGCGAATCTTTCAACGGCCGTGGTTGCGAATATTTCTGAACGCGCCAGTGGTTGTTCATTGCGCGCACCGCGTGAATGGCTCGATCTTCTTTGCCACATCCTCCCCACAACCAAACTTCATCCGCGTGCACGGGGTTAAAGTGCTCGATACCCCAAACGGGAGTTTTGGTTAACGCAAAGCACGTTCTTGGCTCCATCCATGCGTGAGTCATGGTTTCGAGAAAGTCGCGAGCCAATTTGGAAAAATCTTCGTCCGTGATTTCCGTCAATCCGCTGAGTTCGATGGTCTCATCAAGCATTGGTAGCCTCCTCAGTTCTAAGACCTGGCGCGTCAAGGCAAGATTTCCATTGCTCGTCTCCGGCGTTCGCGCAGCAAATCTGTAGTTCCGACCAGAGCAACCACCCATGTCCGCGCCACTGCGCGCCCCCAATTGCAAGGCCGTGGCCGTCATGCTTCGAGAGCGTGGCGATGATTTCGCCAGCGGCTTGCATCGCAAGGTGCTGTTCGGTGGCGGGGCACTCTATGACGATCTGCCACGCAAATGACCCGTTTAGCAACGCGAGGCGATCAAACTTCGCTGAACTAAAGCTACCACCAGCGAGTTCATCTTCAGCATGCATTTGCATTACTGCGCACTTCCATATATCGGCCGACGCGTCAACTAAAAACGCATCGCAAACCAAAAGGCGTGAACTACCCGTGTGCGGTTCTCCGCGCCTAGCGGGCATTTCTCCAAAAAGTATCTGAATTGGATACGTGTTGTCCGTTGGATACGTGTTGTCCGCGCTCGCTGATTCCTCGCCCAAGCCAGAGTAGGTCAACTTTGTCACTGGGTCTAGCACGATTTTTCCGAGAGACCGGCGATCCCGCGATATCGAGTGCCGCAGGGCACCGCGAATGCTGGAACCTGATACAAAAGGCTCAGTGGTTTGGTCCCGCCCAGGGCGTTGGATGGTTGAGAACGCAAGGCTCATGTCCAAACTAGGTTGATACGACCGAACGCCTAAAGGCTTGACCAACCGATCGCCGCTTATCTGTTTGTGGCGACCCAATGACGCGTCGTGCCCTCCCAACGACAAACTGTCCAGACCATAGCCGTCCTCTCTGGCGCCGGCGGTCACCAAGCCATTGATGCGAACATAGTGCCAAGGCTTCCCTGTACGTACACTTTTCAGATCGTTCTCTTCGGCTTTGCTCGCACCACAACGGCGGATTTCCGTATCCCCCGGCCGTCGATGGGCCCATATTTCAAATTCAGAGAACGTCCTACGACGTGCTGATTTAATAAACAAGCTCTCAGACGCCCACGTCATTGCAGAAGCGCCGAGCTTCTCTTGAAATTGCAATTTATCCAATTGCATCCACCCCAGCCCACGAGCTACATCACGGCCCAACCAGCATCGTCCTTGTTCCCATTCTCTCAAGGCAACTCGGAGCGCTGCCTCAAGTTGATGTTCCGACCAAGGTGTATCAGTCGTCTTCAAAGAAGCGTAGCGACACAGGTCCAATTCGAGTACTAGTGGCCATTGAATTCCAATCGGCAATGCTTCAAGGTCGTAGAGCGCGCCTGGCGCAGCACTATTCGTGTCCTGACGAATCCCGACACCCGACCGCGGATCACAACCGCCGCCGCTGGGGGTTTCCAAATGCCAAACGTCAACTGGATGCGAATTCCAAACGCGAAGCACTGATTCGCCCACGTATTGGCGACCCGCTTCGTCCACGGCACTCTCAGTCAGTGTTGGTGGGAGATCGACGAAACCACATTTTCGGAACGACGTGAGCAATGCGCCCGCAAGGGACGTACCGCGCAACGTCGGGCGATCCAATCCGTCGCGAAAAATCGCATCGTCCAGGAAGGAATCGTTGCTCCCTCCCCCTGTGGAAAAGGCGCTACGCTGCGTAAGCATCCCAGTAACAACCAGTACACCCGGCGAATTGGCCCTCGAAACGTGAGCGATATCAGCGTTCACCACGAATCTCCTTTGCGCTTTTGTCGTCCTCCGCGGCATCACCATTCTCCGACACAAATTTGCCAAGCGCCACCGTCCAACGTGCGAGGTAGTACAGGAGGCGAGGATTCGGGGCTGTGTTCGTCCATGCGGCGGCTAATTCGGTCGTGGAGCCAGTTCTCTCCGCGTAGTGCCCGGTGATTCGTTTGAGTTCGTCTGGCCACGATGGGTCGAGAGAGCGTTTGCTTAGGGAGACAAAATCGTAGATCGCAGACTTACGCAGCTTGCAGAACAATTTCGCCAGCGAGTCCGACTGCTCAGTCACCATGGATTTAGCTTGGGCGCAAAGCGCTTCGTCACTAGCGCCTACCGTCTTGTCGACGGAACCTTGCGTGTTCGTCGTGTCGCCGCCGACACGCTTGCGTCCCCAAACCACGATGCGACCATACCCTTCATGTTGGCGTTCGCCCCAGCTTCGCTGAGCGCTAAATACTTGCTCGAGATTTGTCAGCACATCCTTGGGGCCGCTAATTCGAATGTGCGTGCCTCTCCGTATTGCGATTTGCCCGGCCCGGGGTAAACCACTGGACGCGTTGAAGCCTGCCACGCGAATCGTGTCCCCAATCGTTGTAACTTCGACAGCTGGCGAACCGGAGTGTGAAGACGCTGGCCACTGTCCGTTGGCCGCTTGGATCATCCACTGCAAGGCGGCCAGATTTAGCGATGTCACAAACCCTAAATTCGGACCGCGCAGAATTAAGTCAGACTCTAGGACGAGGGCAAGCGTCTCGGGCACATCGCTGGTACTTATGTCGCCGCTTTCAGGGGAAACGGGGTCGGGAAGCCAAACCGCTTCGACGACTTCGACTTGGCGTGCACCGCGACCTAAACGCAGGAAGCCACCTGACTTCAACAACTGCCTTGTGACTTGTCCAATGACTTTCTTTCGCTTCTCCGTGTCCGCTTCGAGGAAGCGTATTTCAGCCACAAATTCGCTACGCTCGGGTATTTCTTCCGTCGCGTACAGAAACTGTTGGCTAGCGGTCGCATCGCGAGCCGTGGCCCAACCGTCGCTCGGGACTCCAATGCGCATTCGCGCAGATAACGGCGCCCGATAGAGCTGCCACGGGTGATTGAGCGATTGGCGCACGACGTACGCATCGTCATTGAGGCGCTTTGACGCGATGTCTCCCGAGTCACTCGCCAACAAGTCTCTGGCTGTCGTATCAAGAAAGCTCGGGCGCGCGGTAGTCGTTTGTGCCCAGTCAGGTATGTTCAGGCTCGCGGCCGTGCTCTTCGGCTGTTGGTAATTTAAGGGAGCGGGCATCACGCTAATTTGGCTTAAGTCGGCGTCATGCGCACAAGGGTATGGGAGTGGGTACGCGTTTCCGATGCTGATGGTTCGATCAATGAGTGCTCCAGCAATCCATGGATCTGTGTCGGCTCTATCTTTGGCAACGGCGCGAATGAGCGCGCCCGACAGTGCGCTACCGGGGATGAAATGCTGTGAATCAACGATGTTGCCTGCTGTAGGCTCCATACCAAAACACAATGGATCAATTGCCCGCAAGCGCAGGCGTAGGCGACGAGCGAGGTCGTGCTCGTTTGCGTTGGTGATTAGGTTGCGATTTGCCGGAACTTCTTCTTCGACTGTGATGCGTACGAGAGCGCCCCGACTGCGGTCCGCACCAAGGCGGCTTGTCGCATTTAGCACTTTCTGGAACAGCTCGGAATCTTCTTCGAGCACTTCGCATCGGGCAGACAGAGTGCAGCCAGCTCGCACCAATTCAGTGGTTCGCATCGTGTCATCGCGCGGCTGGCGCGACTCGACCAAGCGCGCGCTACTGGTGACCAAGTGAAACCAACCTTTCGGCGGTGCCGTTGCTGCTGAGTCAACAAACGCAGAAGACACATGCGCTCTTCCAACTGCCTGCTCCCCGTCGCTCTGCGAATCCCAGCCGAAGAGCAAAACCGCGCTCCCTGGATCAAGTCCGCCACGCCGCTCCAATTCAACTGCGTTCGCTCTGAGCACTCCTTTGAGATGAGTCCACCAAATGACCGGTGCGCCGTCCCTGTCGCGGGTGGTAGTCGCGTCGACCGCCCCACGGCCAAGGCCGGTTCCGAAGTGGGCGTCTTCGAGTAGCAGGATTTTTAGTACGAGACGCTTCAGTGGCATTGTGCCGCCTCCTGACCAACAGCGGGTGTAGTAAACCATCGCGTCTGACGCGCCAATTCGTCGATTTCGGCCAACTCGATTAAATCGAGTACGGTCGTCGTGCATATCTGCCTGCCATTCACGGTTCCAGCGCGTGCCCACGGAGTCGCCCGCTGGTAACCAATTTCTGTCAAGGCGGCACTCGCTCCCGGAGAAAGGGTCGACCATGAGAGTTCGCCAAGAGTCAGGCCGCGTCGGAGTTCCGACTCGAGGCCGCGAAGTTGCCCCCGCGCTGCGGCGTCGGATCGTCCGTACTTCGAAACTAGGGCACCTTTTTTTTCAAGAAGCAGCTCGAGACTGCAATGTTGTCGGTCGGCGACAGTGGCGCTGTCCGCACTGTTGAGGATGACGTATGGTTTGCCTGAAAGGCATAGGCGATTTCCGCAGTCGTCATCGACGACGTCATTCTTTGCCCGCGAGGCAGCAACGTCGCCGGCCCAGGTGCCGCCAATCACCATCCAATCAACCACAGATATGGGGGCGCAGTTGCTCCGCACACGAGATCGGAAGAGCGCCTTCGCAGTGCCCGCCAAATTCTCGGCCAATTCATGCAATCGATGAAACGGCAAACTCGGTTTCGAGATGACGACGCCGACACCGACGGTGAGTGGCTCGTCGCAGTTGGCTTTCGTGTGGACTTTGCCACTTTCCAAAGACTTCGCAAATCGTGCGACGAACGGCAGGGCTAAATCGGCTCTACACACCAGCAATATGTCGTCGCCACCCACCATCAGAATCTGGTAGGGCCGAATCTTGGTCTTACCGTCGCAGTTTGCTGTGTCGTCCGTAAAGACTGCGGTAAGGGCATTGACAAGGGCATTGCGCAGATCCACGCGGATCCGATGAAAGAACATTTCAATCTCAAACTGCGCAGTCATCCACTCAAGAAAGTCTTTTGCTTGATCGCTTCTCTCGCGCAATGGCTTAGTGCGAGCGCCGATGCTGTTGCCGTCGATATGAACAACGGCCATGTAACCACCGCCGGCCAGTGATTCAAAGTCTCGGGGGAATGCGGCACCACCAGATGACCACATAGGCGTTTTCGGGCGCAACAGCGATGCTACGTCGAGCGTGTACTGAGGCGCGCCAATGTACTCGACTTGTTCTTGTCCGGGAATTTTTTCGTCACGCATGTAGCGACTCCCGTAGCGGTAGCGCTGGGCAACGGGGAAGCTAACGGCTTGGGTTCGCAGGCTGTTGCCGACCCAAATCTTCGCTTTGTCATCGGCGGGAAGCGACGGCATTTCCGGACATCGTCGGAAAACCGGGAGATCAAATGTGTGCGCCTCATTGACTTCCGCCGTCGAAGGATCGGCGAGCTCTTCCCATGTCAGCGGGCCATCGTGGCGTTCTGTTCCCTCAAGTATTGTTGTGTCGCATCTGATCCCTGGAACGTACTTGGCTGCAAGCCTGCCTGCTTCAGCGCAGAATGCATATGCGACCTCGCGGTCTGCAAATAGCGCTATGAAATGCCCGCCTTCGCGCGCCAGTACTCCGCGTTCGAGCGAGTAAGCAGGTTCGTCCACGAGCCAGCGGTGAAAGTCAGCACCAAAACGACTGTTAATGTTCGGTTCGAAGTCTGGCGTTTCCTTCCAGTCGGAAATTGCATTGGTGAGCACGTCGTCGCTGCTCGATGCCGTTAACGTCGCGCATTGTTGAGGGCGATTGGCTAATTTGACGTAGGCCGCAACCAAGACAATTCTCATGAATTCGCCCAGCAAGACATTCGCGCCGACCATCGCCCGTAGACGAGGCACTTCGAATAAGAATGTTTGTACTCGTTTGGGTTCAAGACGAACTAGATACATGATTTCCTCCGCACAATCGGCAGCCGCGATAGAGTTTAGCCACTTTCCTTAATCTCGAAATCTAAGGCATTCGCGGCGTACGCGGCTAGACGTCTTCCTATTGATTCCGCAATTGTTCCCGCAAGATCGCATGGGGTTTCTCGATGATTTCGCTGTGTTCCGCTACCGCGAGGCGGTTCGCAAAGCAGGAATAGAAGCAGCGGCAAGCACGTCATACTTACCGACCACAGCGCGTGCTTCAGACCAAGTTTCTGTACGCGTTAGTAGGCGTAGTGTGTTGGCGCTTCAAGTGGGATAAGTATTTGACGACGGTGCAAAACTTTATTCCCGGCCGTCGACTACAAAGCGCGTCGTACTAAAGAAAATCTGGCGGGAGCTTTCGCGCGACGATATCCGAGGATTGGTCGGATATTGAGCACAGCTTCGCTATCCAATTCCCCTTGGGCGAGTCGCGTATGTCAGTTTGTACGGTGATGCGCCAGGGCAACATTCCATGTTCGCCAGCGTCGTGCGCCGCACCGATCTGTTCACACATTCACAACGCCCGCAAATCGTTAGGCACGCGTTTGACGGTGCGTTGACGTTATGCCACCGCTACCGCGTCAAATCACTCGTTACCACTATTTTTGAGCGGCGACTGGCGCAATGATTTGATTACCGCTCTCATGGCAATGTGGCCAGCGTATGCATCTCACGAAATCGCTCGAACCAGCTTCGAGTGCCAAGCTTTCACAATAGGGCAGTCAATTTTCGCGTCACTACGGCAAATCAATTGGTCGGATAGCGCACATATCCTAACTCCCGCCTAGCTGTAACTCGAATTCACGACACCGTCCGTTCGCGCGGCCCCGCGAGTCACAAAACCGCGCTCCCGACCCGCGCATGCCACGAGCGATTTCTCTGGAAGTGTGTCGTGATCGGTGGTCGTACATTCCCACGCGTTTGACAACGTCGGCCGGATCGCTTCCGCGCCGTAACGGCACCGAGCCATACTGTGTGCGAAGCATTTGGCGTCACGGTGCCAGACACGCGAAATCCCATTTCGTGGTCCATTTGTTTTTGCTGCCAGAACCGCAACGCTGAAGCGAACACGGGCGCGTCCTTTTCAGTGCCGAAAGTTTTTCGCCAGCGGCCGCAAGGCCTCCCACCGCCCGGAGGGCTCCCTTTCGCGATTCCGAAGGAGGCGCTTCCCTCGGCTGCCGTAGGCAAGCTCTCAATCACCGCAGGTGGGGATTCTGCCTTTTGATTGACCGATCGGCTCGCAGCGAAGCTGCATGTACACGTCCAAACAGGGCTATCGCATCACCCTCCCACCTCGCCGCGTAGGATCCAGTAGCCAAAAAGGTCTGTGGAATGTGGACACCTTCATAGCACCTGACGTGGAACGCAAACAGCATGCTGTTCACTGCGCGTATATCGCCAATTCAAGGGAATGGGGTTTTTCCCTGATCTATGAAAACGCAGGCGCGAACCCGCGATTTACGCCGTCGGTACCGCAGATATCGTCTACCGCGCATGAACTGAGCTTAGCGAATATTGCGAGACGCATTGCGCTCATGAACAAGCGTCGCCTGAGCTGTCCATCCCGCCGCCAACCCGCTGTCTGTTGCAAACGACCAGTAAGCAGAATTAGTCCGTCGCCACCACCGTGTCGTAAAGCCCGTAATGCCGCAGCCCCTCGTGGCTCTCGATGCCGGTGTATCGGAGCGACGCATCTTCATACCGTCGAAACGAGAACACGGCCTGATTCATCTGCTCTGTGTTAAACACTTTGAGCTGCACCAGCAAGTGAAAATCCGCCACGGTGAGGCCCGTCACTACGCGAAACAAATCCGGTTCAAGCTTTGTGATCACGTCCTTCAGCGTGTTTTCGCGGAAGTCCGTGAGATACATAAACGCAGGAATCCGCGTCGCGAACTTGATGAGTTTTTCTTGCACCAGTTTGCGCTGCGATTTGTACTCCTTTTCCGCGTCCGTGAGCTGCTGCTTTTGCTTCGCCGTCAGGTCCTTTTCTTTGGCCTTGTTCTTAAGCGCCTTGACCTTCTCGCTCTTGTTGATGATCGTCTGGAGCACTTTGTCGCCCAACGCGCGCCAGCCCTCAATGCGCTCCACTGCGGCCATCGCCTCTGGGTTGTCGAGAATTCGCTGCAACGTGACGTTGTCCACATTCACCAGCAGCGCACTCTCCCACTTACGCGCCAAGAGCGTTGCAGACGTGCCCGCCATTGCAATGTCCAAAATGCCGCCGGCGTCGATCTGCGTCATGTTTGCGCCGTCGTAAGCCAGCACCGGTAGAAACGCCACCAAATCTCGAACCGCGTTTTCCGGGTTCGTCTCATTGGGTGAGAGCCCGATGCCGTACTCCGAAAGCTGGCGCAACGCGCGCGTCGGCGCGAAGTCGAACACGAAGCACACCGGCTTCAAAATTTCTTCCTCGTTCGGATTGTCACCATTCGGATTTTTGATAGACCACGGCGACTGCACCCTAAACGCTGCCTGAAAATAGGTCTCCGGTGACTTCAAGTTCCGAAGCATCAAGATCGATGACCACTGCGGCACCGTCACGCCCGTGGTGAGCTTGCCGCACGAGAGCGTGATGGTCTTCGTCTCAAACCCGCTACCGATGGCATTGCGCACCGGCGGCAAGGCCTCCAAGCCCATGCCCGCCGACGCACCCGAGGCGGCAATCACCGTGTAGTCGTGCCAGAACGTGTTGTGTTTCTCGGCCAACAGATTCGCCATCGCGTGACACGCAGCCACCGACGGCAAAAACCAAAACGAATGCTGCAAATACGGCAACAGCCGCGCGTCAGAGTACGGAAACGGCGGTCGTGTACCGGTCTTCAAGTGCTCCACCGCATTCATGACGTGCCCGCCGCGAATGATATTGAGCCACTTCTGCACGTCGCTCTTGTGCGCAAACTGCGCGGACTTACCATCGCCTTCGGCTGCGAAAAACGCGTTCAGATCAAACTCGTCGAACTGCCCGCTGCTCGCTACCGCAACCAACTCGTCGGGCATCTGATACGTCAAAAGCCGCATCTGCGGCAACGCGCCGTACGGGTTGCGTTTGTCGGGGTTGGCCCGCGCGAATTCGGCCTTCGCGCGTTGCTCGTCGGTGTACGTCCAATTGAAGATTTGCTCTTCGATAAATTCGCCCGTGGACAACGCCTTAAACGGCGTGCCGGAGAGATACAGATACGCCCGCGTCGTGATCGGCAGAAACTCGGCTTCCTTAGTCGAAAGCACGGTGAAGTCTTCGTTCACCTTCTCAAGCTCGGTGCCGTATTCGAGCTTCGCTTCCTTTGATGCCACCGCCGCGTCTTCGCCTTCAAACAATTCTTTCGCCGTGTCGCGCCACGCGCCGAAGTGATATTCGTCGAACACCACCAAGTCCCAATTGATCGTATGCAGCCACTCGTTTTTCGGTTTGATGTTGCCCACCGCGTCGCGCCCGAGCAAGTCTTGAAACGAGCCGAAATACACCACCGGCTTTTTGCTATCAATTTGCGTCGGGTCGCCGCCGTACGCGCGGGAAAGATATTGCCAACCGTCGAAGTCCACATGATTTTCAAGATCGGTCTGCCATGCGTCTTCCACCGCGGGTTTGAACGTCAACACCAGCACCCGCTTGGCCTTGAGCTTCTTCGCCAACTGATACGCGGTGAACGTCTTACCGAAGCGCATTTTCGCGTTCCACAAAAAGCGCGGGGCAGCGTCTTTGTTCTCGGCCCAAATCGAGCGGTAGTAGGCGAAGGTTTTTGCCACCGCGTCGGCCTGCTCGTCGCGCATGCCGAAGGTTTCGTGGTGCGTGCCGCTGAAGCGTTGGCCGGTGCGAAGTTCGGCGAGCACCGTGCGTACGTCCGCCACCGAGCAGTGCATCCATTCCAGCTCGGCATTCGCGAGGCCGCGCTTCACCAATGCGGCGCGCGCCTCATGGTCGGTGAACACGCTGCCGTCGTCGCGCTCGGCCGGCTCGTCGATCTCGATCGTGAAATTTTTGATCGCAGCGGTCTTGAGCTGCTCCGCCACTCGCTGCCGCACGTCACGCGTTGTCTGCCCCACTTTGAGTTGTCCCGCGTGCGCCTTATCCGCAATCGAATACGCATAGATGCGTGGCCGCGCTTGCGGCTTCGGCGCGAGGATTTCTTCAATCGTGGGTTTACTCATCGTCGCTGTCGTCAATGGCGACGTCACCTAACAGATCGCTGGTTAACTCCATCGGTCGCACGACCTTTTCGATGAACTCGACCTCGCTCGGCGAAATTCCGTAGCGGGCATACAGGTCTTCGTCCGTCCACCGTTTGGTCCAATCTTGCGTGGGCACGAACGTATAGACCTTGCGGGTGGTGTCTTGCGACGGTTTGTGCAGCAAGATCAACAAACGCGTGAGGCGGCAAGCCAGGTAGGACAAGGCGTTTTCTGCCTCTGCCTGCGTATCGAACGGACCAATGCACAAATAGGTTTCAGAGCAAATACTACCCGGCTCACCAAGGAATGGCGTGCTGAGGATGCGGTGCGGATAGGTATCACGGTTGCCCGTGCCGGGCGCGGCACGGCCGACGTAAATTTTCCATTTGTCGATGAGTTCAGTGGCGGTGGTGATCGAGTCCCGCGCGATGAACGCCGTACCGCCGTTCTGGTAGACAACCACATCACCCTCACTCTTCTTCGCATTGCCTCGAAAAAACGTGCGTAGACCGAACGGTCGGAGAGAGCTAACAAGCTGGTCAAAACGCCCACCTTCAGGCGGCAGAAGCGAGTCGGCGTTTTTGCTCTCGGTCGATATTACTTTCTTGAGAATCGACAGACCTTCATTGAAACGTATGAAGATGTCTGCGCCGTTTTCCATGAGCGGACGCGTGGCAGTGGACACGGGCCAATCCTTGAAATGTGTACTCACGTCGCACAGACCGGGGTGGTCACGGTTCCAGAGGAAATAGCAGACGCCGCCTTTGAGGCCGACGCCGGGAAACACATCGGCCGCGCTGAGGTAATCGTCTATCGAGCGCAAACGATCATCGGCGAGCATCGACTCCCGAAATTCGTCTAGCCCCTTTCCGCCCGCAAACCAACGCGCGGGGATCACCATAGAAAGGTAGCGTGGCGACAACGCCTTAGCTTGCTCAACAAACAATTGGTAAATCGGTGCGGCGCTGGTGCCGTAACCGCCGTCATTGAGTTGATACGGGGGGTTGCCGATGATTACGTCGAACTGCATGTTGTCTCCGAACAACTCTGCGATGCGAGCTGTGATGTCGTCTGTGTGGATGAACGCGTAGGCATGAGTTTCCAGGTCTTTGCCACGGTCAAACGTCGCTTTGGGCGCTCCGCAAAAAGAGCATTTCTCGTTCACCCACTTGTGCTTTGTGCGCTTAAACCAAATGTTCCCATCGTCACTAGCAAAGCCCTTTGCCACGGAATGCGCGCCCTGGGCGTGCTTCGAGCAATAGACGCTGCGCCGCGCGAGCAGGCTGGTGATTTGGGTGATGCCGATGCCGAACACTTGTTTGGTCAGGATGTGATCGACGCGCGCTTCAAGGTTTGGAATCTCAGTGGCGAGCCCGTCGGTCAAGCGACGCGTGATCTCGCGCAAGAACACGCCGGACTTCGTGCAGGGGTCGAGAAAGGTGACGGTTTTGTTCGCCCACAGATTCGCGCCACCATGCGCCGCCGCCCAAGCCTCGGCGAGCGTATCCAGCATGCGGTTCGCAAACTCGGGCGGCGTGAACACCTCGTCGTTCGAGAGGTTCGCGATGCAGGTCAGCACGTCCGGATTGCGGCCGCGGAGAGAGAAACTGACTTGTTCAGTCACGCAATTTCCTTGGCCGCGTCGGAGCGTGCGATTGCCGCTAATTCGCTGATGGTCGTAGGCGGGTACGTCTTCGTCGGCGTGAAAATTTCGTGCTTCCCGAGATGCGCAAAGAGTGAATCCTCGGCGCTGAACGCCGACGAATGCGTGAGAACGTCAAACCGAAAATCGCGCCGTTGGAACTTCCCCTTTCCAAGATAACCCCATTCAGAAAAGGTGATCGGCGTGCCGTCAAGTGTGCGCATCGTGAGCGCGTCGCCGTGCTCGATGTTTTGTGACAGCACGTACGCGGCCGCAAGCGCGAGCTCGTCGGTCTCAGCTAAATTCAAGTACTGGGCGAATACTTCGAGCACATTGGCGCGGCATTCGGCAATATTGTCAGCCAACAGTTCGATTCCGTAAACACACATCAGTGCGTAGAGCGCGAAGTGCCGTCGCTCAAAGTCTGACGCACCGTACTTGAGCTCGACGGCGGCGAGTTTGCGCTGCATGATCTTTACGAGGAAATTACCGCTGCCGCACGCGGGCTCCAGGAAGCGAGCGTCGATGCGCTCGGTCTCGTCCTTCACCAGATCGAGCATCGCGTCAACCATCCATGCAGGCGTGAACACCTCGCCGTGGTCAGCGACGCGTTGTTTGGACTTAACGAGATTCATGCGCGTGTGACCATTTGCAGAGGCGTTTCAGACGGACAAGGCTGCTATTTTCCATATCTGGACGTTGTAGCACTTCCCTTGACAGGATTGGGCCATTCCCACTCTTACGCAGGATTTCCGTGTCTTTAGCTCAATGCCGCGAATTGGTCACGCCAGCATGGAACATAACTTGAACATTCATTAAGGCAGAAATTTGCGGGCAGCGCGGCATCTTCATGCGTGAGCCCGGCGAGATCTGGCTGAGCTTGCCTGCGTACGACTTGAGCAACCAAGTAAATTAAGATACGCATCATTCACCGACGTTGACGGCGTCCCGTAGCGTACACCCACATCCGAATGAACTTTTCCCACAACCAAGCCGTCACCCTCGCCCGTCAAGGCCAATACGAGCGTGCCGCAGAAATGCTCCAGCAGCTGCACGTACTCAATCCGCACGATGCCAGCGTGCTCTACGACTACGCGCTCTGTCTGTCCGAGCTTGGCAAGAAAACCGAATCGATACCGCTGTTCGAGCATCTGCTGGACTTAGCCCCCGATCACGTGAACGGTCGTGTTGCGTTGGGCGTCGCGTTGGCGGCCGTCGGTCGCGTCGATGAAGCGAAAGCCGCTTTCGAAAAAGCCGTCGAGATAGAACCAGACAACCAATAGGCCGTGCGCTCGCTGGGTGCCTTGGCCGGACGTGCCGGCGAAGACGAGGATGCCGAACGTATGTTGCGCAGCGCGCTGACGCTCGACCCAGGCGACTTCTACTCGCGCGTCAATCTGGCCAAGCTCTTGGAGCAACGCAACACGGAAGCGTCGATTACGGAAGCTGACGGTTTGTACAAGGCCATCTTGGCCGAAGATCCCGTCCACACGGTCGCCGATCACGCTCGGACGGGTCTCACTCGCATCGCCGCCCTTGGCGTGCGTAGCAAGGCCATTGGTGGCCTTCGAATGGATGTCGTGTTCTACATGGTCGACGCGATCAAACGCTTTCGCGCGATGGAGCCATCCCTGGCCAAACAAGTGACCTTCGAGATCGCGGTTCTTGGGCGTGGGGGCATCGACACCAACGATCCGGAAAAGGAATACACGCTCAAGCTGCTCCCCGATGAAACCTTTTCTGGTTTGAATCTGTTGTCGCTAATGCACGTTGGCATCCGCAGCTTCAACCAAACCGCCGACACCGGCACCGGACTTGAGGCGGAATACCAAGCCGCCGTAGCCATGACCACCAATAACTGAGCCACGACCTAGCGATGCAGATTCCACCCGCCTACCGGCCATATGTCGACACCATTGTGGCGAAGGCCAAAGGCTTTCTAGAAAACGGCGAGAAACTGACGCCGATCGCATTCGTGGGTTCGTTCACCAACGAACAAGTTATCCCCATTCAGCTCGACAGTCGCACCGATGAAGGCAAGGACCGTTCGGCGGAGATCATCGCTGCGACCGCGCAGTCGATCAACGCGGATTTTGTGTTTTCTGTAATGGAGGCGTGGGGCCTCCCGAAGAAGTACATGAACCGCGTCGACGAGATCTACGACAAGTACGGCTCGATTGCGAACTTCCCGCACCGGCTCGATGTGGCTACCTTCATGCTGGAGACGCGCCACGGGATGTGGCTTGCGCAATGCACCATCCTGCCAAAGCCGCCCTCGAAAAAGCGGCGCACTTTCATGCCGCCGGAGTTCGTGTTCGGGAATGAAATGGAAGGACGGTTTGCCAACCTTCTCCCAGAGAAGGACGGCCTACAGGCGGGCAGTACCCTGCAATAATCTCGCCAAAGCGATTTGCCAACGGCGCTCAACGCAAAGCGGCCCCGGCGAGCTCGGAGTTACCGTTTCCACCGTCGTCGTTGGATTGGCGCATCATTACACCTCCGCGCGACCTTTCGGTTTTCTGCATCGAACACAGAATGATCATGACAAAACCTAAGACACTGAAGCGTACGGGTAAGGCAAAATTGAAGGCCTCACTTTTGTTTCGCTTTCCGGGAGCGGATTCACCAGTGTTTGGCGTGTCGCGTGAAACGTGGGCCTTGCTCGCCAAGCGCATGGGTATTTCCGAAACAGAAGCCATACGACGAGCGATGTCCAATTTCGCACAAAAACATCGTGAACCCAGCGGGGAAGAATTGCCCTTGCCTACCTTGAGGCAGCGACGCTATGAGCTCTCCTTAGTTGGTTCCGATGGCTTGACCGGGCAACAACGTCTGGACCAGTTCTATTCTCTCCCTCGTATGAGAGAAGCAAAGGGCCGCTAGGCCAGCGAAAAACTGAAGCCAATTGCGGGGCTTCGACGGCCGCCCGCCTGTGTCCTTCGGCGTCGAATGGGCGGAGCGCGTAAAGCTGATATGCGTTCGAAATTGACCGACTGCGTTCGACCGCGATGCACGTCGCTCAGGGTGAGCGTTCTGCCAAGTCCGACCATGCCGCGCGCACCGTGAAACGTGGTCGGAATGTGCATTCGTCCCAACCGAGCGGTCCTCGTAAATATCTACGTCGTGAATGGTTAAGACGGCGCACAGGCGGGTACGCAGTGAGACCGCGCTCTTGTGCCGAAGCGGGACGAAGTCGCCACAACAGTCCCAGCGAGATGCACACAAGGCTGGAAGCGAGACACGGACGCGCTTCGTGGCAGTGGCTACCTAAACCAGACCGTGGCGTAATCAGCCCACATTGCCACTATCTTTGCTTCCATGCGCCCGTAAAGTCGTAATCACCATGATCGTCTCCTCCGCAGTCGTAGCCCCTCGGACGAAACTCATAACGCGGAGCGTGCAGGTCATCGACAGTATTGTCTTTCTCGCTGAAATCCCAGCTTCGGCTACGAACCGCGCCATAGCCGCGCGCGCCATCGAAGCTGGTGAAGTGCGTAGCCGTCTCATCGCGAACGATGTAATGCCATGAGATCGCAGCAAACGCAACCACGAAGGCCGACGTGATGAGTGAGCCCGATGCAAAGCACGCCACAGCAGCGAAAAAAGTAATACAAACCGTCCACAGAATTTTTTTGACGAGTGGCGTACGGTGGACTTTTGCGGATCGTGTTGACCGCCCATAAACGGTGGGGTTGAGATGCATAGAAGTTCCTTCGTTCTGATCCTAATCGTCGTAGCGCCGATAGAAGTCGCCGGGATGCCGGTGGTGGTTGAGGTTTTGTCGAGGCGAAGGTTGAAAGTTTTCCAACGAGGAATGTATTACATAAACCGTGGCTTGAAAAGTGCATTGACACGATTCTCGCGGCATGTCATCAGGAACAGATTCCACAGCGCCGCAATCGACCCGTCGCGGTCGTCCCAGGGGAACCACGACGTTCGACGCACCGACGGCAATCGCTTTCGGCGACGCTGTTCGTCAGCGTCGCTTGGCTGCGGGCATCGCCCAGGAGACACTAGCGCTCGTGTCGGGGACGGACCGGAGCTTTGTGGGAAAAGTTGAGCGCGGCGAAAATCAGCCCAGTTTGGTGCTGATACTTCGCCTCGCTAAGGCGCTTGGCTGCAGTGGATCAGATTTAGTAGCGGACGCTGAAGCTACGCTCGCGTTGCAGGAAACTGAGCGGCCCAGTAAACGCGTTGCCACTTGAAGGACGTGTTTGCGTTTTCCACAGACGACTGCCCTTTGGGGCCATTCGGGACCGCCGAAGTGGCGACGGTCTCTACTGAGTCGACACGAACGTCGTCGAGCGGCTCGCGCAGTAGGTGGCTTGATTCTCGAAATGAAGTCGAGCCATCTAGCGCCAACCTTAGTCGTTTTGCACAGGTGTGAATGCCGCTAAGTGCGCGCTCCACTTCGACATCATTGCGACGCGCTCTTCTAGGTACTCGGCCCGGTTGTACGCTGCACGGATCTCATCGGCCGGCTCGTGCGCCAACTGCCGTTCGATTGCGTCGCGGTTGCATCGAGCGCTTTCGTTCAACCAGGTCGAAGCGATGCTGCGAAATGCGTGCGCCACCTGCCTTCCCTGAAACCCCATGATCCGCAGCGCCTTATTGAACGTATTGTCGGAGATAGGAATCGTTGGTCGGAATACCCCTGGAAGCAATAGCTCGCAATCAATCGTCAACGTGCGCAACTCTCGCAACAGTGCGACAACTTCGGGTGATAGCGGGACCAAGTGGACACGGCGCATCTTCATACGAACCGCAGGTATACGCCACAGTTGGCGATCTAGGTCAAACTCAGACCACTGCGCGAATCGAAGCTCGCCGGGACGCACAAACGTGTGCAGAAGGATCATCAGGCCAAGCTTCGTCGTGGTCCGGCCTCGATAGCCTTGGATCGCCTCCAACAGGCCCGGAAGTTCATCGGGCGCAATTGAAGCGTAGTGACGCTTGGGCGGCGTGGGCATGAGCTTGTGAATGCGCAGTGCAGGATTTACCGCGACATTGTCGAGGCCGTCCAACCCCTCCAGCACGCAAGCGAATTCGAAAACCTCCGATACCCGCTGCCGGACCCGTGCGGCAAGTTCGAGAGCGCCTCGATCAATCATCGGTTGGAGCGCGTTCAACACATCGCGCGGGACAATTCGATTGATCCGCCTTGCTCCGAGCGAGGGGAAAACGTTCGTTTCGAGGGAACGCAACACTTGATCGCGATGCTTAGCCGTCCACCGATTTGCGCGAGCAGCGTGCCACATCCGCGCAATGCGCTCAAAACTATGTTCGTGGTCAAGATCAACTGCGCGACGTTCCTTCACTCGCTGCCGCGCCGGGTTTACTTTTTGTGCGAGTTCCGTCCGGAGCGCATCACGTTCTGCTCTGGCCATGGCAAGGCCTACGTACGGCCATTTACCTACGGACAGTAGTTGTTCTTTTCGTTCCCATACGTAGCGAAATCGCCACAGGCCCGTCCCATCGGCCCGCGCGATCAGTGAGAGCCCGCCTCCGTCGTTGAGACGCGTCTGTTCGCTTGCCGTCGTCAACGCTCGGAAAGCCCGCCGAATTCCAGCATCAGTTAGAAGATTTGTTGCCATTGTCGTGTAGCCCTTTTTCAAGTTGGGCGGATACACGGTTTTCTACCGGTATCCTCCCGCTACACAGTGTCATTTCATGACACATGGTGGCACAAGCAAAATCAACGTAAGTCATTGATTTCACGTTGCAATGTCACCAGTTGTCACGTGGTGTCACAAGCAAAATGGTGGACCCGGCGGGAATTGAACCCGCGTCCGAAAGCCATTAGTGGTCAGGACT